>Ga0066867_10001639_pt1 | contig 11059 bp, 10 predicted proteins | sample ETN01SmetaG_4_FD_65606 | JGI IMG/M metagenome (GOLD analysis project Ga0066867, IMG submission 65606) | Marine microbial and viral communities from oxygen minimum zone, Eastern Pacific Ocean - ETNP2014F12-01SV261 | ecosystem: Environmental > Aquatic > Marine > Oceanic ... | reverse complement strand
TTTATTTCTCTCAACATACTCATTGAGTCCATCTTCCTGTCTCCTAAAATCTTGAAGATTTGTGGACACACGGATATACTTGGCTACTCTCATATGAACCACCAGTAGGTATCACGGAGAGGTGGGTTTCGTTTCAGAGGACAGTTTATAACGCAGAAGAAGATGTTCAAATCCCCCTCCCCGCGCCAAACAATAATCTAATATATTACCAAGTGAATCGAATAATATGTTAGAATCTGTTAAGCTAGCTGTAGTCATGGCTATTGCGCTTTCATTTTGTACGCCTTGTTCATCAGGCTTAGTTGAAGAATCGAATGATTTTCAAACCAAAGACTCTGACCGTACTTATCCTAATGATTGGACACACAGGCCATTCGTTGAATTGTTTTCAAGTTTAAGCTGCGTCTATTGTATGTCTTATGCTGATCCTGCAATGGACCAAGTTATACATGATGTTGAAGGCGATGAGTCTAATCCCTACAATGTAATTGTTTTTCACCAAACCAATGGAGGTGCTGGAGATGATCCATTTCATACTGAACAATCAAAATCCCGTATGAGAGACCACTACGGACAAACTGGAACTCCAAATGCTCAATTTGATGGAAATTACCGATACGTCGGTGGTGGCGGTGAAGAAAATTATCAGGATTATGTTCAAGCTATTCAAGACTCGGGACCAAGAGAAGGTGAAGGTAATGATGAACCTTTCAAAATTGTTGATTTAGATATTTATAGTGAATTCATTGGTTCAGAAAGTGAAGGTGAAGCTGGACAATTCAAAATAACTGTAGATATTGAATATCATGGTCAATCTGGCGGAGACGGTGGGTTTCCAACGAATCCTGATGATTTGGCTGGTGAAGATCCTGATTTGAATGGGGAATTATTTGTCTTCATGGTAGAAGACGGGGTTCCTGCGTATTCCTCGTATTTAGATGAAATTTGGAATAATAGGATGATCTTTAGAGAATATGCAATTGATGACGAAGAATTCACTTTAGAAGAAGGTGAAGCTGCAGAATTTAGCGCAGTTTGGAAAGTACCTACTACTCAAACTGATGGTGATGGAATAACTGGAGACATAAAAATTCCAATTAATCCCGGTAGAATGATACCTATTGCTGTTGTATTTGATAGAGACGACACGGACTCTGGAAATGATGATGATGCTAGTGATGACACATACCCTACTCCTAGATCTATTCAATCGGCTACACCTCAATCTACCAAATATGATAATCCTGACAGGGACATTCCTGAAATAAAAACTAAAACTGAAAAATATTTAGACAATGGTGCTGAAATTCAAGCAACCTTTGATGCTGATGAGGGAATTGGGACATCATACGTTGTTTACAACTATGAATCAAGCAATTTTACTGGAGAATGGATGACTGATGAAATGAAAATAGAAGGTGAAGAAGTTTGTGATGAAGAAACCGGAATCTGCTATGCATATTCTGGAGCTACTGGAACTTCTTTAATCCCATACTCTGGAGAGAATCCAATATATTACCAAGTTCTTTTTGTTGATGGAAATAAAACATCTAGTAAAACTGAAGTTATACAATTTGTAGGTGCTGATGGTGGAGCTCCTCCGTCTGAAAAAGAAGAGTTACCTATCATGATAATCGGTGTTGGAGCTGTTGTTTTGGCTGCAATATCTGGATTTATTATATGGGCTCGAAGACCTGCTTCTGGCTAAACAAAAGTGTAAAATACTTCCCGTAGAATCGTAACATAAGGTGATAGTGTGAACAAGGGACGGAATTTACTAGCCATTACTGTCTGTTTTCTATTTGTTATTTCATCTATTTCTATTCCTTCAGGAGCTTCTAATGAAGAACCTGATGAATATCCAAATGGGTGGACACATAGGCCAATTATGGAACAGTTTACCAGTCTAGGATGTCCTCCATGTATGGGGATTGATCCAGACGTAGCAAAATTATGGAAAGAATTTAGAGAAGAACCTGGGCAACCAGTAACTTTTGTTTCATTCCACCAAATTAATGGTGGTTCTGACGATGAATTTGCTAGTCAAGAATCTAAAGACAGATACAATCATTATTCCGTTCAAGGTACTCCTGACGCTCAATTTGACGGTGGTTACATTGAAGAATTAGGTGGTGGAGACGGAACTTATGATACTTACAAGGATCACTACTTTGAGTGTGGTGAAAGAGATGTCAAGCCAACTGAATTAAGAGTGTGGCAAGAATTTAAAGAAGATCGTTTTGTTTTTACTGTGAATTTGACTTATCTTGGAGAAGGTGGAATTAGTACACCATTAAATCCTGATGTTTTAGATTCAAGTGTATATCTGTTTGTAGTAGAAGATGATATTATGGCTTGGAGTTCTGTAGAAGAGAAAGAAGTACTTACTCATAACGTATTCAGAGAAAATGCATTGACCAATGAACAAGTCGAACTACAACCTGCAGAAACATGGACTCATCAGGTAGAATGGGTAATTCCAGACACTATTGACTACATGAGTGGACATGAAGATAGAGATGGAAATGCACAAGAGGGAAAACATCCTATTCCAACTCCAATTAATCCAGCTAAAATTTCAGTTGTAGCTGTAGTATATGATAATGATGATACCTCAAGAACAACCTCATCCGGAAAAACCGGTAATGCTGCTGATACTCCAAGAGCTGCTAATTCAGCAACACCTGAAACAACAGCATATGATGAGCAGAATGAACCTCCAAAAGTTGTTAGCTATGATGAGGAACTAAACGGAAACGTGGCTGAAGTTAGTGCTGTCCTAGAAGACGAAGATGGAATTGGCTCAGCCTATGTAATTTACAATTTCCATAATGGTTCATACAATGATGAATCTTGGGGAGTAATGCCTATGCAAATTGATGAAAATAATGTAGCTACGGCATCTATTGAATTTAGCAGTGGTGATCCTGTGTGGTATCGTATTTTACTAGTAGATGGAAAGCAAGGCTTTGCAGCTAGTGATGCAAAGCAATTCGAAGGCACTGGAACGGGTAACAATGAACAAGATTCTCCTGGAATTGGAATTATTGGAATCGTTTGTGCACTCTTTATTGTATTAAATCGAAGAAGAAACTAGGTGAAACTAGGTGGCTAAGCAAAAAACCAATTGGGATAATGTTGTAGAGGAAAGTAAAGAATTTGGTAGTTGGTTTAATCAATTAATACTAGAAAACAAAGTCCTATTTGCAGTTGGAACTGTTGTTATGCTTATTTTGACAGTTGTTCTTTATGGGATGATTGGAGGAGACAACAATGCTCCAGATTTTACTTTAAAAGATACCGATGAAATGACCTTCTCATTATCTGATTACGAAGGTGAAAAGATTGTAATTCTTGATTTCATGTTTAGTACTTGTGAACCTTGTGAAAAATTTGTAAAGGAAGCATTGGGGCCTTACTCTGAAAAAATGGACAAAGAAGATGTTGTCATTTTGTCTATTAGTGTTTTTGGTAATGATGATGAAGCAAAACTAAAAGATTATGCTAAACAACATAATTGGAGACATGCCTTAGGTGATAAAGACGGTGAAATTGAAATTGCTTACGATGTAATTGGAACTCCTAAAATTTTTATAATAGACAAAAAAGGTGAAATTACCTACTCTCACATTGGACCTATATCTGAAAATGAATTAAGCAGTGAAGTTGAAAAGGCCATTAGTGGTCAAGGAGGAGTTGTTAATCTCAAAGAATCTTCAATTTATCTATTTGCAGTAGGTGCTGGTGTAATGGTTTTCTTTTCACCTTGTTCATTTCCTATGCTTCCAGGGTACATGTCTTTCTACTTAGCTAACAAAAAACAACGAACTGGAAAGTTTGATGAAACTGCAGCAAGGGAAACATTACCTGATGGTTTAGCTGCAGCCGCCGGTTTAGCAGGAGTTCTACTATTAATCGGAATTTTACTGATTCCTTTTGTCAGTATTATTGGTGGATTCTTAGGTCATCTCGAATTGTTAATTGGGTTGGTTCTTACTGGATTAGGGATAGTTATGGTAATGGAATATGATTCAGAAAAGATAGTTAGACCTTTCCGTGAACTAATGTTCCGAATTGGAAGTTCATCTCCAATGATGGCAATAAAAGGTGGAATAGAAAAAGGAATAAGAATGACAACTGGAAAGGATTTTAGTTTTTCTGATGATTCAGATGGAACAAGAATAGGGTTGTTCTGGTATGGCGTAGCCTATGGTTCTGCTGCTGCAGGATGTGTTGCTCCTGTTGTGATCGGTTTGCTAACTGCAAGTATTAGTCAAGGAATTATAACGGGGTTATTGGTATTTCTAATATTTTCGATTACTGCTGGAACATTAATGGTTGCCTTCACTATGATGGTAGCTGCATCAGAAACTACTATTGTAGATAAAATGAAAGCTTCAACTCGCCAAATTGAAATGGCAGGTGGAGTCATTATGATAATCGTAGGTGTCTATCTAATGTATTATTATCTTTCAACGAACGTATTCTAGATATTTATCTGACAATTCAGGTTCAGGAACCAAATCTTTATCGAGGGATTTTTTTCCAACCGTAATCATTACTGTCTCTTTATACATCTCAACATTAGTATACAAATCATCAAAATAAATTGGTCTATGAGACTTTGAAGAGTCATCATCAATTGGATTGTTGACTGTAAGAATCCCATTGTCTTCACCTGTAATAACGATCCAGTGCGGAATATCTTCATCTTCTTCTTCAAAAATAATTGTTGAAACTAGGGCAATACAAACTCTATCTGCTTGGAGAGCTTCGCGAACATCCTCTAGTGTTGGCTTACGAACTTCTTCAGTTGTTCCATTCATGGCGCACACGCGCTTTTGCATATCGTGAAAGAATTCCAAATAATGTTCATTACCATTATTGGCCTTGACATATGTTTTAGCTCGTTCTATCAAGCCCAATCCTGCATTATCAGTAATTATGTGAGGATGAAGGCCTCTTACTGCAAGAGGGGCACAAATTCCATACCTTCCAGCTCCTTTCATCTCAACTGCATTCGTTTCTCTCCACAATTCTACTTCAAGGTCTCTATCCATATTACTAACAAAATTGAAATATTTTAGAGCCATGACAACGCAAGCTGGCCCGCAACTAAAATCCATAGACTGCGTATACAATGGAACGTCTAGATTCACAGAAACCACTTAAGGGTGGCCAAATAATATTTCCTACTTTGAGATTATTGGAAGAAGGCTGTTAGCTGCTGTTTCTGCGGCATTCGCAACATCATCAAGTCTTTGAATCAAACGATACATATGAGCTGCTGCCAAAGGTTGGTCATCTCCATTAGTGAATACATATGCTGCTGCCTTAGCTTCTATCAAATCAGCTTCATGCTCTAAATCATTTACTTTTCCAATGTATTCGTGCATTATGTCTTTTTCTTTGTTCGAAAATGCAGATTCCAACAGATACTCAAATCTCTCTACTGTTTTACGATACTCTTCCACAGTTGCTGTAACTGCATCAGCTAGTTCTAGGACTAGCAATTGGGCTTTTTTATTATCATATAATTTTCTAAATGATAAAATTTCTGTTACATTTTCAGCGTAATCTGCAATTCTATCTTGGCGAGAAACCAGATCAAGAAATACAGGTTTGTCGACTGCTAAACGCACGCCGCCCCTCAATACTTCACGGATTTCACTCTTAATTTTATCTGCTTTCAACTCAGACTCAGATGTTGCCTTGATATGTTCTATTATGTTGGCGCCTTCGCATGCTGCCTTAACACAGTTATTCATATTTTCAACAGTCTCAAAAACACTCTCTGCATGCTTGTAATACGATTTGAAGACACTTGGGCCAATTCTACTTTCAAAGAGTTTCATTATTATCCTCCATTCCCAACTTCAATTTCAACCTTTGGGCCTGATTTTATTGAATTATAAAGAAGCCACGACATAATTGACATGATAATTAAAACCGATATAATAAAACGAGTTTCATTAGTTCCAAAAATTGCATAAAGAATCATGGCGCCAAAACCTGCTGCAGGGATGCTGGCAACCCAACTGGCTGCTATTTTCCCAAATACACGGAAATCAACTGAAGAAGCACCACCTGCAAGCCCCACTCCCACAACAGATCCTACAAGTGTATGTGTAGTCGAAATTGGAATTGCTAAAAATGGCATTGAAAAAATTAAAACTGTAGTTGCGGCTGCAAACTGAGCTGCAAAACCTCGCGTAGGTGTAATATGTGTAATCTTCTCCCCAATAGTCTTCATCACGCGATAGCCCCATGTTGTAATTCCAACCACAATCCCCAAACTACCAAGAAGAACCAACCAAAGTGGAACCTCAGCTTCTGGACCCAAAGAACCTGCTTTGAAAACTTGCCAAACTGCAGCCATTGGCCCAATTGCATTACTTCTATCATTAGCACCGTGTGCAAACGCCACATAACAGGCTGTAATCACTTGTAACCAAGCAAATATTGTTTCAACGCCTGAATATCCCTTTTCTTCAAATTCGTAATTTCTTAAAATTACATATAGAATAGTACTACAAAATAGTCCCATAACTAAAGCTGTCAATAAACTTTGAATTGGTAAACAAGCTCCTAAAGAATCGATAAAACCCAAACCTTCTGCACAATTTTTTGAAGGAAGCCAAGCATCGGGTAAAACATATTTGAGAGCTTTGAATTGCAAAGCAAGACTTAATACAAAAAAAGTTGGTAATGCTAGTACTGGAGCCATCCATCTTGATCTATCAATTGGCTCTTGGGCATCTAGAATCATCGTTTTTATTATGTAAAAAGTACTATAAGCTAAAATTCCGCCAAGAAGTGGAGAAGCAATCCAACTAATAACTATTTGACCTACTTTTGCATAGTCAATCATACTTGGATCAATAAAGAGTCCAATACCGATAATTCCTCCAACAATACTATGTGTTGTTGATACAGGAAGACCATAGCGAGTCGCATATGTAATCCATAATGCTGCAGCTAACATAGATGCAATAAATCCATAATAGAGCTCTTTTGATAGAAGTGCCATCTCTTCTTCTGAAATAACTAAAACTCCTTTTCTTACCGTATCTGTAACTGCATCTCCTGCAAAAAAAGCCCCTAAGAATTCAAAAACCGCAGCAATAATTATAGCATTACGTAATGTCAATGCCTTACTGCCAACACTAGTACCCATAGCATTTGCTACATCATTGGCACCTATGTTCCAGGCCATATATCCTGCGATTACTATGGCTAGAAAGATCATTAAATCTAATCCAAACATAACTGTGCCTCAAACTGCATATAAATAAATATATGGTAAATATTATATATAGACTATATATCTTACTAAGCACAGAAAAGGAAAAAATATGGTTGAAAGTAGAAAATTACAAAAAACCGGAGGCTCCACTTTGATAGTTTCACTACCGAAAAAATGGACAACCAAAAATAAACTTAAAGCAGGTTCAGAAGTTCGACTTACTGAACAACCAGATGGTACCATAACAATTAATCCTAATCAAACTAATTTACGCAAGAAAATATCTGTCGTAAAGTGTAACGATGAAGAAAGTCAACATCTATTCAGAGACCTAATTGGAGTATATCTCGCCGGTGGAACTGAAATAAAAGTCATAGGAAACCCTAGATTAACGATCAAAGAAAGAAAAACCATACGCAAATTCTCAGCAAGTGTTATTGGAATGGAAATTATAGAAGAAGAAGCAACTCAAGCAATCTTAACTGATATGACTAATCCAGGAGCGTTACCATTTAGAACTGCAATCAAAAGATTGTACAAAATTGTCAGAGCAATGTATAACGATTCAATTCTTATTTTAGAAGGGTCTGAAGATTTAGCTGCCGATGTTGTAGATAGAGACAAAGAAGCCGACAAACTTCAATGGTTCATTGAAAGACAATTCAATATGATGCTTGAAAATACGAATTTATCACGCCAATTGGAAGCGTCGTCTTTTGAAGGTGTTGTTTATTCAAATGTTGCTCGATACCTAGAGAGAATTGCAGATCATGCTTGCAGACTTGCTGAAATTGGATATGTAGCAGGATTAATTCCTGGGAGAAAAATGCTACCTTTAGCAAAAGATGCTGGAGATATAATGAAAGAAGCCATGAAGAGTTTTATCAATAATGATCCAAGAAAAGCTACAGTCATAATAGATAAAGGAAAGAAAACCATGCAAAAAGCGCAAACATACTTTGAAAATAAATACAAAAAAGAAATGGAACATCCTCTTGAATTCTCAATAGCAATGGATGCAATTATGAGAACAACTGCGTATTCAACTGATATATCTGAAGCTACGATAAATTATTCTGCGAAAAAAGAAAATATATGATATTGAGACTAATATTAATGAGGCATGCCAAAAGCTCATGGAAATATCCTGAATTAAGTGATCATGAAAGACCATTGAACAAAAGAGGTAAGAAGGCTTCAGTCAAAATTGCTAAAGAATTAATCCAACTAGAATGGATACCTGACAAATTATACTCTAGTGATTCTGCAAGAACTAAGGAAACTTGGAAGCGAATGAACAAACACATAAAAGAAGTGGATGTTGAATATTCTCGTAAATTTTATCATAGTAAACCAAAGAAAATTATGAAAAATATTCCTGATGATTTAGAACATGAAACTATTATGATTTTGAGTCATAACCCTGGCTGTGCTGATTTTCTAGAGCATTTATGTGGTGAATGGTATAGAATGCCTACGGCAGCTACTGCCCTACTTACAATAAAAAATCCAAATGAATCCTGGAAAATAGGGGGAAATTGGGATTTGAAAAAGCTAATTCTGCCAAGAGATTTATAATCTAAAGTATTTGCTCTAAAAATAACTTACTTCTTTCTTTTTTAGGATTATCAAAGAAAACATCAGGTGTAGATTCTTCGACTAAGTGACCTTCGTCAAAGAACATTATGCGATCGCCAACTTCTTTTGCGAAACCCATCTCGTGAGTAACAACAATCATAGTGACATCCTCCTTAGCGAGAGAAATCATAACATCTAAAACTTCCTTAATCATTTCAGGATCTAATGCTGACGTGGGTTCATCAAAAAGCATAATTTTTGGATCCATTGCTAAAGCACGCGCAATAGCAACCCTCTGTTGTTGCCCTCCTGATAAAGCTGAAGCATACTTGTTTTTCTGTTCAGGGATACCGACCTTGTGTAATAGATCCTCAGCCAATTCTTCTGCTTCGCTCTTTTTTATCCCTTTAACTTTCTGTGGTGCTAAAGCTACATTCTCCAATACAGTTAGGTGAGGAAATAATTCAAATTGTTGAAAAACAAAACCTATCTCTGAACGTATGCGCTTCAAGTCTGAAACTGTTGTCTCCTCGTTAAGCTCTACACCATCAACAATAACTTGACCGCCGTCGTGCGGCTGAAGACGATTTAAAGTACGAATAAAGGTTGATTTACCAGAACCTGATGGACCTAAAACAACTATGATTTCACCTTGTTTAATGTCTACATCTATTCCTTTCAAAGCTTGGAAATCTCCAAAGCTGACTGTCACACCTTTTGTGGATATAATGAACTCTGTATCTGCATTCATGTGAAAGTCCGGATTTTTTCTAAAAGTTCCGGTAATCTTACTGGCTTAGTTTCATATTCATCACAACCTGCATCCATAGCCTTCTGGCGATGTTCACCCATTGCGTGAGCCGTTAGTGCAATTACAGGTATATCTTTTGTTTGTTCATCGGCTTTTATTTCTCGAGTTGCTTCCAAACCATCCTTCACAGGCAACCCCATATCCATCAAAATTATATCTGGCATTTCACTTTTGGCCATATCAATTGCTTCTTGGCCATCCATTGCAAAGATAATATCATATCCTTTTTTGATTAATCTTCGACTTAACATATCTTTGTTCATCTCATTATCCTCAACTAACAGTATTTTCGTCATGCTTTCTCCTTTATTGTTTTTGGTACTATTATTGAAAAAGTAGTACCCTCTCCTATTTTACTTTTAACCTCTATCTTTCCACCCATTAACTCTGTTATCTTCTTGCAAATAGGTAAACCTAAACCAGTACCGCCATAATCTTTCGATGTTGAGGTCTCAGCCTGTGTAAATTCCTCAAATACGTTTTTTAATTGATCTTCAGTCATTCCAATACCTGTATCGGAAAGCTCGAATTTGACCATATCAATACCCTCCTCACTTATTTTTAAGGATACAGTGCCTTTCTTAGTAAATTTAGAAGAATTGCTTATCATATTCAACAAAACCTGTTTTAATTTTGTTTCATCGCTCTTCATTGTTTCGATTGACTTATCAATCTTTACAACGAATTTATTGGAATTTTTATCCAACAGGGGTTTAGTGGTAGCCTCGATTAATGAAACCAAGTCTTTTAGATTAAAATTTTCCAAGTGCAACTCCATCTTCCCTGCCTCGATCTTAGAAATGTCAAGAAGATCATTAATCAGAGTTAGAAGGTGTGTACCTGAAGAATGTATTTTATCTAAATCTTCCACGAAATCTTCTAGACCCTCATCACTTGCATCTTCCATTAACATCTCACTGTATCCAATAATTGCATTTAGTGGAGTTCGTAATTCATGACTTATCTTGGCTAGAAAATCGCTTTTAGCTTCACTAGCTGACTTTGCTTTTTCCATTTTTATCTGCATGTCCTTCTGCATCTGAGAAATACATGACTCGATGAATGCCTTGGTTCGTTTGTGCTTAGGTTTCTTGAACAAAACTTCAGGAGGGCCCTCTTCCAATAACATTCCTTCATCAAAGAGAATTGCTCTATCGGCAACTTCTACAGCAAAACCCACTTCATGTGTTACGACAATCATTGTAATATCACGTTTTGCGAGATCTATCATAACATCCAAGACTTCCTTAATCATTTCAGGATCTAAAGCAGATGTGGGTTCATCAAAAAGCATAATTTTCGGATCCATTGCTAAAGCACGTGCAATAGCAACTCTTTGTTGCTGCCCACCCGAAAGCATTGAAGGGTACTTGTTTGCCTGTTCAGGAATACCTACTCTTTCAAGAAGTTCAAGCCCTAATTTA
>Ga0066867_10001633_pt1 | contig 11086 bp, 7 predicted proteins | sample ETN01SmetaG_4_FD_65606 | JGI IMG/M metagenome (GOLD analysis project Ga0066867, IMG submission 65606) | Marine microbial and viral communities from oxygen minimum zone, Eastern Pacific Ocean - ETNP2014F12-01SV261 | ecosystem: Environmental > Aquatic > Marine > Oceanic ... | reverse complement strand
CCGTGACCTCGCTTCAAATACTCATATTCTCTAATCCCTTCCCAAGGATGTGAAAGCCAGTCCTGTATTGGTTCACGAACGTATCTACGCAAAGACTGGAGAACACTCCCGACTGACGAAGGATCAAAAAAGTCCCCGTCTACGACTCCATAGGGCTGATCCGGGTCGTTAAAACTTAACTCCCCTTCCCAGTCACCTGCTTGGTAAACCTGAACAAACCGATCAAGGCCACTTCCATCTCCACGCTTCTTTACGGTGGTTGCGTAGATCAATCTTGACCAGTTGATTACTTCTAAGCCGGTTTCTTCTCTCACTTCTCGAGTCAGTGCTCGAAGCGCTGATTCTCCGCTGTCCACACGACCGCCAGGAAGTGACCACTCTTTCTGTCCGCCGCCTTTTCTATTGGCGACCAAGAGCACTCCGGTAGCAGATTCCACGACTGCAAAGACAGCGTCTCGTCTGCGGACCATATGTCAGACCGTATCTCAGAACCGCAGCCCCTGTCGTACGCACGTCGCCGCGAATGTCCAGATGGGGGAACTAGCAATAGAGCGGGCCGTCAAGTTGGAAATAGCGGTTTCCATGGTGTCGGAGGGGAGGGTGGCGCGACCGGACTACCAGTACAGCTTCGTGTAGGCATCGACAGATGAACGATCCTCCCCGGGATGGCAACGTGCTGCGGCGGGGGCCGTCCGCGGAGGGTGGGAAGAACTCCCCATCGTGGATGCGTCCCGTGATCACCAAGATGGGTCCTCCAACCCGCCGTTGAGGACAACACCGCGGGGTTCACCAAGCCTGAAAGCAAGCGAGATCGGGCAGAGAGGCACGTCATGGCCATTTCCAGTATCGAACACGTATCAGTAGGGATGCCGATAACCCGCGGTGGCATCTCCATCTTCCCTATCTATCTAGGACCGAACGGGCTTCCACGGATCGCTACCGGCGCGAAATCTGGCCTGGTGGTTGACGAGGTGCCCGACGAAGAGGTCCCACACCTGGTGGTAACGAATCCGACAGATCAAGCAATCTTGATTGTTGAAGGAGAACAGTTGGTGGGCGGTCTCCAGAACCGTTCACCTAACGTAAGTGTCCTAGTCCCGGCCCATTCCAAGCTCGAGATTCCGGTGTCGTGTCTCGAAAGCGGCCGGTGGGGTCGACATGGGAAGTTCCATTCCGGAGCCACCTACACGCCGCGTCGGGTCCGCCGGACTAAGAGCCGCGAGGTCGCCAAAACGATGGCGTCGGATGGACTCCGAAGCGGCAACCAGGGAGCCGTCTGGGACGCTGTACAAAATCAGCTCTACAGCCTAGATGTCCACTCATCGACCGGCGCAATGGCCGACGCTGACGAGGTCTACGAGCGTGACCCAAACCGCCACTCGGCGGCCGAAGAGCTGGCAGGGAAAGGCCCGCTACCGGGGCAGGTGGGAATCGTGGTGGCTCACGGCCAAAGAGTGGTCGCCTCGGAGATTTTTGGAGCGCCAAATCTGCTTCAGGCCCATTGGACTGCGCTGATCCGATCGCACCTTTTGGAGTCCCCGACGTCAGAAGGTCACCCGTCTGCTACTAGTTCCCTGGAGATGATCCGTCTGTTTGGTGTTGCTGACTCAGCCCAGTCTCCTGGAATCGGACTCGGCTACGAATATCACGTCAACGCTGAGGACCTAAACGGCCATGCATTGGTCCTGGACGATTTCGTCGTACACGCAAGCATCTTCGCCAAGTGATCCGGCCGAACACGACCGGAGGAGGAACACTGGTGAGGTACACGGAACCCCGGAGCAACAAGAAGCAGCGACGCTATTTGCAGCGCCAACGGCGTCTAGAACGAGTGACGCCATCGGCGATTCTCATCAGAGCGAGACACATCGATGCTGCTGGCGCCCACGTTCCAGAGCGCCTGGCTAGTCGGAGCCCAGCGGTGGTGGCCCGTCGAAATCGGCCATCGACGAGAAATCGGGACACACGACACGCTGGGCGACTGGTGCGACGCATTTGCAGACATACCGGACGTCGACTTGGCCACTCGCGCCTATTCGCCTTACTCGGGTTTGCCACGGCAACGACGACGAGAAAGCGGAACAAGGAATACAGCGGCAGAGGATGCGGTGCCTCCTAGAGGGATAGGACCAGCCACAGGAGCCTGTCAAGAACTTCCCCTACCGGCGGCCGGCTGGAGTTGCTTTCATGTATCAGGCCTCTCTCGCCCCCGTAGCTCAGTCGGATAGAGCGACCGCCTCCTAAGCGGTAGGCCGCAGGTTCGATCCCTGCCGAGGGCGCACAACGACAGACAGCAACGGAACGAAATGATGTCAGAAGAAGGACCGGGTATGACCTCCAGCGATAGCGAGATAGCAGTGGAAACCCCATTCGGGACTCTGACTATCATCACTAAGGACGAGCCGGGTCCGAAGGGGCACAAGGCTGGCACCACAAAGATGGAATACACCGGCCAGCCCCCTCGCCCCATCACCTTGCGGAAGAAGTACCGCCAGGCTCAGGTTGCTCTCAAGGAAAAGGGATAAGTAATGACAACTGTGTTGCTCGTAGCGGCGGTGCTCGTGGCCGTCCTCCTGTTGTCCGTACTGATCGAGCTCCGCAAAGGCGGAGGATCGGGACGGAAAGATGACCCGACTGCAGTATCTGCAGTGATCACCAGCATGAGCGAACGTCTCACGGCCATTCAGGAGGGCGTCGGCGCAATGAAGGTCCTAGCCGAGGATTTCCGCGGCTTTGAGGCCCTGATACGGGACGTGAATAGCCGTGGCGCCTGGGGCGAGGTTCAGTTGCGGCAGATCCTCGAAGAGGTGCTCGCTCACGGCCAGTGGGAGGAGAACGTGGAAACGATCCCCGGAACGGGAAAGCGGGTTGAGTTTGCGATCAAGTTTCCCGGCATGAACGACCAGGAGTTGGTCTGGATGCCGGTGGACTCGAAGTTCCCCTTGGCGGACTATCAGCGCTTGCTGGAAGCGCAGAAAGCCGGAGATGCCGATAAGGCCGAGGAAGCTAGAAAGGCACTCGAAAAGGCGATCATCAAGGCGGCAAAGGACATCCGGGAGAAGTACGTCGCCTCACCCCACACAACCGAATTCGGCGTCCTATTCCTGCCAACCGAGGGCCTGTACCTCGAGGCCCTGCGTCGGACGAAGGTGAATGATGAGCTTGCTCGGTTGCGGATAGTTCTTGCCGGACCAACCACGTTTAGCGCACTCCTCAACGCCTTCCGGATGGGGTTCCAAACAATGGCCATCGAGAAGCGGTCGAGCGAAGTGTGGCAGCTCCTGGGTGAGGTAAAGACCCAGTTCGAGAAACTGTCGCAAAAGTTGAAGCGCCTGAAAAAGCAGTTGGACGCCGCGAAGAACACGGTGGCAGGTCCGGACAGCATCGAGTTTCGAATCCAGACGATCCTTGAGGCCCTTAAAGAGGTGGAGCAACTCCCAGACGACAACTCCCAACGCCTAGTTGATCTGCCCGATATCGATGACGATGATGACGATGATGACGACGATGACGAGGCCAACTAACTGCCCACCGACCGGTCAGTGAGGAGTTCGAAATGAACCGAGCTAGTGAGAAATGGCCGATCGATGAGGCTTGGGCGGATGCCTATCGCTGTCTTCTTGAGTACGTCGAAGAACATGGTCACCTCAATGTTCCGGAGAACTTTCAGACCGACGATGGGTTTGCTCTTGGCGCGTGGGTCGCTGACCAGCGCACCCGTCGGATGAGACAAACAATCAATTCTGGCGAAGAGAGCCAACTCGACCGACTGCGTTTCGTCTGGGATGAACACACCAAGAGTTGGTACCAACACCTAGAGGCCCTTGAGGCCTTCGTTGATGAGACCGGACACGCCGCAGTCCCAGGCTCACGCGACCAGACGGTCGGTTCGCAGACGTACCGGCTCGGCCGATGGGTGGCCACCCAAAGGAAGAAGTACCAGCAGGACAAGCTGTCCGAGCATCACGTCCACCTCCTTGAGTCGTTCCCCGAATGGAAATGGACCCCTAAACGATCGTTCCGGCAGGCCCGCATCCGGTGTACCACCTCGAGACAGGACTATGTCCAAGCCCTCAGAAGGTTTGTGCTCAGAGAAGGTCACACCCTCGTTCCTAGGAGCTACTCGGAGGTCAGAGACGGGACCGACCTTGAGCTCGGCCGGTGGGTATCGACTCAGAGGCGCAGATTCCAGAAAGGGCGGATCAAGGGGCTCGACCTAGAGGAACTTGAATCGTTTCTTGGCTGGGTTTGGTCCTCGGAGAAGGCCGACTTCCGGTCTCATCTCCTGGCCTGTGAACAGTTCGTCGCCAGAAACGGTCACATGGACGTTCCGGAAGACCACACCGAACGGTTCGCCGGTGAGCAGTTCCAAGTCGGGCGTTTCCTAGAGGATCTTGAGCGTCGGGCTGCAGAAGATCAACTAACCGCCCCCGAAACCGAAGCCCTGATTGAGATACGCATCGGCCGTCAGCTTCACTCTGGGCGTTTCAGGAATCTCTTTGGTGGTCGCGAACTCCCTGGGCGGACGGAAGAACGCCTCCAATCGACAACGAAGCATGAACAGCGGGGGCTGCGTAGCACCCGTGACGACCGGCAAAGAAGCCCCGATCCTGTTCATCCAGCCGATCTCCCTTCGACCGAGCCCTCCGATCTGGACCCACCCGAGGCGGCCCTAAGCGGGAAGCATTCAACGATGGTTAGCGATGCGCTGACCGCCATCCGGGAGCTGATGCAGCCCGAACAACAGGTGCTTGAGAGGCTTTGGCAACCGCATGCTCTACTCGTGGAACCAAAAGGCCCACAGTTGGCATTACTTGAAAGTTCTTCCGGCATGTACTTGCGTACCGGTCGAGACAGCGGACGTCTGGTACCGGATTTCACCTGGCCCTCCGAGAGCGACAGCGCCGAGCGAGAAGGAGTTGAGTTTGAGAGATGGTGTAGCCCCCTCAGACGGCCAACCGACCCTGAACAACTTGGACCCTGGGACCTGAAAGGACGCGTCGGTAGCGGTGGCCAGAGCGACGTCTATCTGGGACGGAGCGACAGCGAATGGGCCAGCGTCAAAGTGCCGCACATAGGCAGGGAACCTGAACCAGAGGCAACGGCCCGGTTGGAACATGAGGTCGATCTGCTCTACCAGGTGAGAGAAGAACCGAAGTTCTTCCCCAAGGTCATCGATGGCGGATTGGAAGAGGCCCGGCCGTGGGTTGCACTCGAGTTCATATCCGGTGGGTCTCTTGACTCCACTACCTTTCCGCTCGCACGACTAAACGAGACGGCCCTTGGCGTAGCACAGGCGCTCCAAGTCCTGCACGGCAAATACATCGTGCATGGAGACATCACCCCATCAAATGTTTTGCTCACGGGCGACGGTCCGGTGGTCATCGACTTCGGGATGGCCTTCCACCCGCAATTTCCACGACCAAGCACAACCGGCGGTGCAGGTGGCACGAACGGTTACCGGGCCCCTGAACCAGAACTGACGCCGGCGTCCGACGTACGCGGGTGGGCGGCCACCCTTTACGCCCTGGTCAACGGTTTCCCTCCCGGAGAAGGAGATGCGCTTTCCGCCACCCGGGTGATCTCGGTCACTGAGATGCTCGAGCAGATACAAGATGGGCCCCGGAGGACAGGGATCATCTACGTGGTGTGTGGAAAGGCCGTGAACATCGAGACACGAGAGGGCGGGATTGTTCGCTTCGAGCTCATCGATGCGAACGGCACGGCGCCACTTAAAGTGATGCTCTTGCCAGACGACAAAAACCGGATCCAGCGGAAAGTGGCACAGTTCGACCCTGGGTTCGATCTAATGGACGAGTTGGCGTCACCGACGCTCTGGGATGGAACTCTGCGGGTTCGGGGCCCACTTCGGCCCGGGTCGGATCCTGTTCTGTTCGACATGTATGACTTGGTTGCACCTACCTCGGGTACCGCAGCCGAACTAGGCGGCTTCGACGCGAAACTTGCCGAACTGATCGGCAGTGCACTTGACCCCCGTCCTGAAAAGCGTCCCACCGCCAACCAGATTGTCGAGCGGCTCGAAAACACCTAGCAGAAACTTGGCTCAAGGCCCCGTCGGGCGAGAGCCTGAACCCAGCCTGTTCAGGCAGTTCTGTCAGCAAGCCCAGAAATTGCCGGCAACCATAACGCGATAGGGACGAAGGGCCCGTTTCCATCCACCGGCTAGTGCCCTCGCCTCCCCAGTTCGATCGCAGCGGCTGGTGTCGGATTCGCTAGCCCAGGCAGTTCGAGGATGTGAGCCAAGGTGATCGGGCGCGGATCGGCAGCACGAGAGACGTCCATGATCCACTCGGCGAGTTTGGAATTCCCCCAACCCACTGCGCCCGAGGCGTACTCGTCTCTGAATGCCCGACCGACCAGCTGACCCCTATCCCTGTGACGCTGGCTGATTGCCGCCCTTGCTACGTCCTCATCCCGGGGATCCAGGAACCGTCTCGTATTGGCGAGTCGTTTGATTACCGCGGTAGGAGTCTCTTCTCCACACAGAAGTGCCAACTGCTTATTGCTTGGAATCGTCTCGCTTGGAATCAGGACGAAGTCTTCGACGAACCACGCTGCCACCAATGCGAGACATGCTGTCCTTCGGGCGGGCGCACGCCTGCGAATTTCGTCCCACACCTCCACATTGAGATTCGTGGTGACGCCAGAGCCCCCACTTGGTGACGCCGGTGCATCGAAATCGAAACAGACCACGTGAGGGCCTCCCGCATCGGGAACCTCGAAACGCCCAGGCGTGTAGAACGTGTGCTGCTGTCCGGCCCGTAGTAGATCCGCACCCCCTCCCTGCGGGAGGCACCGGAACTTCTCGGTAACCACGTTGGGGGAAGCACTAGGGCAATGTTCGACCAGCACCGTGTCGTTCTGAAAGGTGATCTTGGCTGCCGTCCTTGAAACACGGTCGGTCGCTCCACCGAGAGTGATACTCGGACCCGGCTGCTGAGGGCCCTTTCCGAGGTACACCGATTCGCCGGGCAGCAAGGAGAACTGTTGATCCTCGTTACTGCCGGGCGAAACAATCGTAATTTTCAGGGCATCTTCAGGATCGGGCATCGCAACTAGTTGAACCTCTCTGGCAGGTAGGTGTCAACAAGCCTGCACCAGGTAGATGGAAGTCTCCTCTGTCGGATCGGCGGATTGCCGTGGACTTCTTGGGCTTTACGGCGAGACCGAGATCAGCCACGAACCTGTCAAGACCTTCCCCTAGATGCCCCTAGTTGACTCCGATTCACTAGTCACTAGGACCCGACACGGAGCGACCGAAGAGACGCCATGTTACAAGAAGCGATTGTTGTAGAAGATCCGGCCATGATTTGGACCGATGACACCTGCGATGGTGATCCATCGACTTCGGTGGTTCTAGCGGACTGCGGCGACAAGAAGATCCAGGTCATCAAGGAGGTCCGTGCGCTCACGAACTTCGGGCTGAGGGATGCCAAGGACTGCGTGGACGGTGCCCCCAGGATCATCGCCGTGGAAGACGGCGATATCGCTGCGGCACGTCTGCTGGAAGCTGGTGCCGAGGCCTATCCGTTGAAGCAGAGCCACATCGAAACGGCCATTGGGTTGCTGGAGCGTGGCGCCCCGACGACCGGTAGTGCAGAGGAGGTCTCTGCTGTTCTGACCTGCATCGAGGGCGCGAACCTCGTGAATCCGAAGAACCATAATTCGACTGAGTATTGGCCCTCGTTTACCGGGGTCAAGAACAAGCTCACGGTATTCCAGAAGGACCAGACCGGTGATGCCCTCCAGTCCTTCCTTAACGCCATCACGTGCAACGATGCCCAGAAGGACGAGTTCCTCGTAAGGCTGCGCTACCTCCAGTTCTTGGTTTGCACCGGCGTGGCGTCTCAGTGTCGTCGCTACGGGGGTGGTCGCTACGACCTAACTCTGGCTTCTCCGCCCCTGCCGGCCGTGAGGGGCATGGGTATTCTTTCAAGGCCCAACCCCGAGGAGTGTGAGAACGAGCTGAGGGCAATTTGGGCCGAGATGAGGACGTACGTGAATGAGCTGAGGGCCATGAGGGATACGGGTCAGTGCGCTATGACCCCTCTCAATCCCGACTATGGCAACAACGACGGTAGGGAGAATCCCAATACATGGGTTAGGGATGAGTACCTCGCCGAGTTGGAAGAGCTCATCTCAAAGGGCGACGAGTTGAGTTGCGGTGCGGCTATGACTGCGGCTGTGGACAAGATTGTTGATTCGCCCGAGCACGACTCATGGTATGACTGGCAGGCTCGCCACAAGAACGGGTATGAGAATTCGTGGGCCTTGAAGGACAAGATGTGGTCCACGAGGTGGCCTCCCGACGTGGAAAGGCTCGTGATCCTCCAGGACGACCCCGATGGCCCCGCTCAGATGGAGATCCACTACGACTCCTCATTGTCAAACCCTGAGAAGTTGATCGCCGAGCTCGCCCGCAAGTATCCGACCCTTGTCTTTGTCGAGTCCTACGCAGCAAAGGGACTCTACGAATGGGGTGCCAACGTCTACATAGATGGCGAAATTTGCTACAGCGATGGAGTCAACAATGATCGTGTTCTTTCACGCCTATTGACCAAGGTGGCCGATCTCAGGGAGGCTGGTGAGAGCACGGAGTGCGAGAATCGCAGGATTATGGAAAGGTTTGAGGTACTTGTGAATAGGTCTGAGACTGACGCCAAGGTTGTAGCCGATGTCGCGGTCGGTTTGTAGGCACCAGGTGCTGATCACAACTAGGAAGAAATGACCAATGACTAAGAATCCTCTGAGGAGATGGTTCGGAAGAAACGAATCGGTCACGGAACTAGGGGCCCGCCAATCGAAGAAAGAGGAGAACGATGCCAACACGGGAAACCACTCCTCCGGTGGCGACACTGGTCCGACGATCCGGGCACTAAAGGGAGATATCGCCAGCCAGGGCGTTGACGTTGTCGTCAACGCCGCCAACGAGCGTCTAGGCAACGGGGCAGGGGTCGCAGGAGCCATCATCAAGGCTGCTGGTCCTGGTCTGCTGAGGGAATGTGCTGATCGCTATCCCGACGGTTGCCCAACCGGCGAAGCTCGTATTACAGGCGGACACGACCTACCAGCCAAATGGATCGTTCACACTGTTGGACCTCAGTGGAGCGACGGGACCAACGGTGAGCCGGAACTGCTCGCCGACTGTTACCGCAACTCTCTTCAGGCCGCCGCCGAAATAGGTGCCCGGACAGTGGCTTTCCCTGCTATCTCGACCGGGATCTTCCACTATCCGCGAGAAGACGCCGCTCGAGTTGCCGTGTCGACGATTCGGAAGTTTCTCACCCAGAGCGACCACGGCATCAACGAGGTAATCCTCGTCGCATACGACTGTGAGCAGCTGACAATCTACGAGCGTTTCCTTGAAGCTGAGGGAGACGAGTGAGATTCACGCTTCCCGCCAACGTCATCGACACATGAGCGAGATCACACGCCACGAACGAGTCGCCTCGCCGTCGAAGGTCTCCGCTTGGCTCGAGTGCGAGCACTACCTAAACCTCCGGCACCAGGTCGACGACGGAACTATCGACCCGCCCGATCCCGCCTTCAGTGCGTTTGCGCAGCTCCTCCTGGATAAGGGACTCCAGCACGAAGAGGAGTGTCTCCGCTGGTATGAGAATAAGGGCCTCTCGGTGCACCGTGTTCCGGATCGCGACGCCGGGGAGACGTTCGCCCAATGGGTCGAACGGATCGGCAACCCGATGGAAGACGGACACGACGTTGTGTTCCAGATGCCTTTCGTTCACGACGGGATGCGAGGTGTTGCCGACTTCCTGGTTCGGACCATCTCGGAGGATGGTGCGACTGTCGCCTACGAGCCTGTCGACTCCAAGTTGGCTCGGCACCACGCCAAGCCCGGGCACGTGCTGCAACTCTGCTTCTATGCGGAGGCCGTCGGGGCCCTCACCGGGGTGACGCCGGAGTTGGGTCGCCTGTTCTTGGGATCGGGTGAGTTCGAGACGGTTCGCTTCAGCGATGTGGATGCCTACTGGCGTCGTCTACGTAGACAGCTCTCGTCGGCGCTGTCAGCTACTCCCGACGGGGGAACCACTCCGGAGCGGTGTGATCACTGTGAGTTCTGCGAGTTTGCCGGTCACTGCGAGGCACAGTGGCGTGCCGACGACTCGCTCGTTTACGTATCTGGGGTACGGGCCGTGGATCGAAAGGCCCTGGAGGAGGCTGACGTCGAGACCATGGCCGACCTAGCTGCCGCAGCCGGGGGTTCTGTTCCGGACATGACTGATGCAAGGTTCGCCGTCTTGACCGAGCAGGCGAGGCTGCAGGTCGAGGCCCGCAGTCATTCCGACCAAGTTCCGCCGTTCGTGGTCCTGGAGCCGGACGAGACAGATTCCGCCGGGCTGGTCTCCCTCCCCGAACCTGACAAGGGTGACGTGTTCCTCGATTTCGAGGGCCATCCGTTCTGGACGCCAGCGAGGGGATTGTTTTTCCTGTTCGGCTTCCTTCGGAAGGAGAGGTTGGGCAGGTGGGGGTATGAGACCCGGTGGGCCCACGATTCGGCGACAGAGGCCGCCGCAACCCGTGACCTCATCGACTACCTGTATAAGCGGCATCAGCGCCACCCCGGAATGCACGTCTACCACTACAACCACACCGAACGCTCGGAACTGGAGAGGCTCGTCGAAGAGCACGGGCTCGGGGACCGGAAGTTGGCCGGCTTGATTGCCGCCGGTGTGTTTGTCGACCTGTTAGTGACCGTTCGTCACAGCATCCGTGCCGGTATCGAGTCGTACAGCCTCAAGAACGTCGAGAAACTCGCCGGCTTCACCCGTTCCGCCGGCATTGAGAAGGGGGCCGGTGCGGTCCTCGAGTACGAGGCATGGATGGGTGATAAGAGCCCGGATCGCCTCGCACAAATCGCCGCCTACAACGAGGACGACGTCGCCGCCACTAGGAAGGTGCGTGACTGGCTGGTCGGGCTCCGGCCAGACGACCTGAACTGGCCCGGCAACGGGATCGAGTCTGAGGAGGCGGTTGGCGATGAGTATGACGTGGGCCAGGATGAGTTGCTCGGGTATCCCGAGGGCTCGCCCGAGCGACTGCTGGG
>Ga0066867_10001627_pt1 | contig 11103 bp, 8 predicted proteins | sample ETN01SmetaG_4_FD_65606 | JGI IMG/M metagenome (GOLD analysis project Ga0066867, IMG submission 65606) | Marine microbial and viral communities from oxygen minimum zone, Eastern Pacific Ocean - ETNP2014F12-01SV261 | ecosystem: Environmental > Aquatic > Marine > Oceanic ... | reverse complement strand
GGTGTGATTTTTTTCATCCACTGAGGCATTTAATGTCGGTAAAAGCGAGATCATGCATGTGTTTGTCATAAATACCGAGGGAGTAAGTGAAGTTATACCCCCTCAGAATGATTTATGAAACATTCGGGCTAAGTTTCACCTGGTCTGATTCTGACCGGTCGTGCTGGTCAGTTTCTGAGAAACTGCTCAGTTACTGACCAGTAAACGAAAAAGCAGCCTCTGAACCTCGAAAATATTGTTCACTCTTTGTTTAACTTACTGTTTTTAAAAGGGAAATGATAAAATCAAGTTGTTGGAGTAGGAATTTTAACAGAATTTCTGATATTTGAAATCAAATTTTTATTAATAATATCAATATGTTATATTAATATTTTGTTGTAATTCTATGCGGCATGCAAATCGCAGAAGGGATCTCTGCAGAAGTAGATCACACAACAATCCTGGGAGGATCAATGCGACAGATTTGGGTTGGAAGCATATTGACCGGAGCAATGCTAATGCTATTGACTCCGTTTTCTTTTGCAGAGGGTGAGTACACCTTGCCCCCCTTGAAATTCGATGCAAAGAAAGCGGCTCTGGGGAAGCGTCTCTTTTATGATGAAAGGCTTTCAGGTGACGGAGCACTGAGTTGCGCAAGCTGCCACATTCCAGAAAAGGGCTATGCCGACGGCAAGCCTCTTTCCGATGCCTATCCGGGGACCAAAGGATTCCGCAACACGCCGACGTTAATCAACACAGCACACAAGAAGGAACTCGGCATTCCCTGGTTCCACGATGGTCGGATCGGTACCAGCTTAAACGATGTGACCCGTGATCAGATTACCGAGACGATCTGGATGAATATGGACATGCGCATCATGCAGGAGCGGGTCAAGCAGGATCCGCTTTACATAAAGATGTTCGAAGAAGCGGGCATGGGCGAGCCTTCCAACGGCAAGGTCCGTAAGCTGATCCCGGAATACCTCAAAACCTTAACCTCACGCAACGTACCCTACGACCAGGGCCGGATGGATGGTCCAGCGAAACGTGGTGAAGAACTCTTTGCGGGCAAGGCAGGATGTGTTCAATGCCACAGCGGTCCGCTTTTCTCGGACGGTCAGGCGCACAACCTTGGGGTTCCTGAGAATAGGGACATCTACAGAGAACCTTTACGCCACATTACTTTCGTAGCCTTCAACATGTTCATGGGTAATGAAAACTACATGAACCTGCGCCGCGACCCCGGTGCGCATGTGATCACTCATTATGCCGACGGCAGTGAAATGGGGAAGTTTTATACACCAACCCTCCGTGAACTCAGGCAGACCGCGCCTTATATGCATAATGGCATGCTGGCCACCCTGGAAGACGTGGTTGCTTTTTACAACAAGGGAGGTGGAAATGATCCAAACAAGGACTCAAGACTGAAACCGTTGGGACTTTCTTCGGGTGAACAGGCCAATCTAGTGGCTTTCCTGAAGGCACTTTCCGGTGATGCTCTTACAGGTCCGGATCATGTCTTTGGAAAGAGCATCTCCCAAAAATACGAGCCGATCGAGGATTGGTTGACGGTGAAGAATTAAAAGAGGAAATCATGAAACTTGAAAATTGCTCCAAGCGGCTTTTTGTTCTCTTGCTTGCAGCCATCCTCTTTCCGGGTGGCATTTATGCAGAAGGAGATCCTGATAAGGATGCCTCGATCGGGGCATTGGGCGCAGCACCGGTTCAACTCGACAACAAGCAGTCCGCTGAAAAAATTGCTCTGGGAAAGATGCTTTTCTTTGATCCGAGACTCGGCGGGGATGCCTCCATCGCCTGTTCTGACTGTCACAGCCCAAAAGAAGGCTGGTCTTTTGCTGCACCACTCAGCCGAGGTTATCCGGCGACGATACACTGGCGCAGCAGCCAGACAATCATCAATTCAGCCTATTACAACAAACTTTTCTGGGCTGGTTCCTCGAGTTCCCTGGAAGCCCAGGCAAAAACTGCGGCGACAGGAGGAGTGGCTGGAAACGGGGAAGCGGATGTGATGGAAGCGCGGCTGGCCTTCATCCCTGAATACCGGGAACGCTTCCGCAAGATATTCGGTGACGAATGGCCGCTGATCGGTAATGCCTGGAAGGCCATTTCGGCTTTTGAACGGACTCTGGTTCAACGCGATACCCCCTTCGACCGTTACATGCAGGGCGATGAGGAAGCAATGGATGAAGCCCAGAAACGGGGGATGGAACTGTTCCAAGGCAAGGCCAATTGTGTTGAGTGTCACAACGGGGCACTTTTTTCAGACCAGAAATACTACAATCTCGGCGTTCCACGTCATGAAGGCTGGTTGGATGACGGATTGAAACAAATCACTTTCCGCTTCGAACTGTACGCCAAGGGTGTTTCTGAAAACGAATATCGGAACCTGAAAGATGATCCGGGACTCTATTTCCGGACAAAGCAGAAGCGGGACAAAGGAAAGTTTCGAACTCCTAGTCTCCGCTACACCCTCTACACTGCACCCTACATGCACAACGGGACCTTCTTCACCCTTGAAGAGGTGATTGATTTTTATGATGAAGGAGGAGGAGTCAACGAATTTGCTGCCAACAAGAGTAAAATCCTCAAGCCTTTGGGACTGACCGACGAGGAAAAGGAAGATCTGTTGCTATTTCTGGAAAGCCTCAGCGGAGATGAAATCCTGATGGATCCTCCAAAGCTGCCTAAATACGAACCCCTTGCGATGGACTGAAGGAGAGAAATGGACATAGAACAGATTGAAAGAAAAGAGAACCAAGAACAGCATAGCTGTGGGCTTTCACGGCGAAGTTTTTTGTTCTACAGCGGGGGTGCGCTGACTACCGGGACGGTTATGCTCCAGATCCCAGGAGTGCTTCATGCCCAAGAGGCCAAGGTGGCAACCTACCCACGTAAGCTGATAGCAAAAATGAGCCAACTGGAATTGGATCAGCCAGTCATTTTCAACTATCCGGATGATGGGCGGAATTCAAATTGCCTGTTGGTTAAATTAGGACAGAAAGCTGGAGGGGGCATTGGAGGTCAAAATGATGTGGTGGCCTTCAACACGATTTGCACTCACCAGGGTGGGCCGCTGCTCGGAACCTATAAAGCGGAATACAAAACGCTTGGGCAGTGTCCGTTCCATCTGACCACCTATGATCTGACCCGTTACGGAATCATCGTTTCCGGACAGGCCTATCAGAGTCTTCCACAGGTGATCCTGGAACTGAAGGGCGACAATATCTACGCCGTGGGAGTGATGGGGCTGATATTCGGTAGAAACAACAACCATATTGGATGAGGAGAGGAGCAACATGTCCACGCCATATTACACCCCGACCGACAAAGTTCCTCTGCCCCCACGGGATGCCGAGGTATTGACTACAGCCTGTGACTATTGCATCGTCGCCTGCGGATACAAGGTCTACCGATGGCCGATCGGGCAGGAAGGAGGGCCTAAGGCGCATCAGAATGCCTTTGGTAAGGATTTCCCTGTGGCTACCTTTGAAGAATGGGTGGCCCCAAATCAGCACAACATTGTCATGCACCAGGGTAGGCGTCATCACGTCATCATTCTCCCAGACAAACAGACGCAGGCCGTCAATTTCAATGGGGATTCCTCGGTCCGAGGAGGGACGATTGCCCAGAAATGTTATAATCCAGGAACCCCTACCAAGGACCGCCTGAAAAGTCCACTGATGCGGATCTACGACACACTGATGCCCGTTTCCTGGGACCTTGCTCTGGATGTTGCTGCGGACGTGGCGCGACATGTGATCGCCAAACACGGAGCGAATGCCTATTCGGTGAAAACCTTTTCCTATCAGTATGTGGAGAATACCTATGCGATCACCAAGTATGCGCGTAGACACATCAACACAGCGGCATTCACATGGCATGACACGCCTTCAGACGTGACATCCACTCCGGGCTTCAGAGATGCGGGTTTCGATAACTTCGGAGCATCCTATAAAGATTGGGCAGATGCCGAGGTACTGATGATCTGCGGAACCGATCCTTATGAAACCAAATCGATTCTATTCACTCAGCATATCAAACCCGCGATTGAAGGAGGACAGAAGGTGATTGTCCTCAATCCCCGCGAAACTGCTGGTGTGGCCTTCATCAAGAAAATGGGAGGCATCCACATCGATCTTTATCCAGGTACCGACAACCTGGTCGTCAACGCGATGGCTCGTATCATTGTCGAAAACGGCTGGGAGGATCAGGAATGGATTAAGAAGTGGGTTAACAACAAGTGGGAGACGGATTCCGGTTTCGGTCAGGGTACCCGCAACACTCCCTGGCAGTGGCGCACCACTTGGGGCAAGTTTGAGACCAAGGGATTCGAAGATTGGAAGAATTGGGTCACTTCCCAGCCTGAATACGAACTGGAATACGCAGCCAGAATTTCTGGTGTCGATCCTGAAAAGATTCGTCAGGCTGCTGAATGGCTCTCCAAACCGGTCAATGGTAAAAGACCTAAAACGTCGATTGGTATCGAGAAGGGTTTTTACTGGTCGAACAATACTGGAAACACGGAAGCCATTAGTTCCTTGGCCATCATTACTGGTACCGGCGGGCGTCCAGGGCAGATGATTTCACGCTTCGGGGGTCATCAACGTGGGGGTACTGGAGGAGGAAAGTACCCACGTAACAAGTCCCCTGAAAAAGTACCTGGACGGCGTAGGCGAGCCTTGGACACAGACCGTTGGTTATATTCGGGGCATACACGCCTTTCCCATGTGATCGGAACCACCTGGTTGCAGTCGATGTGTGGTTCTCAGGGTTTGCAGAAAAAATTTCATGAACTGGTTTCTGCAAATCCCCATCAGATACGCTCTTTCGATAAGCAGGAGATCATAGAAACCCTGAAACAGCGTGCCGATTCAGGAGGGATGGTGGTGTTCAACCAGGATATCTACCTTGTTGACCCGATTGGTGCGAAATTCTCCGATATCATTTTCCCGGCAGCAACGTGGGGAGAGGAGGATTTTGTTCGTGCGAACGGTGAGCGTAGGCTACGACTCTACTCGAAATTCTATGATCCTCCTGGAGAAGCCAAACCAGACTGGTGGATCATCTCACGGCTTGCCAGGCGGATGGGCTTTGACGGTTTCGACTGGGAAACCTCAAACGAAGTGTTTGAAGAATCAGCACGTTTCTCACGAGGAAATCGTAAGGACTATAACATGATCAAGGTCGATGCCCGTGCAAAAGGGATCACGGCCCATGAACGCCTGAGACAGTTTGGCACCGATGGGATCCAGGGGCCGGTATTCCGCATCAACGGTAAACTGGTGGGAACCACAAGGCTTCATGACACCCAGCGTGAACTTCCAGAAACAGGGCCGATGGGTGCCAACATGTTCAACAAGAAACTGACCCATTTCAATTCACAGAGTGGCAAGAACAACCTGATGAAATCTCCCTGGAGCCTCTTTTCAGATTTCTGGGAATGGCTGTCACCAAAAGGAGAAGAATTGTGGGTAACGAATGGGCGCATCAACGAAATCTGGCAATCCGGTTTTGACGATGTGGAGAGACGTCCGTACATTACCCAACGTTGGCCGGAAAACTATGTCGAGATCCATCCCTGGGATGCCAAACGGCGCAGAATCCAGTCTGGTGACCGCGTCATGGTCTACTCGGAACGTGTCCCTTCCCAAAAACATACCATTCTTGGCGTGAAGGGAAATGACTATCAGTTTTCATCGTTGATGGAAAATGGTCACATCGAGCTCTCAAAAGGCGCTGTGACAGCAATTGCCATGGTGACACCGGCGATCAAAAAGGGGGTGTTGTTTATGAATTTTCTTGATAAACGGCAACCTTCCAATGCGGTTCAGGCGAGGGTGGTGGATTGGATAAGCGGCAACTACAACTTCAAAATGGGAGTGGGAAAGATCGTTCGTCTGGGACCGTCAGCTTATCAGAAGGATCAGCACTCCTTCTCATTTGCTCCGCGTAATATAGCCTGAACTTTGAAGCATGGCTCTAAACCCGAGACTGTTCTTAAGTACGTGTGAGAGACCGGAATCTGTTTAGGCTATAATCATGGTGAATGAAGTGATAAGTGCTGATTCAAATAATGTCATATAAATATATTATTAAGGATATACCTATGCGTCATTTATTGATTTTTCTGATCGGGGTGTTTGCGCTTCCAGTTTTTTCTTTAGCAGCAAGCAAGTATCAGGTGATTGAGGTAAAAAACGGGGGTACGATTTCTGGAACCATTTTACTCAAAGGCAAAGCCCCCAATCCTGAACGCATTGCAGTAGCGAAAAATCCGGAAACCTGTGGGACTGATGACAGGATGATCAACTGGGTTGAAGCAGGTGAAAACGGCGGACTCAGCAACATGGTTGTTTTTCTCCACAAGGTCAAGAAGGGCAAAGCCTGGCAGGAACATTCTGGAAATTATGACATTGATCAAAAGAATTGTGATTTTGATCCCTGGATTCAAGTCGTTCCAAAAGGCAGTGGTCTGACGGTCAAGAATTCAGACCCAGTGCTGCACAATATTCACATCCGTGAACTGAAGGGTGTCCGAGCTGGGAAACGATACCGGCCTGTCAAAAAGACGATGTTCAATGAAGGTCAACCGCCCGGAAGCGGAGACATCGAAACGGAAATCAAATCCAGAATCAAAGACAACTTCATACGCATCAATTGCGAGGCTCACAATTTCATGTTTGCCTGGATATTTGCTGCGGATCATCCCTACGTGGTGCAGACAGGCAAAGATGGATCTTACACCATCGACGACATTCCAGCCGGTAAGTACAAACTTCGTGCATGGCACCCAACTCTGGGCCTTCAGGAGGAAAAAATTAAAATCACCAAGGGAGGTTCGCAGACGCAGGATTTTACCTTCAAAACAAAATAAACTGTTCCGTTCGGGGCGTTCTCGGAGGAAGAGAGAATTTGCACCTCCTTATCTTCTAATCCTCCGTGACGCTCCAAGTTATGAATCATTAATAAATGAAGTGAAAATATTATTAAACTGACATTATGGAGTGGATGATGCCTTGGAAGTCTTTTATTAGTTTGAGCTTACTGCTCATCGTGGGAGCAGCCCCCATTCAAGCTGCGAAGTACAAAACCATCAAGGGAGGAGTGAAAAACGGGGGAACGGTATCGGGCCGTATCATCTTTGAAGGCACGGCACCTTCTCCTGTGGAGCTCAAAGTAAACAAGGACAACGATGCTTGTGGAACAAACCGTCCTTCTGAAGAACTGCTTGTCGACAAGAACGGAGGCATCGCCAACGCTGTCGTCAGCATCATCGGTGTGAAGAAGGGAAAGAAGTGGAACCTTCCGAAAAAATTCAAATATGACCAGAAGAATTGTCGTTTTATACCCCACGTAATGCTGGTCCGCCCTTCAGCTGGAGGGAAAGTGATGAACAGTGATGCCGTGGGGCATAATTTTCACACGGTCAGTAAGGGCATCTATAACATCAACAAGAAGATCAAGCCGAACGCCAGTATGAAGGTCAAGAAGAAGAAGATTAAAAAATCTGGAACGATCCGGGTCAAATGCGATCTTCACACTTGGATGGGAGGCTGGTGGATAGTCGCAAAAACTCCCTACACCAAACTGACCGACGGAACAGGAAACTTCTCCATCGGTGATATTCCGCCTGGGACTTATCAATTGAAAGTCTGGCAGGAAAAGCTCGGGGAGGTTGAGCAGGCTCTGGTGATCAAAAGCGGAGAGACCCAAGAAATTACAGTCAAAATGAGTCTTTGATCTAATCCTTAATTTGAACCGGAACGGCTTCAGTCAATTTCTTTAGCTGAAATTTCGGCGGATTGCTTCATGGAAATTCTTTGACCTCAATCAACTGCTTACCTCCATCATTCAGCATTCTCAGATGAAAATTCAAAGTTGGCATCAAGAGGCAGAAGGGACCGCTTTATTGAATCGAAGGTCATGCTCGAAAAGGGGGGGTGACTTTCTAATCACAAAAATATGAAACAATTACAGGTGTTAAGAAAAAAGAATGCCGAAAGATTAGGAAGGATTCTGTTCGTCATGGGCATCATGACGTTCGTGTTTTCTGCTGCTGTTTTTGGTGCGGAAGGTTTTGAGCAAGTCGACTACCGGACTTTTTTTGGATTAGATCCTCGCACAACAGTATGGATCATTGCCCAACTCCATCTGATGTTTGCTGCTTTCGTGCTGGGAGTGCCGATGTTTGCGGTGACGGTGGAATACATCGGAATGCTTACCGGAGAACAGCGGTATGACCGGCTTGCAAGAGATTTCACCCGTTTGCTCTCCGCTTCCTTTGCCCTCACTGCCGCCCTTGGAGGACTACTGACTTTTGCGCTGTTTACGCTTTATCCGAAGTTCATGTCCTTCATGTCCGGAGTTTTCCATGAAAGTTTTTACATCTACGCCTTCTTCTTTTTCGCGGAAACCTTCGTCCTGTACTTCTATTACTATTCATGGGACCGCCTGAAGCAGCGCAAAGGCATCCACCTCACCGCCGGGCTGTTGCTGAATCTGATAGGGCTTATCATCATGGGAATTTCGAACTCCTGGGCAACCTACATGATGAGCCCATCCGGGATCGATCCTGAAACCGGGCAGTTCACGGGAACGCTGTTGGAAGCAATCTGGAACCCTCTCTGGAATCCGGTCAACCTCCATCGCATCCTCGGCAACGCCGTTTTTGGAGGTCTGGTGGCTGCGGCCTATGCTGCAGTTAAGTTTTTAACCTCTGAATCGGAGGAGGATCGGGCGCATTACGACTGGATGGGCTACGTAGGTAATTTCATTGCCATAGTCTCTCTCCTTTTCCTACCCTTTGCAGGCTACTATCTCGGACGTGAGGTTTACAGCAACAGTGCTGTGATGGGCAACAACATGATGGGAGGTGCCTTCAGTTGGACCTTCATCATTCAGGCGATTGGCATCGGCAGCCTGCTTATTTTCGGGAATTTCTACCTTTGGATGGGAATGGGGCGCATTCCAGGTGCGGAACGCTACCAGGGGTTCATCAAATTCATTCTCTTCATCCTCGCCGTATCTTTTGCCATTTGGCTCACGCCTCACAATCTGCCGTTGAGTTCGGGAGAACAACTTCGGATGGGCGGTCAGTATCATCCTACCCTGAAATACTTTGGGCTGATGCCTGCGAAGAATGCAGTGATCAACTTCATGATTCTCGCAACTTTCTTCAGCTTTCTGCTCTACCGGAGAGGAAACATTTCCAGCACGGTTCCATTCTCCCAGCAGGGGAGTACTGCAAAGGTTTTGACGGTCCTCGGCTGCATGCTCTCGGCGGGGGCGGTACTCTACTATGGTGAATATCTCTGGAATCTCGACCCTGGCGAATTGGACCTGCCTCCGGAAAAAGCAGAATTCTTTCCCCTCGCTGCCTGGTGTTTGTTCGGTGAGGCTTTGTTCATTGTGCTGGCAGCAGTGCTGGCTTTCATGAACCGAGGCAAAATCGGGCAGGCGGTGCTCTTCACGTACACGGCCATCAACACCGTTTTCATTCTTGGAATTTATGGATTTGTGGTGATGGCCGAAGCCAGTCCGTTTCTGAGAAACATCGCTGTGGCACAGTGGCTTTCTTTGTTGGCCTGCATTGTCGCGATCCTCACCATCGACGTCTTTCTATTCCGCAAGGCCGAGCATATGGGAGCCATCCGTTGGGGCAGGATGAGCACTGTTTCCCAGTATGTTCTGATTCTGCTTTTCATCGTTGCTCTGCTGACCATGGGGATCATGGGCTTTATCCGCTCAGGACTTCGTGAAAACTGGCATGTTTACGGAGTACTCCAGGATACCTCGGAATGGGCCTTTACTCCGACCAACCTCTATGCAGCCAAGGTGATCGCTTTTTGTTCCTTTGCGTTCATCACGATGATGAGCATTGCCTTTTGGTTGAGTGAATTGGGAGAAAAGAAGAAAGATCAGGTTTCACCGGCGATGTCTCCCACGGAAGAATGAAACGAGTTTTCCCGATAATACTGTTCGTAGCGGCAGTTCTTGGTTCCTTCATCTATGTGGGACAAGTGGTGACCGATATCGCGGGCGGTGGAGTGGCAACAGCAGTGGTAGAGGGAGTCAATCCCGAAGCCGGTGAAGCCATTTTCTGGGGCAAAGGGAAATGTCATACCTGTCACAGCATCGGTGACCAGGGCAGTGCCATCCGCTGTCCGAATCTGGGTGAAAACAACCTTGCTTCCCTGCTCTCTCTGCCTCTGGGGTTGCGCGCGGCCGAACGAGCGGCGATGCGAAGTGAACAAACCGGAAAACATTTTACTTCCACGGACTACCTGGTGGAAAGCCTTGCTGAACCCGGAGCCTACGTGGTGGAAGGTTTCAAAAACGAAATGCCCTATGTCTACAAGCCTCCTATCGGCCTCAGCCCGGATGAGGTTAAGGCGGTAGTTTTATACCTGCAGAGCCAGGGAGGGGAAGTGGACCTGGCAGCGATCAAACTTCCGGATTCCATCCTTGCAGCCCAACAGGAGGAAGTCGAAGCCTGGCAGCCCTACGTTTCAGGTGATCCCCAGGAAGGACTGGATCTCTTCTTCGATGAGAACAGCAATGCAGGTTGTGCCCGATGTCACACGGTGGGAGACCAGGGTGGAAAAGTTGGTCCTGAACTGACCACGGTTTCCGGTACCCGCTCTCCAAATTATATCGTGGAATCGATCATCACACCAAGTGCCGTCATCGCAAGTGGTTTCGAATCGCTGTTGATCATTACAAAGGACGGGCGCTATCTCACCGGAATCAGTAAAGGCGAAGACGAGAATACCGTCTCGCTGATGCTGGATAGCGGGGAAATGATCCAGGTTCCAAAAAGCGAAATCGATGAGATGGCACCGCAGGATACCTCCGTCATGCCATCAGGATTCGCCGATGACCTGACCCTCACTGAATTTCATGATGTCCTTGCCTTTGTCCTGACCCTTGATGGTGAACAGCCCATCGGCGGGGAAGACGAAGAAGATGAAGAAGATGAAGAAGATGAAGAAGATGAAGAGGATGAAGAGGATGAAGAGGATGAAGAAGATGAAGAAGATGAAGAAGATGAAGAAGATGAAGAAGAAACAGACCAATAGGAAGAACGTGAATAGTGATCAAAGG
>Ga0066867_10001624_pt1 | contig 11108 bp, 15 predicted proteins | sample ETN01SmetaG_4_FD_65606 | JGI IMG/M metagenome (GOLD analysis project Ga0066867, IMG submission 65606) | Marine microbial and viral communities from oxygen minimum zone, Eastern Pacific Ocean - ETNP2014F12-01SV261 | ecosystem: Environmental > Aquatic > Marine > Oceanic ... | reverse complement strand
ATAACCCTCATTATTTAGTGTATTTATACCCTCTGTATGCATCATCTACTTCACATTTGAGACATGAAGCAAAGAAACTGGGCTTACCACATTTATTACATTGGTTTATATTTCTAAGATAATCCTTACCTGAAAAGGATTTTTTCAAACCCCCGATAAAGTTATGTATACTTTGTCTAATCATTCCCATTCCTCTCTACCATTTCTTCTTATCAGATCCGTTATAAGACTTAAACAGGCAGGACAAATGCAACCTTTATATCCTTTCATAATTTCAGATGTGATGCCATCGAAGCAATCCTCACACTTGTGAAAGTCCTTTGTCATCTGCCTTTATATAAGCTCTCATGTTATTTAAATGTATCGAAGAACGTTGGGTTTTTTTCAAGAAATAGGTCACATTGCAGACATTCATCCTTGTCTACGTGAGAATATATCAATTTTTTAATGTCTATTGCACCTAATAACTTTTTTGTTTTAGGGTTTTCTAGCAGCATTTTACCTATTCTACATATATCATTGTTGATTACCTGTAGTCTTCTTATATGTTGATCCAAATCACTCAAGTCCTCATTGGTCTTTATGGCATATTTTAGGCCTTTTGTGGTCATTGGGCGTATAACTCTGTGGCACTCATGTGAACACTTACTCTCCTCACATTGATCCTGGATACATTCCCTACACTTTTTCTCATCTGCTTTAATCTCCCAAATGGTCTTAAACTCCCATTCTCCCTTTATGCTGTTCTTTAGACTCTGTGTACTGTTACAAGCCAAGATTATTGCCTCATAACTGTTAGCATCTGTTGCAAATCTGCTGTCTCTTACCATCTTTGCCCTCTTTGCATAGTCTTTACACAGTTCATCCTGGTGTTTTTCTATATGTTCGTTCTCCATCTTTATTGCCAACAAGGCTAGTTCATTTGCTACGTGACATTTCCATGTGTATGTCTCCATCTCTTCTTTCCTAGCCTTTGATATGATGTCCTTTGCAGGTGTGTTGGCCTTTTTATATTCTTTAAGTAATCCCTCAATTTTTTCAAAGTTCTCAGGTGTAACCATATTCTCATTAATCCTTATAGGTGCTTCATACCCATCTTTCTTCTCTCCTCTGTATGCACGCTTGTATTTTGTCTGTATGCAACGAAGTATAGTATGTCTACTAAATGACCAACCATAGTAATCACGTAGTCTCTGTATGATTGCTGATACATCCTCATCTTTTGGATCATCAATTCCTACTAACTTTGCCATGTTGAGGATCTCTGGGTGCTTTAAATTCTTACCGATATTGTCTGCTAGTTGCTTTATAAGTGGCTCAAGGTCTTTGCTTAAACCATCTGATATTTTGGATATTTTATCTATTAAATCTCGCCTCTCTGACATATATAAATAAAAAAAGGGTGTAGTATATAAAGTTTCCCCAAACCTTATATATTACTACGTCTAGTTTCGCAGACCTGGTTAAAGATCATACCAACCTGTGCAGGATGTGTAACACCTGCTGCTGCACATTTTCTTGTTACCCCTGAAAGGACAATTAACATACGATCTGTTAATTCTTCGGCAGCTTTCATGATACCTTCTTTCTCCTTTTGTGGTAGGTCTATTCCTGAAATGTTCAGTTCATTTTGTGCAGAATGTTGTACTCTAGTCTCAGCAAATCCTGTTGCTGATTCCTTACAACTTGTTTTCCCTGTCTTGAAGTCGAAGCTGAAATGTGCTGCTTCTTTATCCTTGTATTGCCATTGTAACTTTTTCTGGTCTTTATAAGTTATCTCTCGGCATACAAGAGTTTGCTTACAGGAAGGGCAACTATCTTCTGCACCCTTTGTTTTTGCAATCATTGTATAGTATAATAAAAAGGAGGTAATAAGTGTTACTCTATTCTGTTAATGTTATAGTCACACATAACATTGGAGCAAAACACTTTTTGTAGTTTTTCATTTGATCCTGGAAGATCAAACCATTCGGTTTCTGTGATGAAACCTTTCTCGCATATCTTACATTGCATGGTATACTATAATAAAAAGAATATAAAAGGGTTACTCGTCCTCTAGGATTTTCACACCTAAGTTAGACTCTACAAGAGTTTTGAATCCTTGTAATGCAATTAGTATTGAGTTCTTACTTGGATCAGTTTCCAAGAATTGATCAACGTGCATAGAGTCTTCAGGATTAAAGGCCCAACTGATTTCCACCTTTGCTCCCTTACTGAAGTTCTTTAGACTAAACTTTACTCTCTCTACTGTTTTGAGACTTGTAGTCTTGTCTATGAATCTGTCTTCTGTCATAATAATATGGATACACTAACTTCCATTTAAGTCTTCGCCCTTCGTTATAAACGATGCAACAATGGCCTTTGTATCTTCTAGACGCTGCTGCCAGTCTGGTCTTTTCTTCAGGGTGTATGTAACCTTTACCCTTCTTTGAGTATTTTGCTTGTATGAGCAACGCTCCAGAAAGCCTGGAATGTCTAGGAGGCACGCCAACCAAATCGAATGTTCCTTTGCTCGCATATGATCGAACCACATAGTAGCCTTTATTGATGAGCCATTTGATAATCCTATATTCAAAGTTCCTTCCCTTGACATAATTTTTATTGCTCACGCTTCCTCCTCAAGCGACTTACGAAAGACACAACCACAACAATTATTGCAGGAATCTCTATCAAGTCTATACCATAAAGAACAAAATCCATTACTGGATTCATGTTGTAAACCAACCCCGACTTCACTAAGGCATCGCCTCCCCAAAGAAAGTGTGGGATCTGTAGTAGATGTGTTACTACTAAAAACCCCAGACTTAATGTTAATTTCTTTTCCCATTTGAATAAAAACTCCTTTAAAAACATAACCTCTGTATGGCCCAATGATCTTGTTTCTCAGTAGTTCCATCGACAACTTCCTCTATTGCCTCATGTAGCGACTCATGTACCAAAGTATCAAATAACCCCCAGATTGTCATATGTCCACCTAGCCATATTTCAGTAGTTCCATCGTGACTATTGTATTCTCCATGTGATTCTTCTCCTTCTTCTACGTGGAAATGCACTTACAGGACTCCCTATCATAGCACTCTTCGCATAGTGTCATACCCTCACATAATGATATTCGTTTATTTGAACTAAAACAACAATGACATAATCCTATATTTGCAGGGTTTCTCATGCCTTTGTCCTACCTATATTGTTGAATTGCTCTACCTTTAATAGTCCTTCATACGTCATTTTTACGTCCTTAACACAATGATCTATGATATAATCCATACTCTTTTGCCATAGTTTGTGGTCTTTAAAGTGGGTAATGTACCAATATTTTAGATCAACAAAGGTCTTCTCATCATTACCTGTTGTCTGTCTGATAAAGTTCTTCAAAGTATTCCTCTTGGCCTTCATTGATGTTTTCATCATTCTCCAGGTATCCCCATAGAATTGATAACCATAGTCAGGGATTAAATCATATTGTTTGGTAAACAAACATCTGCTTCTAAAATATGGATTGTCAAACTTTGTAGAAAAGTGACCAATGACGTGATGTGCCTGCTTCATATTCCATGATAATGTCTGTAGTAATCTTTCATCAAAGTTAAATGATTGTTCATGTACTGCCTTCTTAATGTCTTTTTTGGTTATTGCATCCTGGACTTTTTCTATCTTTCCTGTTACCATATCTCTTAGAATACCTACATAGCATATGATAAAATTTTGTTCTGGATCAAAGTCTGATGTCTCAATGTCGTAGATGAACTGATGTCTAATACCAATCTCTAGATAACGATACTGCATCTCTGTGAATGGTTTGTGTTTTATTTTCTCAAATAGTTTATCAACTTCAAACCTGTGCAGTTTCTTATGTTCATCAAACCTTTCTTGGATTGAAGCAACACTTAAATTACGCATTAATCGGTTTTGTTTGCCTTACGTAATAAACTTATCGTTTCTTCGTAGTCGTACTTTGGTATGATAAAACCATTAACATGAACAAACTCTTCTCCGAATCCAAATGGTTTCCACTTTTTATATTTCTTGGGCCACTTGAACTCTTTTCCTACATTGTCCTTCCACCATTGTGAATCCACTATGGAATGAATTGTTTCTGCTGCATCACGTTCAGCAGGACTGTCTATTGGAGCTCTCTTATATTCTATTATGGCTTCTGCTAGTTTACCCAATGTAAAACTCCTTTGCAATATATTCTACTACTGGAACTGTAACTGCGTTTCCCATTTGTCTGTACCTTTGAGTGTCTGATACTCCCTTAGTCCAATCATCAGGAAATCCTTGCAGCCTTTCACATTCTGTTGGAGTTAGTTTTCTTATTTTCATACCGTCATATATCCCATGTCTATCCTGAGTGTTTAATGTAAATGCTGGTTCCCCATCATCCTTAAATCTTCTACCATTCTGTCTCTTTTCTTCTCTATCAGGAGTTAATACAGGTTTACATATCATGGTTCTAGCACCATGATAATCATGACCTTTATAATAATTTGCATCTAAACAGGTTGAGTTATTTACACTTCTTAATCCTTTTTTATCATTTACTACACCGTAAAGACCTGTCTTTGCTTCAAGTTTCTCTGTTCTGTATTTCTTTTTATCAGAGATTTCGTTGAAGTCTCCGAGAGGAAATACTTGTCTGGTACGTTCTCCTCTAAGATGTCCGATAATGAAGATGCGTTCCCTGTTCTGTGGAACGAAATATTTGCTGTTAAGGACTTGCCATTCTGCATCATACCCCATTTCATCAAGCGTGGAGATGATTGTACTAAAGGTTCTCCCTTTGTCGTGAGATAATAAGCCTTTAACGTTCTCAAGGAATAAATAAGATGGCTTGACTTCCCTCGTAATTCTAGCAATCTCAAAAAAGACAGTACCTCTTGTATCTTCAAATCCCATTCTTTTCCCTGCAATACTGAAAGCTTGGCAAGGGAATCCTGCACAAAGCACATCGAAGCGTGGTTGTGAAGCGAGTGACATATCTTTTGCATCATCATACTCTGGATAATGTCCAAAGTTCTTATTATATGTTTGCCTGGAATATTTATCCCATTCACAACTTCCTACACAGGTGTGTCCTGCCTTTTCCATACCCAAACGGAATCCACCTACTCCTGCAAACATATCAAAGAAAGTTAAACCCATATCAATTCATCTCCTGCTTCTGCTAGTTGATGTGTGTTGTGTAATAGTTTTTCTATTTCCTGATCTGCTCTCTCTTCACTTCCAAACCATTTTGGTTTTTCACAAAGTTTTACTATTGCCATTGCTCTTGTAATTGGTTTGTTAAACACAAATTTAACATACTCATCCTTGTTCATATGTGTTACTATGGAGTCTTGTTTTTCTCCTGGTGTTTTCATTCCCAATGTCTTTAATGAATCATTCATCATTTTTATTGCCTTGTTTGCATGGAATGGTGTTACGGTTTCTGACAAATCCATTCTTGCATATGCTGATGCTAATCTGTGCAAGTCCTCATTTGCTCTTGGGCCAGTTAGTGGAGTTCCTTCCATTTGCTCTACCTGTCTTAATTGTACCCACCAATCAGATAACACGTCTCCTGTTTCTTGTTGCTCTACTGGTTTGATAGTCTTTGCATAGTTTATGAATTTAGTAATTAGCTCAGGTTCTAGTATGGATTCTAATTCTCCTGCTCTTACCTTTCTAATGTGTTCGGCTACTGCTCTGTCTTCTTGTGCATTTGGGATGTCACGAATAAGAAAGACCAAGCCGAACCTGTCATAGAGTGAATCAGGTAAGTTGACATTCTCATTAATTGTCAAGTCACTATTCCATCTACTCTTCTTAGGATTTGCAGCACCGATTATGGATACCTTGACTTCCCAAGTGATGTCTATTCCTATTTTTCTTAGTGAAAATATCTGAGACTCCATGACTTCGTGAGCATATGTACGGTCAGCAGGGTTCATCTTTTCCATCTCATCTATACACGCTACTCCACCATTACACATTACTACAGTTCCAGGCTTTCCTATTCTTGTACCATCTGCCAAGTTATCTACACCACCAAATAGACCTGCTCCACTTGCTGACTTGCCTGATACATAGTCTGACTTTGGTATTATTTTAGTTACAAATTTTAACAACTGAGTCTTGGCTACACCAGGATCTCCAAGTAATAGGGCATTAATATCCCCTCTACTATACTCTGATTCTAATCCACCGATACAACATAACAATAATCCCTCCTTGACCAGATACATATTTCTAATATGTGGAGCAAAGGACTCTACTAATTTTGACTTGTCCATTTCTTTGAACATTCCAATTTCCTCGTCTGTTGGAAATACAGGTTTGTCATCTGAGTTTGTAAATCTCTTAACATCAAATAGTCTTTTGTATGTCAAGTCCTTTGGTGTAGTCTTTCTACTTCGAAGAGTACCCAATAGATTTAGTTTAGTTCCTGGATTAATCTTGTGTATATCATCTCCGTAAATAAATCCTGTTAGATGTAGTGGGTTTGCAGTTCCCTGCTCTGATAGTAATACCTTGCGTAACTGTCCTTTGTTAACTTGTTGCTCATACATATCAAGATTACACCTATCACATTTGAATTTGGTTGGTATCTTTCTCCAGTCATCTTCGTAATCATCTTTTCCAAAAGCTTTTTCAAAGGTACAGTTAGGACACTTGTAATTTATCCAAAATGTATAGTGTTCGATTTCAGCAGAACCTGCAACGATTGTCCTAAGTAATACGTCATCCTTGCCTTCATCCGTAGGAAGGAGTTCGGGTAACGTTAGTAATCTATATTCTGTTTCTCCTTGTTTTATTATTTCCATTACATACTCTCCCTAATTAAATAACATATCTCTCTTGATGTGTGTTTACCATGTTTCTTTTTGAACTTTAAGAAGTCAATCTCGTAACATTTCGGAATATAAGTTTCGTGTCTCAACATCAACTATACGTATAGTGTGGTTAATATGTTTTGCTGGTCTTGATCGAGTTATACAAGAACAGCATGGACACTTTATTATATTCTTGTCAAAGAGTACCTCGCATTTAGTACATCGTCTATGATGATCATATACTGGCCTAACCCTCTTTTGAGATTTGTATCTATCACAGATACCATGACAAATTCGTGCTATGTGTACCGTAAAGTACGGTACTATTTATGTTTTTTGTAGTAATTCAAGCATATCACGCTCAAGTCTGTTTATAATTGTGTCTCCGACTTCTTTAATATCTGAGATATTAAGGACGATAAGTTTGATACCTCCATTTCTAAAGAGTTCATTTCTCTCTTGAGTCTTTGCAACTTTTCTGTCATGGATTGCACCGTCAAGCTCAACGATAACAAGTCCATGCTTTCTATGGATACATAAGAGGTCTGGATTTTTCCACCTAAATCTTTCGAGTTCTTTCTTACTAACTTGTTCACTAATTCTGCAAATGAATCCATATTCTTTATCAAAGCCAACGTACCATTCTCTCTTGAAATCCATATGAAATCTATTCTTTAAAAACCTACGCAGAGTTATTAACTGTGTAAGATCAGACTGACCTTTCTGCTTTGTTCTCTGGCCATACGCAATACCAGATAATTTCTTCGGCAATATTGTTTGTTACAAACAATGACATATAAGATTTATGTTATCTGTAACTCTTTAAAGAATCCAGACTGTGCTTCTGTTCCTCCAGAACCTGCTCCTACTGAATATTTTCCAGAACCACCATTAGTTAAACTTGTTTTGTAAACAACGATTGCAACTCCGCCGCCACCGCCGCCGCCTGTTCCACCAGATCCTCCATCTCCATGACCACTACCTGTACCTCCAACACCTGCACTACCGCCAGTACCAGCTTCTCCACTAACATTAATAGAACCAGAACCACCAAAAACTATAGTATCAGCAACCAAAATAACAGAGCCTCCGCCATCTCCACCAGCTCCACCAGCTCCTCCGTCTCCACCATAAGATGCACTATTACCAGAGTTATAACCGCCTCCGCCACCGCCGCCACCAGAACCGCCACCGCCTCCATATCCAAATGGAAGTGTAGATGCTGCGAGTTTGCCATCTGCTTGAGCGACATTAGGTGTAGAATTACCAAACATCCCATGACCTCCAGCTCCTCCAGTAGCACCGTTAACAGGATTAGTTGATCCATTTTGACCAGTAGATCCATCTGATCCATTTCCTCCTCCACCACCACTAAGGCATGATGGACTTCCAGTAAAACCAGTTGTACCTACTGTTGGTGCATCAGGACGACCACCTGCTCCTCCAGTACCAGCAGTTTGTCTACCGTTAGTAGCGTATGCTGGTGTTACTGATGAGTTAATTGTTAAAGTTCCTGTACATTTAATTACTATACTACAATTATTAGATGTTACTGCTCCTGATATAGTACAATTAGTATAATTTTTAGATTCATCTAGTACTCCACTTAGTGTTAAGTTCTCCCCATCTGATCCATCTCCATAATACTGGGTATTTAAAACATCTGCTCCAACTAAAGACCATACAGGTGTTCCAGATGTTCCTGTATTTTTATATAATTTGTTTGTGTCAGTTCTCCAGAATAATCTATCTACTGGCCATGTACTAGGATTAGATGATCCTTGTCCATATGTGGTTTTGTTTAATGAATCATCAGTAATAACTGTACTACTCCAGTCAGCATCAATAGGTGCTGCCATTATAACGTACCATTCTCATGTAACTCGTTAATCTGAACTACTAGAAAGTCTCCAGGATCAACTGTGAATGGTGTAATAACAACTCTTGCGTGCATTTTTGATGCATCACTTGCGTGCCAATGCACACCAAATTCTTTGATAGTTAATGGTGTACCTGATATATCATTCTCAGACCATAGCATTGCATACTTTGCTGTTTGGTTCACTCTAGTTCTTCCACCCTCTGTTGAGAATCTTTTCCTGGCATATGATCCTCCAGAGTCCTCTGCTACCAAGTCTGTCTGACTTGCTGACTCTGCTGTTCCAGATGTTCCTAAACTATTATAATCTAAATCAGTACTGGATACTCCAAGATCCCTGTCTATGGATTCATTCATTCCTGCTGTTACTATGATATTGTTTGTTTCAAACATTTGAATTGGTTTAATCCCCTCTTCTTCTACCTTTTCCATTTCCCTTAGAATATCTCTTGGGTTTAATTTTAAATCATCCTCTCTAAACTTTGATACTTTCCAATGATCTGCGTTAAATTGAAGATGGTGTGAGTGACCTGAAGCTATTTCTTTTAAAGTCCTCTCATTGATAATCATATCTGTAATTCCCGAATTTGTAAAAAGAGAAGTAATCTAGCTGGATAGGCATTGGTTAGTAGTAGACTTTGGTTGTGGGTTTACTGATTGTATAAATGGGATTGTAGTTATCTCATCGTCTGCTGTTGATATATCTAGCAATCCTCCGTTATGGTTTGTTACCCATGTTGAATCTACTTCCTTGTTTAGTATGCTTACCCATGCCATTCTAGTTCCACTTTTGACTCTACTCATTATATCTCAGTCCAAGTTCCGTCATCTAATAGATAATGTTTATTGGTATCTGTCTCCTCAAATATTGCTCCGTTTTGTACTTTTGCATCTACTGCTGCTGCTGGAGTTAAGTCAGAGCCTAATACAGTAAGGTTTGAATCAGTTACTTGTGCTGATTCTGTTCTAATTGAAGTTATCTCATCTGTTGTAACCCATTTTCCTACTGCTTCATATCTAGTAGGAATATTACCAGCTCCTGCTGTGTTTTGAGTAGTAAGTAAAGCAATTCCTAATGTTTCTTCCCCTGAAATGTTACAAATATAAGTAACCATAAATTCCCCATAATTTCCGAAATACAATGCATCTTCTGGAAATGCAGTTTTTGTTCCTGTTTGGTCTGAGTTACCATCATAACTTCTACGTCTTTCATAATTACTACCAGTATCAGAATTAAATTCTAAACCATACGAATTTGAACCACTTGGTTTGTAAAATATAGTTTGAATAAATTCATTTCCTGATGATATACCTGATTCTGTTATTACTGATGATGTTGTGTTGGTTGTTGAACCAATTTTACCCCAAGCCATTAATCGCTACCCCATACTTTAGCTTCTGAAGATGCTATTAGACTACTTGCATCATTAACAATACCAATATGATTAAATTGTGATGAAGTATTTGCCCATTTACCTACAATTTCATATCTAGCAGGAGTATTAGAAGCACCTACTAATGTATAAACAATATTAGCAATTACTAATTTTTCATTTGCAGAATTATTAATTATAAATGCATTTAAAAACATTCTATAAGATGAAGTCCACCCAGAAGCAAAAGATATTCCATTGTCGCCTGTTACTGTTGCATCTGCTCCACCATTTGTTGAACGTCTATGAGAATAATTATTGCCTGTATCTAATGAAGTATTTCCTAATTGTAAATCTATAGCTGATGATGATGTAGTTATAAAATGAGCTTGTAACCAATTATATTTTTTAGATGAATCTAAAGTAATATCTGTTAATCCTGTACCTGAAGCAGTTCCTATTTGTTCCCAGAAATTATCTGTATGAGTATCTGATTCATCCCAGCCTAGTACGACAAGTTCAGCTCCTGAACTAAAATCTCCTCCACCATAATTATGTAATCGCATGTAATCTATAGGATTTGAAGTGTTTGTCCATTTGCCAACATGTTCGACTCTTTGTGGTGCAGTTCCAGCTCCTGCTGTGTTTTGATGTGCTGTATGAAATATACCTAATTTTTCTTTATTAGATAGATTTGATATATAACCTGCTGTAAAATTACCAGTATTTGAACCTACTCCATCATTAAATATTTGATAGGCTGATGCTGTTGTTGCATCTGTTCCACCATTTAAAGATGTTCTTTTGGCATAATTTTGAGATGTATCAGCAGAACCACTACCTAAATATAATAACGCATTTAAAGTAGCACCTTGCTCATCCATTAAAACCATGTAATATCGTTTATCTGGAATCGAAGTGACATTAATAATATCTCCAGTACTACCCAAAGTTGTTCTACCTAGTTCTTTCCATCCACCACTAACTGCTGATATTGGATTAAATCCTGATGTACTTGTTCTCTCTGTACTTGTTCCCCTA
>Ga0066867_10001617_pt1 | contig 11131 bp, 9 predicted proteins | sample ETN01SmetaG_4_FD_65606 | JGI IMG/M metagenome (GOLD analysis project Ga0066867, IMG submission 65606) | Marine microbial and viral communities from oxygen minimum zone, Eastern Pacific Ocean - ETNP2014F12-01SV261 | ecosystem: Environmental > Aquatic > Marine > Oceanic ... | reverse complement strand
TGATAAACTCTTTCTCCAACTAAGAAAGTTGCAGGTTTCATATATGCAGTAATAGCATCCCCAAGATCTGTAGTAGATAAAGTAAAGGTTGTTAATCCATTACCATCTCCAACTGGAGCAGATGTAAACACAATTGTTGCATTAGTAATTGCATTTGCTTCTGATGTTGCTAATTTAACTTGGTTATTTGCTAATCCATTAGTACCATTAGCAGCAACAACATAATAAGTTGTATTAATTGCTAATGGAGCTGGGAATGTACCAACTACTTCATTTAGAGTTACTGCAGTACCTGTTGGGATCTTTGTATTGTATGGGAAGTTTAAAGTACTATTAGATACTAATCCAACCCAATTATGAGTTACTTTTGCTTGGACTGTAGGAGCAGATAAGAATCCTCTACCCCCACTTCTAACTTCTACAGATTGAATAACTTCATTCTGAACAATTGCTTCTAATTGATAAAGTGAACCACTTCCACCAACAAGAACAATTTCAGGTATTGAAACAAAGTTTGAACCACCATTTGTAACATCAAGATAATCAATAACTTGAGTTCTTGTTAATTGTAAATTATAAGTTGTATTTAACTCTGGTTTTAGAGTTCTATCATGACTATAGTTAAATGTAATATTATCTCCACCAATCTTTAATATCTTACCTAAATCGGAAGATTTCAATAATACTGAAGCACCTTTTCCTGTTTTCTGTGTAATATTAACTACAGGAGCATTTTGGTATAATGTTCCTCCATTTTCAATATTAATAGCAGTAACACCTTCATTTACTATACTTGAATTGAATTTGGCATTAATTCCACTACCACCACTAACAAGAACGTCAGGTGCTGATAGATAACCAGATCCAGTATTGGTAACTGTAATAGTATCAATAGATGCGTTTAAGATACATGTTGTGACTGCTGGATCAAGGTGTGTCAGTTTAGTAACTGTCACAGTAGCATCATGAGTAGTATCTGTACCTCCCATAGATGCACCAGAAATGGTGATAACATCACCTAGTCCATATGTACTACCACCATCAGTAACAGCAACAGATTCAATAGTTCCTGCACCATTAACAACTACTGTAAATTTAACATCTGTTCCTCCAGTAGGAGCAACACTCTTTTGAGCAACATTAGTAAATGTGTTAGTTGTATAATTTGTACTAGACTGTGTAGTAAGTGATACTGTGTTTACTAGACCAAACGCAGGATCATCAAGAATAAGAGTTGGGGCAGATCTATAATTAGACCCACCTGCAATAATATTAACGATTTCCAATTTACCTACATTGGGACCAGAACTAGGTACACTACATGTTACAGCAGCATGAACTCCATCAACTGTTGTGATTTTACCTTCAGCATCCGAACTATAAACTTTACCCCTAGCATTATTAGCTGCATAGGTAGTCCACATGATATATCCTTTATTTGCGGCACCACTTCTGGAATTATGAAGAGGTTGAATCCTCAATACAGAAGTTAAGGGATCCCAACTAATAACTTTACCTCTAGCAGTTTGATTGCCCAAAACCTGCTCAGATATGATAACTTCATCTTTAACGAAAGAACCACTTCCCAATACTTCAGTTAGAGTTAAATCTATGAAATCAGGTAATGATACAACACCAGTAGGAAGAGATGCTGGATTATAACCAGATCCCATGGCATCAATAGTAACACCAGATAAAGATCCAGAGATAGTTGCAATTGCAGTCGCACCAGATCCAGATCTACTTGATCCAGTTAATTTTGGAAGTGACTTATAGTTTCTTCCACTATCACCAATAGAAATGGTTCCAATACCGCCTTCTGGATATATTGAAGTTGTGTTGTATGTAATGCCAGAAGTATATCCACTTTCAGGTTCCTTTGAACAAATATAAGTGAAATTAAGATCAGTAGGAGTTACTACAAGATTTGTACCTGATAAAGGCTCATTCATCACTGTAAGGTAACTACCAGCGATATTTCCTTGAATATCGAAATAATAGAAGATACCAGGAAGATCTACCATCTTTATAGTAATAGATGTCTGCTGACCTGTTTGTGCGTTGGTTAATTCTTCAACAACGTTCTTATAAGTGAAAATATCGGTATTTGAAGGATCTAACGTAAATGTAAGTGTTTTTCCATCATTACTTGAATCTGAAGTGTCGAAGACATAAGAATGCCCATTAATCAACTCTAACTTAGGTTCTTGGATATAAACATCAGCAGAAGTGATTGTAGCGGCAGCTGTAGCTCCATGATTGCGTTTTACGGTAAATCTACGAAGAGTTTCCGTTCTGATTACTTCATAATCAGTTTTATTGTATGCAGAAGGAGAAACTCCTGAAATATTAACAGTATCGCCTATTGCAACCTGATGAGCAAGATTTGTATGACATACAGATTCTCTTAGAGTCTCAGTTAATGTAATACTGAAACTAGACCCTCCACCGTTACCTAGGTTCTGATCAGTAGCAGAAATGGTATCACCAACATTATATGCAGTACCAAAGGATGTAATTGTAACTGTAGTGATTGCACCACCAGCAACGACTATAGTTGCCTTTCCATCTCTACCACTATTATTAGTAGTCAACGGAACGTCATTATAAGTTCCATTTGTATATCCAGATCCACCAGTAATGGATGACCACCCACCTTGAACTAAATTACCGTCTGTACGGGTTCTTACGTAAGTCCAAGACAAAGTACCATCAGATACTGTTCCTGATAAGTGGGTAGGAGCATTTCCTGCACCAGAATCAGATGTACCAGCGGCAGCTGCCTTATAAACTCTATTTGCAACATAAACAAGATCATTCTTAGCATATGCAGTACTGTTTGCCCATCCAGCAATCAATTTCATGCTTACAAGATCAAAATACTCAAAATGGTACTTTGAACTTATAATTTTAGATTTAAGTGTCCTTGTATAAGAATTATCACTAATTGCAATAGTAAGTTGATCACCACCGACCAAATAATGCTTAGATGCGGATGTAAGTGTTGCAGTGGAGACATCATCGTCATCTACAGCAAAATTAAGACTTGAAACGTCACTACCTACAACTGAAGATACAGTTGCACTAATTCCATCTCCACCAGAAGTAGTATTATCAAATATTAACCTATCGTTGACCTGATATCCAGTTCCACCACCTTCTACAAGATATTGATCAATTCCAGCAGATGAATATTGGTTAGTGGAGCTAACTGTTAGTGATTCTGCTGTTCCACCACGAATTACTGGATAATAACTGAAATATCCAATACCATCCTCAACATATTGAAGAACCTCTCCAGTTTCAAGTGTAATAAGAGTTGTAGTGTCTTCTAGTGCTAATACGAAGTCAATTTTGTTATCAAGCTGTTTTCTCTTCGTAGTAATGTTATCAGTACCGATATATGGTGCTCTATAACGTGTAGCATCCTCAGTAAAGTTTTTCTGCAGACCATTTCCATCCCAGTTGACTTCACTCGCTTCTGAATAGAAATTTGGTCCTACAAAGTAAGGGAATTTTGGATTTCCGCTGATTCCATCAATTGTACAGAAATATGCATAAACTCCACCTGGAAATTCTGGGGTTACACAATATCTGCCATTATATTGGTCTAAACCACCTAATCCCTCTACATATTCATAATCTTCAATAAAGGTGCCTAGAGGATCGCTTAGACCGCTTAGAAGAGCATCCCTAGTCGTCTTCAATCTATAGCTTGTTCCTGGTTGCTTGTATGAATTATATGGTTGCTGGTTTTCGGGATCTTCAAACCCATAAGGTCCATATATGGGGTGTCCATCATAAGCCCACCCAAGAATAGGTGAGTGCTTAGTAGCAGTCAACTCTTTCCATGGTGGATTCAGTGGATCTGCGTCTGGTTCGATATTATCAGCTAAGTAATACCTAAGATTAGTGGGGTTATACAAATATCCATACTCTCCACCATATATTCCACTATTCTCTCCTTGCATAACTGCTCCACCAGCAGCATCAGTTACTTTCCTTGCATTGAAGGTTGGTTGACCAACTTCTGTAGCAGTTGCTGATTCATTATAAGTTAATTCTGTTAATTTGGTCGTAAATGATGCACCAGTTCCAGGATATACGATATCAATGCTTGTATTACCAACACTGTATCCAATTCCCTTGTTTGTTATAACAATACCAGTAACAATGTTCTGAGATAGGTCTACTTGAGCATATGCAGTAGCACCAACTCCATCTCCAGTGATAACAACGTCTGGAGCTCCATAATATCCACTACCACCGAAGGTTATAATAGCACTTTCAATTCTTCCATTCAAAATGGATGGATATCCAACAGCACCACTACCAGAGATCAACTTAATCGTTGGTTCGTAAGTATATTGACTTCCTGTATCAGAGATGGTTATATCCTTAAGAGGTCCACGTACAACAGCAGTTGCAGTCGCTCCTGCGCCCCCTCCACCAGTAATTGTAATCGTTGGTAATCCAGCAGCTTGTGTATATCCACTTCCAGATCCAGTAACTGTTATTCCAGTAACCCTACCATCAGTAATCTGTGCAACAGCAGTTGCCTGTGTGCTACTAGGTGCTCCACCTCCACTAATAGAGACACTTGGTTCACTTGTATATGAAGCACCGCTAGTTACAACGTTAATTGCAATAACTCTACCATCCACTTCCGCAGTTGCAGCTGCAGCAGTTCCTAGGTATGTCCATTCAACTGTTCCTATAGTTGCATCCCCAATTGTATGCGTAGGATAGACTGAGGAAGAACTTGTACCTGCATTTATGGACTGATATCTATTTCCATTATGCTTGACAATTATACCACTAGCATAAGTGAATGCAAGTTTATAATCTGGTTCAAATTCAACTGTAGGTGGGTTTTGAATATCATATCCATCTCCACCACTATTTTTGGTGATTGATTTCAATCCACCATACTTTTTAGTAGCACTTCCCTTATATGAGAATAAAGGAACACCATTTGCAGCAATACCGACCTGACCGATAGGAGTAGCCGTCTTTGTACTCTTAGTTGATGTCGTTAGTGGTATTCTCTTAAGATACCTTTGATTTCCAGGATCTAAATCCGCTGAAGCAAATGGACCAACTTTATGGGATGGTATACCTGTACTAGCGACTACTGCATCTGTAGATGACTTATAGACATTAGTAGTATCTGCATGATACTTTGAAATTAATAAATTAATAGATGGATATACACTAGTACCAAATGCAAACTCTCTAGCAATGTAAAATTCATTACCAGCAGTTGATGTTATTCCAGCAGCAGGAGCACTAGGAAGAAGGAATTCAAAAATGTATTCATCAACAATACCAACTACATCATGCTCATTGTTGTAGATATCTTCCGCAGCATTGAGGATTCTAATCTTATCATCTCTTCTTAACTTATGCTTCTCTTTTGTTGTTACAGTTACCCTTACAGCACCAGTACCAGGATCAGGTGCTCCTAGGGTTGCTGTGATGCCTCTGAGTGCCCTTCTGACGTTGTATAAGAAACTATCCCATATTGGGTCAAGACTATCGAAACCAGGTGCTAGAGGGGTTGTAACCTTACTGTCTGGAAGGTAGTACTTACCACCAGATGCTAGTGTAACACCTCTAGTTCCACCATATACCTTTAATTGGATTTCAGACCCATCTACATTACTTGTACCATAAATCTTGTATGCTGCAAAGACTTCTTGCCCTGCATCATGTGCTACATTGAGACTATTCTCTCTAGCACGATTACAACCTAAGAATTGGTTAACTGTTTTGTCAGTATATGTAATAATCTCATCTTCAATCCTAATACGTCCATTTGTCTCTGGCCAACCTAGTGTAGAATCAACAGTAATGGTAGTATCTGTTAATGCACCAGCTAAATCATCAGCAAGAGTTGTTTTATAAGGAGTTACGAAATTTCCAAGTGAATTATTGGTATCTACATCAATTTCAAAAATTGAACCAGTTTGAGTAAAGACTTCAACAACACCTTTAACGTATATACGTGCAGCGGCAATATTTGAATCAGTTGTATCTGCTTCTTGGTATAAAACCTGCCCTACAAGTGCAGATGGGTCTCCAGTAACAGCAACACAACGAATTACTTCCCTAGAAGTGTAATATGCATCAGATGGCTTGAATATTCTGTCTCTTGGATAAGAAACTTCGGAATCTACTCCAAATAATGTTCTTAAAACGAATTGGAAAGACCTAGTAGACCCTTTAGAGGCATAAAAGTCCTTAATTCGCTTAATTATGGTAGATTCAGTAACTCCAGCGTAAAAATTCTTTGGATATGTTGATAAAAGCAGTTCTTTGAACTGTCCCAACATGAAAAGTGGGAAAAGGTTGTTTAAATTGACAACTGTACTGCCAAGAACGTGTTCTGCAGGCTCTGTGTTAGAAAAAACGTACTCACCTACCTGTCCAAGTGCTGTTGTAGCATCAAAACCTCTTGCACATCCATTAAAAAGGGTTGCACCCTTAGATTGGTAGTAAATTATCTCATCATCTATTAAAAGTAGTCCCTCATCAGGGAAATCACGAGTTGAAGTAACGTCAACAGTAGTAGAAGAGCTAGTTACTGTTGAAATTGTTGTTGTTTCGGTAACTAATTCACCATAATTATCAAGATTGTAATAATCTGCCCAATTATTGATTATATCTAAGCAATATCCCTTTAATTCCTGTGATTTATAATAAGCCTTAACGAATTCTATGAACGTAGGATAGCTATCCTGTATAAAACTGGCAAATTGACCAGTAACACTATCAGATAACTGCGACCTAGATTCAGGACTGACCTCCGACGGTACAGGTGTCGTTGTAACTGTCGTAGTCGGAGTAGTCCACGACCCGACTTTCCAGGATGAATTCGATTGAGCCATGCGTTTTTTTAATTATAGCTGGACTCTGGTACAACTCCCGTACCAGATAGGTTTGAACCGCTACTGATAGTGTCTTCCACAACACTAACTGTCGTATTATCTATACCTAATGTCAAATAGGTTTCTCGTAAAGAAACTAGGTCATTCGATTCTGGAACTGCGGATAGTTGAAGAATGCTACCTGATATTGTTGTAGATGAAATAATCAAGTCATTAATAACAATTTCACCCATTGTGTAGTCAACAGTACCTACGTCAGCAGTACTATATTCAAATGCACCTGTGTCCTTTATGTAATAAAGTCTTAATTTACCTGCTCCATCATCATCGATGAAGTAAGTATTAACTACATCACCAGACATCTTAAATCCTGAAGAGGAAACCGTAGGTTCTGTCGAGGTTCCTTGGTTGATTCTGTTACCATAACAGATTTTATAGTTGACACGAGCGTTCAAATCAACTAAAACGTTCTTTCTCATCTTGAGACGAGTGATATTAGAAGTAACTGCTCCGTCTGCACCATCAATTATGCTCTGAAGTTTGGAGAATTTGAATTTTCCACCAAATTTGTTGTACTCAGCTCCTGTATTAAGCGCAGTTAGGGTTGCAATGACTGCATTCTTAACTTGTGCTTCAGTTTTACGTGTAATATTAGGATTAAAATACACAAAACTGTTCAAATCGATGTATAATATCGATGGATCAATGATTGAAGGCTGAATCGCAGCAACAGAATACTCTCTAAGTTTCTTTAAAAGGACATTTTTCTCAGAAAGAGATAATTTATCCGCATTTTTCGGTTTGATTGCTAAAAATACCTTACCATATTGGGGTGGAGACGCTTCTTCACCACCATAACACGCAATTGAAGCAACGTTAGGGTAAATTTGAGGAACAATTGCCTCATAATCCTGCGTTGAAACTGCTCTACCAAATGCAGAGTAGAATTTAGGCGCAGAAAACTTAATTCCTTCCTTAGTTTCCGCTGCAGCACCACCTTCAGGACGTGAATTCAGTGTAACAGTGATTCCAGAAGTTAAAGAATTTGCTGAATCATCTAAAAATGATCCAATATTAGTGAAACTGAGCAATCCATTAGCTCCATTTCCACTAGAAGTGGTATAAGTTACCTCAACTACATCACCATTTGATAAATCTTGACCTAATGTACCGTCACCGAACATAATTTCGGGTCTTCCATACTCAGATTCTTCTAGGAAATACACCTTAGAAGTAGAATCTATCTTAGTAATGTCTGTTGCTTGTAGATAACGCTCTACAACGGTACCAGAAGTAACTTCAATCTTCATTGAAGACGTATCTACAGCTTCGTTTGTTAGAATGAAACGTTGTCTTTCAGTAGTATTACGTACAAAAGTGTCTGTTAAGTAAACACCCTCATAAACTATAAGATTTGAGAAGGTTGCAATACCTGTTGTACTGTTTACAGATACAGTAACATCAGATGGAATTGAGAAAACAAAGTTATTATTATCCAATCCTGTGAAATTCAGTACTAATCCTTGTGAAAGTGTAACGGTTTGTGGATATCCTTTTGTAATTACACCCTGTGCATTAGTTGTAACGTTAGTTTGAACTGCAATAGTAACAGTTGCTTGAGCAGAACGTGCAGAGCGAGGTGTGTAACCAAGCATTCTTGCCAATTTAACGACGTTCTCGCGCAATACAGCAGTCTCTAGGAACCCTTCATTGACGGCAAGGTTCGCATTTACACTAGTGTAATAGGTATTATATGCTAAAGTATCAATCAGTACGGTCAATGACGACCCTTCAAAGTCATAATCACTAAACTCTGATTGTGCTTTTAGATAATTTTTAATTTGTGCCTTGATTTCGTTGAACTCAAGAGCATTGACGGTATTAAATGCCATTATGGTTTCAATGCTATATCTACTGAATCTTGTATTGGAGGTATTCCTAATATCACATATTCAATAGAGACATCCAATTGGTTACGATTCTCTTCCCACTTGGTAAGTACATCTATAACTGCAACCCTTGGTTCATGCAAGTTAATTGCATCTACAAGACGGTCAGTTAGTTCACTCTCAATTTCAGGACTAGCATTTTCAAATAATAGACCTAAAATGTTACCACCAAAGAAAGGATCAAATGGCTTCTCATAGAAATTATATAAAACAATATTTTTCACTGCAGCCTTAATAGCTGACTCATTAGTCAGGGACAACACATCGTTTGTCACTGCATTCTTTTCAAAAGTTAAAGAGAAGTCACGAAATGACTTCGATGTAATAGCCATCCTTTACGGAATTAACCTTCTTTATATTTATACCCGTTATTCAGACTTGATAGAAAGTGTACTTCAGAAACAACTCTTCACCCTTCTTTATATCTCTAATAGTTCTCATATGATATATCTTACCCCACTCTTCTTCTTCAAATACTTTGATGCAGTTAGGATCTTCACTATGATTAACGAACCCTCCTAGAGGTGTTCTCATAATATCATCTTCTACTACAACATGTGATATACCGAGGTACACGTCATCAGGTATATCGCTTAAAGCAAATAAACCCTGTCCTGCGACAGGGCTATCTTTTACGTGTATGCATTTAGGCAATGCTTTATACATTATCTGCCCTGTCCCCTATATCTCTTCTTTGCCTTGTTACGTGAGGTTGCCGAATGCTTTGTATGCATTGAGTGCCCTTGACGGGTCTTCTTAGGTACTGCTGGTACTGCGACTTGTGTACCGAAACCACCTGCTTTTGTTTTCATAATTAACCACCTGCGAATACGTTGGGTGAACCTTCTGCAACACTAGTACATGTTGCATCTCCTATTCTACCACATCCTTTGCCATTTACAAATACGGTTGTACTTCCTGTTGTAATTGCTACTGCATGGGAAGGACATATAGGTGCTGGTAGTAGATGTGATGTATTAACGTCTCCTTGACGAGAGATAGGTATGTTATTACAGAAGACATTAGGAGATCCCTCTGCTCTGGTCATACCACTACAATGGGTAACATCTGCATCTCCTATTCTAGTTACTGCTGGCATTGTTCGCTACCTCCTTGGAAATCATGAATACTTTCTGATCCACCTACTGCAAAAGGATTGTACTTAGCAGTAGCAATCCTGTACATCTTCTCATGAATAGTTATATCTTCTTCTTCGTCTACTCCTGGTGGTTGGCACTCTGATGGAGCAGTGTCAATAGGCATTGAATCATGGGGGTGGGGTGTAGTCAATGGTGGCATTGGAAACCAATCATCGTTTTGCCCTTTCTGATCGTAGGCCATTACTTTCTCTCTCTAGTCATTAATTGTTGCAAGTAGTCAGCATACTTACTCATTTCGTTATGCTGCTCTTCAGTATGAGGTCCAGGTACATCATTTACCTTGAACTTAATTAGATGATCGAAATCATCAGGTATATCCCTAGCCTTGGTATAAGTTATGAGTTCACCGTTTTCCTTAATGATAAATTCGCCTTCGAGTTCGTCCATTTTCCCCCTGATACATTAAATCATATTTAGCGACCCTTCGCGGTTTTGGACGCTAATTTTGAGACTAAAGGTGATGAAGTGAAGGTCAGGTTCCAACTACGCGATTTTTTAACCTCTAAAGATTTCTCCCACTCTCTAATGAGTAGTTCAATCTCAGAGATCCTGCCCTTAGCAGTCTCTATCTTTTCCTCTAAGTACTTACTGTCCTTCATTCAGGGGGTGGCATTGGTTCTTCAAAGTGTAATCCAGATGGTGTCCATGCTTTAGAAGTTGGACCTTGTTCAATCTCTTGATTAATATTTCTAATTTGCTTCTCATGATCGCACACAACATCGACGAGTTTCTCATACCCAGATGTAGGTGTCCTCTTCATCATTAGAAGACTTTTCGAGACTTTATCTTCGAGTGCTGTGATTCTACTGAGAAGTTCCTCATTACTAGGAGTGTCAGACATTTGCTTTTGCTTTATTGAAACATACTTTATCTATGAACTTTTCTTGGAGGTCATAGTTTAATCTCCAATTCTCGGTGTTGACATAATACCCAGTTATGCCTGATCCATCACAGTTGAATCCATATCCTGTTAGACGTTCTTTGATACCATCGATATTCAACGTTTTCTTCTCTGTGAGATAGTTGTGATACTTTTCGTCTAGTGAGATCATGGCAGTGGAGGGAGGAGTACTGTATATATTATATCAGAGTTCCCTGACAGAGTCAAGGGGAATATAGTGTCATAATTCCT
>Ga0066867_10001599_pt1 | contig 11189 bp, 12 predicted proteins | sample ETN01SmetaG_4_FD_65606 | JGI IMG/M metagenome (GOLD analysis project Ga0066867, IMG submission 65606) | Marine microbial and viral communities from oxygen minimum zone, Eastern Pacific Ocean - ETNP2014F12-01SV261 | ecosystem: Environmental > Aquatic > Marine > Oceanic ... | reverse complement strand
AATTTCTGTCGTCAAGAAACGGCTGCAAATGTACCTTCTAATTTATTTTATCGCAACCAGTTCACCTAAGACTGAAAAACTTTTGTATGCTTAATATAAATAAAATCTGAAGAATTTTTTAGTGTTGACGTTTCAAATATGTAGCTTAAAATTTATTGAGTAAACCATATGAAAAATTCAAAAAATAAAATTTATACATGTAAGGGTATCAATAGTGCTTGCGCGTTATTAAAATCTGAACGTTTTGATGTCATAGGCATTGATATATTGAAAGGGGGTCGAGCAGATAAGGAGCATAGAATCAAAGATCTTATTAATGATCATATGGTATCATTGTTAAATAAAACGGATTTTTATAACAAGTTTCCTGAAGGCAGGACCCAAGGAATAGTAGTAGAATTCTCTGGGAGATTGACGGAGAATGTTTTTCCTAATTATGCAGACTCTAAGAATGCTTGTCTTTTGGCACTAGATCAAATAGAAGATCCTCAAAATTTTGGCCAAATAATAAGAACCGCAGATTGTGCAGGAATAGATGGGATTATTTTTCCACAACACAATTCTGCACCAATAACCCAAACAGTATTGCATGTAAGCCAAGGTGCCTTTATCAATGTTCCGCTATATGAAATAACAAACCTAAGCCAAGGATTTGAAGAGTTGAAAAAGAATGACTTTTGGATAGTTGGCCTAGAGAACAGCATTGATGCATCACTGTGGCATGAAATTGATTATTCTGGTAAAACGGTCATTGTAGTTGGGAGTGAGGGAAAAGGCATAAGAAAAAAAATTATGAACAACTGTGATTTTTCAGCTACGATCCCAATGCAAGGGAAGACAAACTCCTTGAATGTGAGTGCTGCAGTATCAGCCATACTTTTTGAAAGGCAAAGACAGATAAATAAGGAATGAACTATGGCATCAACTCACGATTATAAGATCGATTCAAGAAATAATGATATTCAAATTTATGTAAATGGTGACTTCTTCCATCGTACAGAGGCAAAGGTGTCTGTAATGGACAGTGGCTATCTTTTGGGTGATGGAGTTTGGGAAGGTGTTCGCCTACACAATGAACACTTAGTTCACTTGGACAAACATTTAGATCGATTGTATGAGGGGGCTAAGGCCATTGAAATGGAGATTGGAATTTCAAAAGATGAAATGGAAACTGCACTAAAGAAGACAATAGAAATAAATGGAATGAGATCCGATGTACATATTCGTTTGATAGTATCTCGTGGTATAAAAGCAACACCCTACCAGCATCCAAAGGTCACCATTGGAGATCCAACAGTTGTGATCATACCTGAGTATAAAAAAGCTAGTCCTGAATTGAAGGTTGAGGGGATTACATTGGGTATAGTGAATACAATTAGAGATAATCGAATACAGGACCCAAGGATCAATTCTTTAAGTAAGCACAACTGTATTGCTGCTTGCATTGAGGCAGAAAAAATGGGGGTGGATGAGGGGCTTATGTTGGACCCAAAGGGTAATGTCTCTACGTGCAATTCAACTAATTTTTTTATGATATTCAATAAAGAGGTATGGACCTCTAGTGGTGAACATTGTTTGAATGGGGTCACGAGATCCAGCGTGATCGATCTATGTAAAAAAAATGATGTTCCAATCAAGGAAAAAGCCTTTTCATTAGAGGATGTCCATAGTGCCAATGAAGTTTTTGTGACTGGAACGTTTGCTGGTATCATTCCCGTTATTTCCGTTGATGGAATAATTATAGGTGATGGGGCCAGGGGACTTTTGACAAGACAATTACAAGAATGGTATGAACTAGATCTAGAAGCCATGTCCGATAATCAATGACCGAAATCATTCTTGCAATGTGGTCAGGTCCCCGAAACCTATCCACAGCCATGATGAGAGCGTTTGAGAATCGAAATGATACGGAGGTTCTTGACGAGCCATTCTACGCTCATTATCTATCTGTTACTGGATTGGATCATCCCGGTAGAGATATGATCATTGATTCTCAAAGTACCAATTGGAATGCAGTTGTGGATATGTGTACAAATTCAAATCTCCAGGAAAGGCCAATCTGGTATCAAAAGCATATGGCTCAACACAATCTTGAAGGTTGTGATATTAGTTGGATAAAAGATGTTCAGAATTGTTTGCTAATAAGAGACCCAAGGTATGTCATAGCTAGTTATGGGAAAAAATTTCCTATTGATGATGAACGTTTATTAGGGTATGTACAACAGGCTGAGATCATTGAATTTCTTGAAAAAGAAAATGGCGTGACACCGCCCATTATTGATGCAGACGATATTTTGAAAGATCCAGCACTTATGTTAAAGAAACTATGTGAAAAGATAGGGATTGATTATTCTCCAATGATGTTGTTTTGGCCAAAAGGCCCAAGGAGATCTGATGGGGTCTGGGCGCCATACTGGTATGAGGGAGTACAAGACTCAACAGGATTTCAACCCTATGCATATCGGAAAATAATTCTCGATGATGATCTTATTGATATATATGATAATTGTATGAAATACTATGATGCTATTCATAAAAAAAGGATAAGGCCTTAGACCATTGGAAAGAACATTGATCTTTATTTTTTTTGCCTTGGTCATAACTACACCATTCTTATATCGAATTATTAGGTTGGGTGGTCTTTCTTGGTTTGTAAAAAAGGATCAACTTGGACATGATCAAAATTATGATAAGGCAGAACAATTAAGATTCGTCCAGATCATCATTGGATATTGCTATTTTATACTACATGGTTCAATATCGTGGGGATGGTCAAATATTATGCTGTTCACATTGATCGCATTTTTTATCAGTATTTCTATGGAGATCCTTGGTTCAAATTTTGGATTTATATTTGGAGGCAAATATCAATATGATCCAGAGAAATCTCCTGGTCCTATATATGCTGGGATACCTTTGGTCATCCCATTGTCATGGGCAGGATTGATCTATATGAGTTTGAATTATTCGATGTTTATCCTAGGTCATGATTATATTGTTGGTTCATCTAAAGGGATGGTCATTTTGATCATTCCAAGTTTCTTACTGACAATTCTTGACCTTGTGCTTGATCCAATAGCGGTGGATGAGAAACGCTGGGAGTGGAAAATACCAGGGCATTATCACAAGGTTCCATTGTTTAATTTTAGTGGCTGGTTTTTTACAACCCTCATCATATTATGGTTATTTACAATTTTACATGTTCCAATTATAACTGATACAGATTCAAGTTTATTGTTTCAATATTCACCGGGACTTCTATTTAGCATTCTGCCCGCAATTGCATCTAGACCATGTTTTGAAAGAGGATTGAAGATACCAGGAGTTATTGGTTTGATCTTTTCAATTGGAATGATCGCAACTATCATCATGAGATATAATGAAAACATATTTTAGTAAAAAACGCGCCCAAAAAAGAGCGCGTTTTTTATTGAATGTAACTGACCTCACAATGCCAGCGACGTGGATTTATTTTGCTGATTTATTGGAGGTCAGCAAACTATTTGAATTAGACAACTGATCACCCCCTTTCTAGTTTGGTTATTGGAAATTTCCACTAGAATATCTTAAAGAAAAACAACCATATAAGTCAAAATAAAATCAATGGTCTTCTACGATTCCACATGATCTTTGTCATAATTTTTTTGATATTCTTCGTATCTCACTTTTAATGAGATCGATCTCATCTAGTGAAAGTTCATTACCTACTAGCGTTGCTTTCTCTTCCCATGCCAGTGACCATTTTTCATATCTAGATGTCAGTTTCTGAATCTCATCTATGTCTAATATCTTTTCTTCAATGGTATCGTTATAGTTCTTTTTTTTCATAAACCCTATTTTTCTTTTTCCATCAGGATAAAGTTGATTTTCTTTTTCAATGTCAAATTTGACATGATCATCAACGATATCCTCATATCTATTTAACTCGTCTAAGAGGGCTTTCCCAGATTTTTTGGGATTAATATCAGGGGCATAATTTATATATGGAAGAAAACTCAATCTTTTGATCACGGCCTTTTTAATTTGCTGGAATTTTAAGTATGAATCTGGTTTTGGCCTTTCCTGATTTAGAATGGCTCCGCAACCAGAAATAATCATAGAGATGCATAGTATAGGTAATACCCGCTTCAATCAATGACCATGAATGTTGTGAAACAGATACACCACACCAAGAAACATTTGATGAATGTATGATTCAAGTAAGACTCCGCATTTATAAGCCATTCTCAGGCTTGAAAAAGTTTAAACCATAAAATTCATTTAAAGCAAGGCATAACTAAAATATGTTAAATAAATAAATAAAGGGATTTAGGTTGAATAAAAAAATTGATTAACCAGATAAAGTTTTTGTTTAAAATACATTTGAGATAGATTATTCAATGAAAAAATATATTTTATTAGGAGTTCTTGCCATGAATTCTTGTACCAAAACTTTTCAACCACCTAAGGCAACTAAGAAACCTTATGAGATGACCGATCATGGTCATGTTCGTATTGATGATTATTATTGGATGCGACTTAATGATGATCAGAAGTCAAAAAAACCATATGATGACCATGCTCAAGATGTGGTCGATTATATTGATGCAGAAAATGCATATCTCCAAAATGATCTTTCTCATACCAAAGAGTTCCAAGATGTCTTATATACTGAGATGATCAGTAGAATAAAGAAGGATGATCAGACTGTCCCCTATTTACAGAATGGTTATTATTATTATGATCGTTTTGAGAAAGGTAAGGAATATGCAATACATTGTCGAAAAAAAGATGATCTCAATAATAAAGAAGAAATAATTCTTGATGAAAATAAATTGGCTGAAGGTCACGATTACTTTACTCTTGGAGGCAAGTATGTTAGTCCTGACAATGTTTGGCTTGCGTTTACTGTTGACACCCTAAGTAGGAGGTTCTATGACATTTATATAAAGAATTTGGAAACAGGAGAGATCCTAGATGATCCAATATCAAATACTGAGGGAGATATAGCCTGGGCAAATGACAATAAAACTATTTTTTATACTACGAAAAACAAGATCACACTTTTGTCAGAAAAGATCTATCGCCATGAGATTGGCACAAAGCCACAAGATGACATATTGGTATATCAAGAACATGATATTGAATATTACACTGGTGTATATCGTTCCAAGTCTGGTGAATATATCATCATCTGGAATAGTAGTACACTTGTAAGCGATTATCATATCCTAAGAGCCGATGATCCGCACGGTGAGTTTATCAATTTTACCAATAGAGGCGTAGATCATGAATATACAATTGAGCATTTGGGAGACAAATTTTATATCATCACTAATTGGGAGGCTAAGAACAATCGTTTGATGGAGGTCTCAGAAGATAAAACAAGCCAGTCTAACTGGGTGGAGGTATTGCCACACAGAGATCATGCACATATTATGGAGATTGATGTTTTCAAGGAGCACCTCGTTATCAACGAACGGATTGATGGGACATCAAAATTAAGGATCATCAATCAGATATCAGAAGATGATGGATACATTGATCTTAATGATGATATTTACTATACCTATATATCAACCAACAGGGAATATGATACTAGTACATTAAGATTTGTTTATAATTCATTGACAACACCAAGGTGTACATATGACTATGATATGAATACTGGAGAAAAGATTTTATTGAAACAGCAGGCGATCATTGGTGATTATAGTTCATCTAATTACGAAGCGGAAAGAATATATGTAGATGCTAGAGATGGTTTTAAAATCCCAGTCTCGATCGTATATAATAAAAAGATGAGGAAAAACGGCCCACAGAATCTTTTACTATATGGTTATGGATCTTATGGATCTACTGAAGACCCGTACTTCAGCAGTACCCGGCTTAGCCTATTGGACCGTGGATTTATTTTTGCAATTGCACACATAAGAGGCAGTCAGATCTATGGTCGTATGTCATACGATGATGGAAAACTCTTTAATAAGATCAACACCTTCAATGATTTTATCGATGTGGGCAAGTATTTTATTGACCAGAACTACACGGATTCTGAGCATTTATTTTGTTCTGGCGCCAGCGCTGGAGGATTATTGATCGGTGCTGTAATAAATCTAGAGCCAGATATTTGGAAGGGAGCAATAGCTGGAGTTCCCTTTGTGGATGTTGTTACCACGATGCTTGACCCATCCATTCCGCTCACATCCAATGAATGGGATGAATGGGGAGATCCCCGTGATAAGGATTACTATGAATATATGTTATCCTATTCGCCTTATGATCAAATTAAGAATCGAAGGTATCCCAATTTATTGGTGACTGCTGGATTTTTTGATTCGCAGGTCCAATACTGGGAGCCATTGAAATGGGTTGCCAAACTAAGGGAATACTGGATCGGAGATAATAAACTTTACTTGCACACTAACATGGGTACAGGGCATGGTGGTGAATCAGGTAGGTTTAAACGCTATAAAGAGTATGCATTACAGTATGCTTTTTTACTAAATCTTGCAGGAATCAACAACTGACATCACTATAATAAATGTGAGTTCTTTGTTATGAAAATGATCTCAGTCATCACAACCTTTAAAACTCCAGCCACAGGAATTGCAAACAACATTCCCAAGGGACCGATCAATGTCCCGCCTATTAGCAGGACAAGCATTACTGCCATAGGATGAAGACCAACGCTCTCTCCAACAACAAGGGGGGTGATGAAGTTATTATCGATCTGTTGTACGATAATGAACATGATGATAATATCTAAAACGAAGAATGGGGAGGGGATTGATCCAAATATTTGATGGTTCAGAGCAATATCACTACCAATATTATTCATCAGTGCTATCAAAATTGCAGGAATCATTCCTATGAATGGGCCTACCATTGGAATCAGGTTTGCGAGCCCTGCAATAATGCCAATGAATACGATCAGAGTAATATTTGCTCCAAGTTGATTTAATAGAAACAGTCCCATTATTGATAGAATCGCCACACTACTGGCTGCTAGGATCTGACCTCTGAGATATTTTGATATTTGCAGTTCTATGTTATATATCATCCTCAAGCCTACCTCAAGATACTTGTTTGGCATGAACCGTACCAATGATCGTTTGAAATCATGATATTCAATCAAGAGAATAATGGTAAAAATGAGAACCATGAATGCAATGAAGAATAGACTGCCTGCTGAGCCCAAAAGTGATAAAACACTTTGGAATATCCCAACCATTACATTCTTTGCAATTAGAATTATTTTTTCGCTTTCAGGTATTAGGTTGGCTATCATATCAGGTAAAGAGTCTCTAATGCTGATCGAGAGGTTCTCAATGCTAGTTGTAAAATCCTCTCTTTGAATTTTTTGGGTGAACAACTTTATCTGAGAACCTAGATTAGATATGAAACTGCCAATAAAAAGAACTCCTATCATGATCGTGGTGGAAAGGATGAGGAATACTCCAAGGGCTCTGGACCTCGTATATCTTTCAATACTGTCAACTGCCTGCAAGAATATGGTGGTGAATAAAAAAGAAAAGACCAACATTCCAATTATTGATGAAAGAAACGGTAGAATCTCCATAGAGAGGAGTCCAATTATTATGAATAATAATAATCTGTAGATCTTTTGGAGGGGATCCATTACTGACTAGGTTTTGCTAACTCTTGGTTTGTTCTCCGTAAACGTTCTCCCAATACCCTGGATAAATTCAATAATATCTTGTTGCCTAACTCAGGTGATCTTTTCATAAGTGTTAATAGATCCGTCCTAAAAAATCCAATAAGCCTAGCAGGTAGAGTTGCAATAGCAGAAGCAGAGCGTGGTTCCTCATCAAGTAAGGCCAGTTCACCAAAGAAATCACCAGATCCTAATGTTGCAAAGATGGTATCTGAATCAGAGTCAGTAATTTTTACCTCTCCATCAAGTATGACATACATTCCTTCAGCAGGTGCAAGCTTCTTAAAGACATGCTCATCTTTTTTATAGGTCCTCTCATGGGTCAAGCGCGCAACATCAGATAGCTCCTTATCTGATAAATGTTCAAAGATAGGGACATTCTTCAATGTCTTTAATATTGGATCAGAATTATCGTTCTTCTTAAAATAATTTTGATACAGAGACTTCATATTATATCAATCCTCTAAAATGAAACAAAGGAACCAGCTATGATTATTTCAATAAGCAAAAAGTAGCCCCCAACAATTGACTTTTCCCATAATTTTGAGTCATTCTTCCAAAGCCAATAGGTAAAGAGAATTCCGTTATAAAGGAAAACCCACAGAGATGCGATACTCCATGAGAATTCAAAATCTTTGATAAAAAGAAGGACAACTAGAATTCCAATACCAATACCAATAAGAATAAATTCAGTAAGAAAGTGAATTAATATTGATTTTTTTTTCTCATCCATAATGATTCGTTTTATGTTTTTGATTATATCCTAAAAAAAGCCCCGATCATTATCGGGGTCTTGAAGGTCAACGATCTTGAGGATGTGAAAACCTTAATATGTCTCACACTCGCTCCACCAACTCTCACCACATTCACACTCATTACCTTCTCTGTCCCAACATTCTTTATCAATGTGCCATTCCATCAATTTGCCATCTAGTGTCTTATTGTCATAAAAATATTCAGTTGCCTTGGTACCATTGTCATACCAGTATGTCCACAGACTATCTTTTTGTCCATTTCGATAGGTCCCTTCTAATCTTTTTATGCCATCCTCATAGTAGAAGGTCCAGATACCTTCTCTAAGACCATTTTCAAAAGTACCGATCATTGATTTTCCACCTGTAAAATGAAAGACCTCCTGCTTTATCAGTTCAAGACCATTTTCAGTGTCTTTGTGATAGGAGATGCTACTGGTATTACCATTATTATAGGTTTCCAAGATTCTGGAGGTGTCGCTACTATAGGTTTTGATGGTATTTGTCGTGTCGTTACCAAAGGTAAATGATAAAAACAATAACAAAGGGATTAGATATTTTTTCATTAAGTATGTGTTTTGATTAATATAATCTACAAATGCATCAGCATTAATAAAACCAACACCTGAAACCGATGTTATATAGATAATTATTCCAAAACAAAGATCAATCATACCATCTCTAGCATACAATTCTTAATTTTTTCAATGAAGCTCTTGATTATTGCATTGATTGCATTTCTTGCAAGAAAAGGCCTTATTGTATTGCCAGATCTAAAATGGCTTTTACAAAAGAAGGATAAAGATAAGAACTTGGAGAGTAAATAAAACCCTATAAAGGATACAATATGAAAACATATTTACAAGGACTGATAACTGGTGCTCTGTTATGTGCTTCGATAATATTATTTATTGGTGCAGGCAGAAATACACTACAGGTTGGCAGGTATGATTATTATATAAGCAGTGATGACATAACAAGGGAACATTATTCGCGAATCTTTGACACAGCAACTGGCGTTGTATATCATAAACAGTTTACCCCTGGTGGAGACCAAGTGGATATTAAATGGGTAAATGGTGAGCGTATCGAAAGAAGGCATTTCCGTCCCGATCTATCTATTTGGAGGAGTGATGCTTGGGATGAGTATGAAAGATCATATGAGGAAAATAGAAATTCAAATTATTGATATTAATTAGACATCGTTTAGCAGAATATTCTATTAGTCCATTCATTTACAATTAGGTAGAGGGGAATGTGGCTGATTGACAGAGGTAAGGATTTACAAACCCCTCTACCTACCCAAGGTCAAAGCCAAAATTAATAAGGTCTACTATGCTGATTTAGTGATTCAAGACACATATATGACGCAGGTCACACTTTTCAAGTTATTGATCCTGAAATAATATTTGATCAACTAAAAACTCAATGTCGTTTATATTGATCTCACCATCTTTATCCGTATCATACCTAAATAGATGATAAATATCCAATGGAACACTCATTAAATCATAATGGTCAATGATATAGTTTATGTCTAGGATATCAATTGTGTTATCAAGGTTGATATCTCCAGCTAGGAGATTTACTGCAAATGACCAATTATCCTTCCTTACCTTATAAACCTTGTGTTGATCGGGATATTGGATCTCTAGAACAGTATTCTTATCATTTGTTACTTCTGTGATCAATGCCCCTCTATTGTTTATTGTCCCCCAATTGATCAATGTGTTTCCATTTGGCAACCTCTGTACACTACCCATTGCAAGCCCTATTATGCTATCTGGATGGATATAGTCCCATACTAGCTCAGCAGTCTTTTCATTTTCATCAAGACCATATTCAAGAACTCTGGAAATGGGAGGGGAATGTGTTACTCCATTATCAAATAATGTGATATTCCCATTGTCTAATCTCCGGACATCATGTTGCATTTTGAACCCATGTTTTGGGTCATTGATAAAGGTGAATTCATTTAATGGGCCACCTAAATGCCACACAATATCACCACTTTGTCTGTTGATCTTTAGAATCTCATTGCTTGCTCTATTAGATATTAATATATGTTCATCACCATCTACCTCTATGCTATTACAATGCATCCATTCAATAGCGTCAGCCTCTAGATTAAGATTGGTATAATCTGCGATGCTCAAATGCTCCCATGCATTCCATTCAAATATCAATTCATCATTTGAATTAAACTCCTGAATGATCAAAATTCCAGTTATCCATGCAACAGATTGTCCCCCATCAATGATTGCGCTCATATCGACAAAGATTGAATCATATGCTTCTAGTATGTAATGACCATTTTCAAGAACCTGGATGTCATGGTAGTCAGCGATGTAGGACCCTTCACATCTTAAAGTATCTACTTCTTTCATCAAGCTATCAAGTAATATCCAAGACCCGTCGAGTCTGTCATAATAAGACAAAAGGTCTTGATTAACCTTGAAGTCCAAGCCCATATGGTTACTGTGTACATGCCATTGTACGTTTAAATTGGAATCAAGAATCGCCATAAACCTATCTTCTTCAGACATTGTGTATAAGAATATGGGACTAGGATTTGGATTGGCCATTTGCACGACCTCAAACTCTGGATAGTTTTGTGAATATAATAACCCAATAAATATTAATGATGATATATGTATACCCATATTTGAATCTACCCATCATCCCACTTAAAACAAAAAACCCCACGAATGTGGGGCTTGATGAATTATTATACATTTTGCATATTAAAATCTCTTATCAATAGAAATGATTGGTAGAGA
>Ga0066867_10001594_pt1 | contig 11202 bp, 10 predicted proteins | sample ETN01SmetaG_4_FD_65606 | JGI IMG/M metagenome (GOLD analysis project Ga0066867, IMG submission 65606) | Marine microbial and viral communities from oxygen minimum zone, Eastern Pacific Ocean - ETNP2014F12-01SV261 | ecosystem: Environmental > Aquatic > Marine > Oceanic ... | reverse complement strand
AATAAAAAATTGGTTCGAATCTTGAAAGCCGAGCGAAAAGTTGTAAATTTATTAGAAAACGGAATCGAAGCAGCAAAAAAATCATTACCTGAGTTAATTTTAGCAAATGCATTGAAAAAGGAGAATCTAACATTCAAACGTGGAGAAAAATTACTTGGCCCAGATAAATTTAGATTTGCAGTAGGATATTTGCGAGCAGGAAATTATGTAAGAGTCGAAAAAGGAATACTATATCTAACTTCGGAAGGTAAAAAACTCAAAACCACTCCCGAAATGACTCTGATACAAAAGCTAAACAAATCTGAATTGAATTTAGCAAAACTTTCCGCTGCAGAGAAAGCATCATTTTTGTCACTTTCTAAACGTAAGAAGGTTGTTAGTTTAATCAAACGAACCGAATATAATGTCAAAATCACTGCTCTTGGAGAAGAAATTCTAAATAATCTTCCAAAAATTCCCGGCATTGAAGCAAATACTCCCGCAGTAATAAGATCGGGAATTTGGAATTCCCGAAAATTCCGAAGATATGATGTTGAGGCGCCAGTTCCAGATACGAATTTAGGAAAGAAACAACCTTACATGCAATTTTTAGATGACATTCGAATGAAGATGGTCGAATTAGGATTTAAAGAAATGAGCGGACCAATTATCGAAACAGAATTCAATAATTTTGATGCACTTTATCAACCTCAAAATCATCCTGCTAGAACTTGGTCAGACGTTTACAAATTAAAGACTCCAAAAATAGGAAAACTTCCAAAAAAATTATTTGTTGAAGCAGTCAAGGCAGCACATGAAAATGGTGGGAAGACTGGTTCAAAAGGATGGCAGTATTCATGGAGCGATAAATTGGCAAAACAACTGATGCCTCGTTCGCATACAACAACTGTTTCTGCAAGACAAATGATGAGCGGAATAGAAGTTCCAGGAAAATATTTTACAATCGGCAGAGTATTTCGTCCAGACGTTTTGGATGCTACGCATTTAATTGAGTTTAATCAGTTAGACGGAATTGTTATTGATAAAAATCTAAGTTTTCCAAATTTACTCGGAATTCTTAAACAATTTGCAATTGAATTTGCCGGGGCGAAAAAAGTAAGATTTTTACCCGATTATTATCCTTTCACTGAACCAAGTGTACAAATGGATGTTTGGTCTGAAAAATTAAATAAATGGGTGGAATTTGGAGGAGCAGGAATTTTCCGACCAGAATTAACTGAGACGCTCGGAATCAAAGAACCTGTGATTGCGTGGGGTCTTGGGATAGATAGAATGTTCATGCAAAAAAGTGGAAGTAGAGATATCAGGGAATTATTCGCAGACAATATTGCTTGGTTGAGAAAACAAGGAGCAATTGTATAATGCCAACAATTGATATACACAAACAAGATTTAGAAGAACTAGTCGGTAGAAAGTTTACTGTCGCAGAACTTGAAGAAGCAGCACAGTATTTCAAGGGCGAAGTTGAAGCAGCAGATGGCCATAACATTAAATTAGAAATTAAATCTACCGATCGTCCAGATTTATGGAATGTTGAAGGTGTAGCGAGAGTGTTACGAGCTCAATTCTCTAAGAATCAGGGAATCCCAAAATACAAAGCAAAGACACCAAAACTAACCATCAATGTTTCTAAGAAAGTTAAAGGAATTAGACCGTGCATCGCCGCGGCAGTTGTAAGAAATATAAAAATAGATGACTTTGGTTTGAAACAATTAATTCAAGCGCAAGAAAAAATCGCAGGAACTTTCGGACGTAAACGTCGAGAAGTTGCAATTGGAATTTTTAATCTAGATAAACTTACTCCTCCTCTTTTGTATACTGCGGAAAAACCAGACAAAATTAAATTTGAACCGTTAGATGGTGGCAAAGATATGACTATGTCTGAAATTATCGAAATTCATCCAAAAGGAAGAGAATTTGGACACTTAGTAAAACCATTTGCACATTATCCAATAATTATCGATGCAGATAATAAAGTGGTTTCAATGCCACCAATAATTAATTCAGAACATTCTGGAAAAGTTACTACTCGAAGTAAAAATCTATTGATTGAAATCACAGGACTTGAAATGAGATATGTTGAAACTGCGTTAAATATCTTGGCAATGTCCTTGGCAGACAGAGGAGGAACGATTGAACAAGTAAATATTTCTGACGTAAAAGGAAATACAATTGTTACACCAACGTTCGGTGTTAAAGAAATATCTGTTTCTAAATCTTTAATCGATAGAACATTCGGAAGACATGTTTCTGACCCGGAAATTAAATCGTTATTATTGAAAGGCAGATACGATATAGACCACATCGACAAAACTTCGTCCGGACACGCCCATGTAAAATATCCGTCATATCGTCAAGACATAATGCACCCGACGGACGTAATTGAAGATATGCTAATTGCATATGGATATAACAATATTGAACCAGTTTATCCAATAATGTCGACACAAGGAGAATTGAGTTCGGAAACTGACCGAAATAGGCGAATTCGAGAATTAATGGTTGGAACTGGAGCTCAGGAAATCACAACTTTCATGTTAACTAACAAGAATAACTTATTTGAAAAGATGAATTTGACCGAAGATAATATTGTGGAAATACTAAATCCTGTTTCTTCAAACTGGTCAGCTCTTAGAAATTGGTTAACTCCTTCACTTGTTAAATTCCTATCAAAAAATACAAAAGTTGATTATCCTCAACGAATTTTTGAATTAGGACAGGTCGTAAATTTAAACAAACGAGCTGAAACCGGAACTGTCGATGAATACAAACTTGCATATGCTGAAGCAGGATCAAAAGTTAATTTTACTCGCGCAAAATCAATATTACAATCAATCGTTAGAGCAACAGGGAAATCTCCGACATTTGTTGCTCGAGACTATCCTAGTTTCATTCCGGGACGAAGTGCAGAAGTAAAACTTGGAGAAAAATCTATCGGAATAATTGGCGAACTACATCCAAAAGTATTGACAAATTGGAAGATAGATGTCCCTGTTGTATGTTGGGAAATCAAAACTATTTAACTGAATTTAATAATTTCTTAACTTTAGTTCTACCAATTGCTAAAATAAATGGAGCCAATCTCGGACCCGCATTTTTGTTAATCAAAATCTGATAAATTACTGGAAAGAAAGTTTTTGCACTTAAATTATTTGAGTTCATGATATCCGGAAAAGCAGAGTATAATTCTTTTTCTCCCAAATCTTTTGAGATAATTTTAACCAAGTCTTTTATTCCGGATTTTTGAGAACTTGTTAATTTAATCCGTGGAGCTTTTGTGTTAACCGTAAATTTATACCTTTCTGTGGCAAACTCATCAATCCAATTTCCTGCACACTCTAATACGTTAGAATACCTTTCTTTGTCCTGTTTTGTTTTAACTCCAGTTGAAGTAAGTGCATTCGAAACGTTTCCATAAATATTCATCAATTCGACACAGTGTTTGAAAGAGGGTTGAATTGGCATTCGCTTAGGAACCTTATCGACCACAGACATTCTATAAACTCTCTCTTGTTGAGTCTGTTCTTTCTTACTAACTTTCTCTTTTCCAAATGCAACTCGCTCAGTATAATAGAAATCTTCGTAGTGTTTGAAAATACCTTCGTCCATCGGATAAAAAATTTCGGTCTTCGGAGTTCGCCCTGCAAAAGTATATCTTGCTAATTCAGGAATATAAAATTTCAAGACATCTTTCAACGATTGCGCGTTTCCAAGAGAAGAAGACATTTTTCCTTGTCCACCTTTCATATTAATGAAGTCATACATTACATAATCAGGTGCAGTCCAACCAAAAATTTCAACAATTTCTTTTCCAACGGTAAATGAACTTCCAGGTGTTGAGTGATCTTTACCCCCGGGTTCAAAATCAACTTTCTCATAATCCCATCGCATTGGCCAATCTGCCTTCCAAAATAATTTTACTAGACCTTTCTTTCTAAAATCGAAAGTGTCCTCATGCCCACAATTACAGGAGTAAGTTATTGAAAAGTTATTATAATCTAAAATTTGAGTGCTATCCTTTCCACACGTCTCACAATAAACATATCCCGGATACCAACTCTTATCGAATGGTTCTTTTCGATATTTATCTAATATTTTTCGAATTTTATCTCGATTCTGAAAAGCAACCTTTATGCTTTTAGCATAAACACAGTTAGGATATTCCTTTCCTTGATTAATAAATTCTGGAAATACTCCGACCAACGAAACACTCTCTTCTAACTCTGATTCAAGATACTCAGCATAAGACTTATGTTTCGTACCAAAAACATTTGGAACTTCAATCACCGGAAGACCAAGACTTTTTTTCAAAACATTTTGTTTTGGCATATTCTTCGGAATTTTTCTGAATCTGTCGAAATCATCCCATGAATAAACAAATCTGACTTTTGCTCCAGCATCTTTCAATGCTCTACCTACTAGATCTGTAGTTATAATTTCTCTAAAATTTCCAAAATGAATTGTCCCAGAGGGAGTCATACCTGAAGCAATTGTAAATTTCCTTTTCTTCCGAGATTTAATCAATTTTTCCGCAATCTGATCCGCCCAATACTGAGACTTCATAATTAATAAGTGAAGATGAATCTAATAAACTTAATTATTTTCAAAAGAAATTTTGAGCTCACTTTTCTTAACCAGAGAAAAATGAAATTTTTCTTGGTCATGTCAAACTGGCTTGACTTGGAAATAAGAACGGGCCTGACAGGATTTGAACCCGCGACACCGAGGTTAAAAGCCTCGTGCTCTAACCAGACTGAGCTACAAGCCCGCTAAGAAATATGGATAAAATTAGTTTAAAAGGTTGTCGATGGATTAAGTTCGATTCCGATTTCCTCGACCCTTTGCAGATTTTTGAGCCAACTTTTTCAAGTTGATTCCTTTGAATGCGCCAAAAAATCTCTTGTTTTGCCAAGAATATCTTCGAATCTTTTTGGTTGCACCGAATCCGCAAGTTGAACATTCTTTGTGTTGCGCATGATAAGTGTGTCCGCCACATCGTCTACAAACTACGTGCGTTTTCTTACCACTTCTCTTTCCTTTGGATGGTGTACCTTTCATGTGTTTTCAAAAGCAAGTTTCTTTAAAAAAGTAACTAATTAGTTATACTCAAATGAACAACCATGTCTCCTCGAATGAAGAGTTGACTGTGCTTTGAAGATTCACCGTTGGTCTCTTCAGCGTCAGATAATACTAAATTAATGTGGATATCGAATGCGTCTAGTTTACCTTTAATCACAGAATTGTTCTTTAGTGCAACTGTAATATTTTTACCCTTTGCCTTGCTTAGTGCGTCTAATGGACGTTCCATTGTAAGTTTCGTATAAAAGGAAATTTATATAAATGCTTTTCTTTATTCGTGTTTATGGCAAAATCCAAAGTAAGATCCCTGAGAAAAGCTTCAGGTGCAAGATATGGAAAAATGTACCGAAAAAAGAAGTTGATTGACTTAATGGGAATTCCAACACTTACTCATGTTGCAGACAAAGTAAGAACTAAAATAAAGAGAGTTAGGGGTGGAAACAAAGTTCATTCTTTAGTTAACGCAAGCCACGCAAACGTAACTGATGGAAAGAAAACTTATAAAGTCAAAATCAAATCTGTTCTTGAGAACCCTGCAAGTCGACACTTTGTTCGACAAAACGTAGTTACAAAAGGTGCAATTATTGATACAGCAAAAGGTAAGGCAAGAGTGACATCTCGACCTTCAAAGCAAAACGTTGTCAATGCGGTTTTGGTTAAATAAAATCTTTTATATCTCCTATCACGTTTAGAGGTATGACTTTATCTGACGGAACAATTAAGGACTATTTGGACTCTGGGAAAATTTCAATTGATCCACTAGAAAACAATCAAATTCAGCCCGCTTCTGTCGATTTAACATTAGGAAATAATTTTCTAACTGTTGATGATTTTTTGAAAGAGTCAATTTCCATGACAGACAAAATTAATTATAGAGAAATTAAATCGGACTCAATTGTTATTCCGCCAAAGTCATTTATTCTCGCGACAACGAGGGAGTATGTAAAGATTCCAAACGATTTAGTTGCTTTTGTCGAAGGTAGAAGCTCAATTGGTCGAATGGGACTTTTCATACAAAACGCAGGATGGGTTGATCCAGGATTTGAAGGTCAAATCACTCTCGAATTATTTAATGCTAATCAAGTTCCGATTCGTGTTGATGCAGGACGACGAATTTGTCAATTAGTTTTTTCAAAATTAGACAAGCCTGTGGACAAACCTTATTCTGGGAAATATAAGGGACAAACCGGAACTACCGGAAGTCGCGTTTATTTGGACGAAGAATTACAGGTTGAACGCGAAGTCGAAATGCTCTGATAGTCACTTCGTTATTCTTTTAAAGCCAGAAAATCCGAGCAAATTATGACTAAACCACAAGATAAAATCAGCACAGATGATCTGCACTACGAAATCCGAGTTATAGGAGATTCAAATATATTTGGGCAGCACGAAAACGGTGGAAGTGAAGCTCTTGGAAGTATTCGAAATATTTTTTATTCTGAGTTCGGTAGAGATAATGTAAAATCTCATACTCATTCAGAACCACCTTATTGGAAAATAAAGATTAGGGAAGCGCACATAGATGATTTAAAAACATTAGTTAGTAATCAGAATGGTTTAACTCATGATGAAGAAATATTCCAATTTAAGGGAATATCAGTTAAAAATCCTAAACTTATAGATCAGTTGGTATCAAATAATAATCGGATAGAGGCGCTATCCGAAAGAAATGATGACTTGATTTCGCAATTAGATGAAGCTCATAACAAATACACAAACATTGAGTCTCGACTTACTGAAGTGAATGTAGATTATACACGTGTCAAGAAACAAAGGGATGAAGCAAGAGCTGCAGCAAATAATCCTCCGAGAAGACAAGTAATTGTTGAACCCGGAAAAAAGGAAATACCTCGATTAAAGCGCGAGATTTCAGATTTAGAAGAGACATTAAAAAACACTAAAAAACTAGATAAAAATATTGAAAAATATTTTGAGTATGATGAAAAATATGATAATGCTGCAAATGAATCGTTAACCTTATATGACCGTGCAGGAATCGAAATCCAAATCCGAGATGTAAAATATTTATCTCCTACTGAAGTTCTCAATAGAAACACGGAGTTCGAAGATAAGAAAATATTATCTGGAACAAAAACTAGTTTGGAAAATAAAATAAGAGACATAGGAAATTTTACCGGAAAAGAAAGAGAGACCGAAATGGGAAACGCAGAAATAACAAATGAATATGGCGAAGACGTAGTTAGAGCATATACTTTAGGAGAATTGATCGATTCAGAAGAAATCCCTGATTTATTCACTGTTGATACTGAAAGATATTTACCGACAAAAGAAAGAATTCATCAATTAACTCCTGCTTTTGGTAAAAAGGCAAAAGACGTGAACAAGAGACTAACTAGACATTTTGACAGATTAAGAAAACTTGAGAAGTCCGGAGAACATCTTGGAGGAATAAAGGAACAAATCCAATATTTAGGAAAAATTCAAGAAGCAACAGAAAAACATAGCGAGATGATTAAATATCGATCTGAACGGGACAGAATCAAGACCCGAATTGAAAATGGATAAATTTAAGGAACGTGCTGAAAATCTAAGAACTCAACTAAAAGATAAATTGAAGGCTTTTGAAGATGATATCAATTACTTTATTTCGGGATCGGGCCGAGAAGAGGTCGAAAATTTAATTGATTTGAGCTATAGAAGATTAGCCAATCCTGCAGATTTAAGAATAAGTTTAACTGACGAAGTTATATTTGATTTGGAACGACTAACCGTACATCACTCATCAAATCAAGATTTCGCAGGTGGAGATGATATTGCATATTCTCTTTGTATTGACGAGACAGGAAACCTTTCGAGAGAATTAGACGTTTACAAGTTATCAAATAATTGGGCAGAATCAACAACTTCAGATATCGATGAAGTGTATAGATTCCTTAGAACTCATAATTTCAACCCATCAAATTTAAGACCATCGATTGAATCTCGAATTCTTGAAATATATTCGGCACAATTAGGAACAGATTCCGATTGGTAATCAACAAGTTTCTAGCCTTTAATTTGTATATGAACTAAAATACCTTATTCTTAATAATTTTTTTATTTTGATAAATATTTTTCAATTTAAAACCATCTAACTTGTTTATTTCCGATAATGCCTTATTCAACTCAGCATTATCTTTAACTCTGCCAAAAATCATTCTATCTTTCGTAAAATGTGAGAAAACACCAAAAACCTCATAAAAATATTTAGCTAAAATTTCTCGGGCCTCCTTTGAAACATTTCGCTTTTCCGCATCATAATTTAATGCAACGAAGTTACCTTCAAGTTTATCATATTTCATCGATATTACAAAATTTTTAATCACCGCATCATCAGTTAATTTTTTAATGGTATTTCTAATCGTTATTGGCGATTTTGTTAATTTATTAGCAAGTTGGTTAATTTGTATTTTACCATCATTTAATAATTCCAATATGAGATCGATTTCATATTCAGATAATTCTTCTTTAAGTTCGCTTCCAATTGGGAAATATCTATCATAATTTGTATCTTCACTATAAATATCTAAATAATTAAATCCAAATCCTTTAACTAAAGATATTTTGGAATTATTTATTAGTTTATTATTTTCGGCTTCCAAATATTTATCATCGATCATACGATAATTTTTTCCGTATTCAATTATAAATAAATTATAATCATTTTTTCTTAGAATTTCTTCTTCTGCTAAGAATAATATTTTTTTATCTTGCATTAATTTATTTAAATATTCTGAATATTTTTTTGCGGTAGGATCAATATTTATTTTAATAAAAAAATATTCGTAACCTAGTTTACTTAAATTTACGAAAGGTATATACTCAATTAACTCATTTTTTTCAAATTTTTTAATTCTATAATTTATATTTTCTTTAGATATACCAACTTCGTTAGATAATTTTGATAATGATTTTCTAGATCCTTTATACAAACTTGTAAAAATTTTCTTATCTAACTTATCTAATTTCATTTTACGATTCATATCCTAATACCTTGTTCAGCTGAGTACCAACAGCTGTTTGCATTTCATAATTTTTCTCTTTAAATCTATTTTTCAAATTTTCGGAACAAGCTTTGGAATCAGGTTTTCCATCCTTTTTCAAGTCTATCCAATCAGATTGAACAAATAATTCATTAATTATATTATTTTGATCGAGATTGTAGGTTTTATCTATATAAGTATCAAGTAAATTTTTATATTCAAATAAATTTTTTAATTCGGTTCTGTAGTTCCGAGATTCGTTTTCAACCACTTTTAGCATGGTGGATAAGTTGTTCGTATATTTTTCATATTGGTTATTTATCAATCCTTCATTAGAATTAGGAATTATTTTAGTAAAGTCAAATCTACTTATCTGTCCATCAACTAAAGAGAATCCATCGGCATCATATTTTCTATTCATAAAAACATCACGAATAAAATTATTCACATCTCGCTTTGAGTCAGATTTGTATAAGGAGATTATATCCTCAATGAATTCATTATTTTTTATAAGTTTACTTGAAATATAGGTTGGTTCACTATTTCTTAAAAATTTATCATGTGTTTCAATATTTCTTAAATGTCTAGTGATATCATTTGAATCAAAAACAACTTTTCCTAATTCAGAATTAATATCTAACTCAATACCTAGTTCATCACCAATATTATCTATAAAGTTGGAATAGATTTTAACAAACTTATTTAGATTACCCTCATATAACTTTACAAATTTTTTATCATGTTCATTATTAGACACATCCGATATGCTCTTATTTTGTCTTAAATTTTCCCAATCGATATCATCAATATTATTTCTTATAAGTTCTCTAGTATATCCTTCATGTACATCCACATTATCCGAAATATATATTTTAACTTTCTTACTTAAATCAACTTCAAAGTCAGCAACTTTATCCACGAACTGCCTAATTTTCCATTGAGCAGGACCCCATTCTCCGTCGTCAGCTACATCCATTTCCTCTCCATTTTCATATTTAGGATAAGTAACTTCAAAATTATCCGAATTTTCAATATGTGATAAATGGTCTTCAAGATCCTCTAGCCTCCTTGTTTGGTCAAGTATGAACCACCCCTCTGAACTTTCCTTGAGTATTTGATGTTTATTGTGCATATGATTTTTAGCAATTGCTGTATTAATCGCTGAACCTATGTATGCAAAAATTGGAGAATTCAAATCAGTTATTGCATTTTTTTGTTCGTCAGTTATAAAATCCCCATCCCACAACGCTGGAAAAGTGGGTAAAATTTCTCTTATATCTTTCATTTCATCCGAAAAATCAATTTTATCGTTGTATAACTCTAAAAAAAAATCTGAAATCAATGAATTATATTCATGAAAATCATATAAAATCCCATTAGCCTTGTCATCACATCTACCAGAACCGTTCAAAATTTGATCTAAGTCTTTTATTTGCTTTTTCGAACTACGGCTTAACTCTTTCTTTTTTTTATATGCCGTATATAACGGATTATCTTTCATAATCTACACGTATTTTATCAATTTATAAACTTATCTAAAAGATATATTTTTTATCTTATTTTTATTCTTTATTTTAAATATTTTAATCGAAACTTTAATAAAAGGTATAAAATAGCACATTTTATGAAAACAATACAACTATATCGTGAAGGTATGGAAAAGAGTGATAGAGAAAATACTCCAACTTTGAAATCAAGATATTCAGAGTTTAGAGATGAATTTCAGGAATTTGTTAAAGATAAAAATGTTAATGAGTTTGTTGATGTAATTCATACTATTGGAAGATTGATTCATCAGATTACTGGAAGTCATGCTGTATCATATTTAGCTTGGCCAACCGTAAAGAAACATGCTAAGAGATATGTAACATACGGTTGTATAAGATCAAAAAGGAATTGCTTGAAAAATTGCAAGCACAATTAAAAATGGAAAGAAAAAATATGGACAGTGAAACTGTCAAAACGTTGGATGGAATTTTAAGAAATCATGAATCATTTTTTGAAGCTGCGACTTTAACAAATAATTCAAAAATCACGATTCCAATCTATAAAACCGAAGAAAAGGATGGAACGTATGTTCGTTCAGAAACAACAGATGTAGTTCTTGAATTATATCAAGAAAATGTAAATATGGGCGCAA
>Ga0066867_10001591_pt1 | contig 11206 bp, 10 predicted proteins | sample ETN01SmetaG_4_FD_65606 | JGI IMG/M metagenome (GOLD analysis project Ga0066867, IMG submission 65606) | Marine microbial and viral communities from oxygen minimum zone, Eastern Pacific Ocean - ETNP2014F12-01SV261 | ecosystem: Environmental > Aquatic > Marine > Oceanic ... | reverse complement strand
AACTTATACATTAATGAGCGAAGAAAAACCTCCGAGTAAGTCCTTACTTCAAAGACTAATCAGCAAGCTTTTTAACCAAACACTAAAACCCCGAGCACAATTAATGAGGGCCCTAGAGGAGGCCGAAGATAATCTCGTTATTGACCCATATAGCCGTTCAGTTATTGAAGGAGCGATGCAGTTCGAGAGCTTAAAGGTGCGTGATGTTATGGTACCAAAATCAAAAATGATCATGATTAGTTCTGAAGCTTCAACAAGCGAGTTACTCAAAATCATGTCAGCCTCCTACCACTCGCGATTCCCAATCCATAACCAAAAAAGCGACACAGTTCTAGGCCTTATCTTGGCAAAAGACTTACTTGTTCATTTCGCCAGGGATGAAAATGGTCAGTTCAACTACCGTGAATATCTTCGAGATGCACTCTCTGTCCCAGAAAGCAAGCCTCTAGGTAAGCTATTAAGGGAATTCCAACAAAATAAATCTCACATGGCTATTGTTTTAGATGAGTACGGAGAGATTGCTGGACTAGTGACATTAGAAGATGTGCTTGAGCAAATTGTAGGTGAGATAGAGGATGAACACGACCAGGAAGAGGACAATATTATTGACTTTGGAGATGGTCGATATTTACTTCAAGCAAATACCCCTATAGTAGAGTTTAATGAGTATTTTGATGTAGCGATTTCAGCTGAAGACTCTGATACTGTGGCAGGACTAGTTATCTCAGGCTTCACCTATATGCCCGAACAAATGAGCGAGATCACCCTACAGGGCTTCCACTTTAAAGTTTTGAAGACTGAATCTCGGAGAATACATTTGATTGAAGTTCAGCGCGCTCAAGAGATTGTTGATTCTCATTCTGTGATAAATTAAGTTAAAAAATCTTAACGTCAAGGTCGTTCCGGTGAACTTTATTATTAGTATAATTTGGCCTTATGAGCTCTCTAGAAAAGACAACACAAATTGCAATAGAATTACTGAAAAAGCAAAAAATAACTGACTACGAAGTTTCACTTGGAAAAAGTTCCGGAGTTTCCACGAAAGTCAGGCTTTCTGAAGTTGAAACCTTACAGTATCACCTCGATACAAGTTTTGATGTTAACGTTTATATTGGTAAGAAAAAAGGTCACGCATCAAGCGGGGACTTAGGCAAGGAGAGTTTAATTAGGGCAATTGAGTCAGCCTGTCTAATTGCAAAGTATACCCAAGAAGATCCATTCAATGGATTAGCACCAAAAGAGCGGCTAGCTTGGCAGGTTCCAGAGTTGGACCTCTATCATTTCTGGGATTTAGATGCTAAAAAGAGTATCGATATTGCAACAGAGTGCGAAGAGGCAGCACTTCAACAACCGGAGATAGATAATTCTGACGGCGCAGAAATTTCAAGTTTTGAGGGCGAAAGTATTTATACCAATTCGAACGGTTTAGTTGCCAGAGCGAAAAACACCAGACACTCACTTCATTGCTCTTTGATTGCTAAGAGGGAAAGAGAGATGCAGACGGCTTATGAATATTCAGTTGCACTAGATGCTGGAGAGCTTTCCCCTGCAAAACAAGTTGGCATAGAGGCGGCAAGATTGGCCCAAAAAAAGCTTGGCTCGCAAAACTTAAGTCCACAAAAATGCCCAATACTGTTTACAGCAAGACAGTCTACAGGGTTATTTTCGCAGTTGCTTGGAGCGCTTAGCGGCTCTAGACAGTATAAAAAAACCTCTTTTCTATTGGAATCCCTGGGGGATAAGGTGCTGCCCGAAACGATTAGTGTTTTCGAGAACCCGCTGCAAGCAAAAACAATCGGAGCGAGATCCTTCGACCAAGATGGTGTAATGAAGAGAAGACAGTTTTTTGTTGAGGATGGCAGGGTTTCAAGCTACATAATGGGTCAATATTCAGCTAACCAGCTAGGACTAGAATCAACCGCCAACGCTGGCGGTGTAAGTAACTGCTGTATTAGCTCCAATTACAGCGGCGGCTTTAAAGAGTTAACCAAAGATATGGACACAGGGCTTATAGTTACCGACTTAATGGGTCACGGAGTCAATATGACAACTGGTGACTATTCGCGTGGTGCTAGCGGTTTTTGGGTTGAGAGCGGGGAGATAAAGTATCCGGTATCAGGCATCACAATTGCTGGCAATTTAAAACATATGCTCGCCAATGTAGTCCATATCGGTGACGACATCGATCCGCGAAGTAATATAAAAGTTGGCGCTACATTGATTAGTGAAATGACGATCGCCGGAGAGGGCTAAATGAAAGACTACGATGTTGTTGTAATCGGCGGTGGTATGGTCGGGCTGGCATTTGCCTTAGAGCTCTCGCAAAAAAATAACTGCTCTATTGCAATTGTTGAACCTGGCAATAGCAATCCTAATATTGACAAAAACTTTCATTCCAGAGTGAGTGCGATAACTCCAGCTTCTAAGAGTTATTTGACCTCGCTAAATGTGTGGAATGATATCAGCAGAAAGAGAGCCTTTATCGCCACCAAGGTATGGGATCAAAATTCGCATGGCCATCTAAACTTTCATGCACAGGATGAAAATCTAGAGCAACTTGGATTTATTGTAGAGAATGACCTCATCCAGTCTGCGCTTTTTGGTGCAATTGATCAATCAAAGATTGATTTTATTTCGGCAAAGCTCAGTAATCTATTAAAGACAACAAATGGCTACGAATTGTTACTAAGCGATCAAGGTAAATTAACATGCCAGTTACTAGTAGGTGCCGACGGATCACGCTCAAAGGTAAGAGAGATCTGCGAAATAGAGATTAGTGAGAATGACTATGAGCAAAAAGCAATTATCGCTAATATTGCTAGTGAAAAGTCCTTTGAAGATACCACATGGCAGCGTTTTTTATCCGACAGTATTGTCGCCCTGTTGCCTTTATCTGACAATCAAGCGTCTATTGTCTGGTCATGCGAAAATAAACTGGCAGAAAGACTCATCACCCTAGAAGATGCAGAATTTGAAAAGGCACTGACTGAGGCAGTCGAGTATCGTTTTGGAGTTTTTTCATTACAAAATGAAAGGCAATCTTTCCCTCTTATTGAGAGAAGTTCAAAATCTTATGTTTTGCCAAGCTTAGCTCTAATTGGTGACGCCGCCCACAATATTCACCCCCTTGCAGGGCAAGGGGTAAATCTAGGTTTTGCTGATTGCAGAGAACTTAACTTGCAGCTTTCTAACTATCCTGACAAGGCCTTAGGAGACCATTCAGTGTTAAGAAGCTACGCCAGGGCGCGTAGATTGGACAATGAGTTGATGGCCAAAACTATGACTGGTCTGAATTGGATTTACAAAGAAAACATCGAGCCAGTTCGTTGGCTTAGAGGGATAGGTATGAATATTATCGATGATACGCCTATGCTTAAGTCTTTCTTTCAGAGGCATGCATTAGGCAAGCCAAACTAGATTAGCGCTGACTTTGGATCGCATTAAGCATTGTCTCACTCAATAGGGTCGACATCCAAATACCAACGAACAGAGTTACTCGCCTTGAGAGTGTCTATATTTAAATAGAAGGTCTTAAGTAGAAGGTGGAGATCCTTCCTGTTGGTAGATTGAAGGTATAAATTGTAGTAGTAATAGTTTGACTTTTTCTCAATGACACCAGGTACCGGTCCCCAGATTTCAACTGAATCTATATCAATACTCTGAAGTATCATCAAAATCTCATTTAGGAACTTCTCCGCGCTCTGTTTATTTTTAGAATTAGCACAGATCAAAGCTTGATGGGCGTAGGGTGGCAGCTGGGCCTTCTCTCTCTCTTTTAGTAGAGTTCCGGCATATTTACTATATGCAGATTTTTTGATATGACTGAATATCGGGTGGTTTGGATAGCGTGTTTGGATTGCAACCTCGCCGCTATCTTTACTCCTGCCAGCACGACCAGAGACTTGAATCAAGAGTTGCGCGAGGTTTTCTGTAGCTCGAAAGTCTAACGACATGAGGCCAACATCTACATCCAATACACCGACAAAAGCTAGCTCAGAAAAATCATGCCCCTTGGCTAGCATTTGAGTGCCAACCAAAATACAAGGCTTACCTGAATGGATTTGTTCTAAGTGCCCTGCGAAGGCCTTTTTTCTTCTTGTTGTGTCTCTATCTATCCTGATCACTGGAGTGTTTGGAAAGTAGGACTCTAAGTTTTCTTCTAGCCTCTCAGTGCCATATCCGAGAACCTTTAATGTTGGTTGACGACAAGCGGGGCAAGAGGTATCAGGCAATTTTTCGGATCCACAATGATGACACTTGAGGCGATTGATGTGGCGATGGTAAATTAGAGCAGCGTCACAAGAGTCACATTCTGCACGCCAATCACATTCGGTACAGAAAAAAACTGGCGCATAGCCGCGACGATTGATAAATAACATTACCTGTTTATTGTTATCGAGATAGTGTCTCATTCTTGCGACCAGAGGTTGAGAGAGTGCTTCGGCAGATTGGGTGCGCATATCTATCAGGTTAACTGCTGGCATAATCGCTTCGCCAGGGCGTGAGCTTAATACAAGTCTAGTTAGTTTGCCATCCAAAACATTTTTTAGGGTTCCCAGTGAAGGTGTCGCTGTACCAAGAAGTAGTGGGATATTGGCAAACTTTGCACGCATGAAGCAAAGATCCCTAGCAGAATAACGGAAACCAGATTGCTGTTTGAAAGAATCATCATGCTCCTCATCCACTATTACTAGACCGAGTTTGGGTATTGGGGTGAATATTGCCGAGCGAGTTCCAAGTATGACTCCTGCCTCTCCATTTTTTGCCATCAAATAGGCGTCGGTCTTTTGTGTTTCATTTAGTTGTGAATGGATTGAGACAACCTTAGTCTCGACCCTCTCCTCAAAACGCGAAATCATCTGAGGTGTAAGGCCGATCTCAGGCACCAGTACGAGAACTTGTCTACCTTTTTTGAGTAGAGATTCGGTGACCCTTAGATAGACCTCTGTCTTGCCACTACCGGTAACACCATGAATTAAGAAACTATGAAAATTGTCTTGAGATTTTAGGACTGCATCAATTGCTATTTTTTGTTCTTTCGTGGTTTTGAAATTGCATGGCGTTAGCTCTCTTTCATGGGAGGTAAGTTTTTTGACTACTGCTGGTTTGCCCTGTCTTAGGTTTTTCGGTAAAGCGCTGAGCAAGACTTCGCCGATTGGATGGTGATAATAGTTTGCTGACCAGAACAAGAAATCGAGTATCTCTTTCGAGAGGATTCCGTCCTTATCAAGAACCTCTTCGACTGAACGTAGATTGCCATAATCACTGTTATTTTTTTCTGCCAAAACAACGCCAACAACCTTTTTGCGACCAAAAGGGACACTAACTCTTGCACCGATATTGACTTGATAATCACAAAGATAGTCAAATGTATTGTGTAAGGGTACAGCGATTGCGACTTCTATTATCGACGACAAAGTAAAATGCTTTAAGGATAAAATAAGTCATTTTATCAATAATCACAAGCCATGGTCGTTATTCAAAATATCGTTAATGATAAGTTAGTAGATGTAGATAGGTTAAAAGATGTCGCTGAGCGATTTATGGACGATTTTGGTGTTAGTGAGAGTGAACTATTAGTTCGACTTGTTTCATCTATTGAGATTCAGGTCCTTAATAATGAATACCGAGGAAAAAATCAGCCAACAAACGTACTCGCATTTCCAAGTGAAATTCCGGTCGAAGTGGATGAGGCTATTCTGGGTGATGTAGTTATTTGTATTGACGTGGTTCGCGAAGAAGCCATAGTGGGCGACAAGGATTTTGCTGAGCATCTATCTCATATACTAATACACGGAATACTTCACCTGTTAGGTTATCTTCATGATGAGTTTGAGGCTGCAAATAAGATGGAGTCAATCGAAATCGAGTTCCTGGAAAAGCTTGGTATCAAGAATCCATATACCTGAATCAAGCTTCTTCCATTTCTCCGAGACCTTCAATCGCTCTCAATTTGCCGTCAACATAGTACATTCTTAGTCGGTCACGATCCCAGGGAGGGATACTTGCCTCTTGCAATACTTTTTTAAGTGACTGCGAGTGCTCCTTATTTTTCTGCTTTATGCGTTGCCCTTCTATTCTATAGCGAATCTCAAAGTTCGGCAGTTCCTTGAGCGATTCAAAGTAATCACAGTGTTTTGGTATGTGAGTATGATTTTCATCAAAGAAATAGAGCTCATTTTGATAGCGCCTTAGCTCATAGTGACTCCAACTAACAATCGGTTTAGCGTCAGCCTTCGCCTTAATCAGAGTGATTATTTCCTGAAGTACTTTGTTGGAGGGAGAAACGTAACCCAGTTGACTTATATGGTAGCGGATAACATTAGTCATCCGTCTTGGCGACAATTTGACTAATCCGCCAACCTGCAACCTGTCATTAATAATGAGGGAGTGGCTGTTTATATCAAGTTCAGCTAAATCATGCATCAAATAAAGGGCTTCAGATTGATGCTTGGTGCTCCTGGCAATGTTTGCATTCAGATTGACAAATACTTCATTCAGTCTTGGCAAGAACTCAATTCTAAGAAGGTTTCTTCTAAAGTTAGTGTCTTGATTACTGTCGTCATCAATCCAGTCAATATGATTTGCAATTGCATAGTCCATTATTTGTTTTCTTGAGATCCCAAGGAGTGGCCGATATAACTCACAACCATTGATTTTTTTGATTTTAGGCATCGCTGCCAATCCTGCCACACCGCTACCTCTGAAGAGTTGCAATAATAGTGTTTCAGCCTGATCATCTTGGTGATGGGCTGTACATAGAACTTCGTTATCTTTTGTTTCACTAAATAATGCAAGATATCGCTTTTTACGCGCATTTTCTTCGACGTTAGATGTATTTTTGACGAAAATATCAATATTCTGATAGTTAATCTTTTGTTTTTTGCATAGAGATTTACAGAAAGTTTCCCAGTGTTTAGAGTGTTTAGATAGGTTGTGGTTAATATGAATAGCCCTAACCTTGTTAGGATAAAATTTAGATAGGTAGTGGAGCAGGACGACAGAGTCAATGCCACCACTAAGGGCGACAACTAGATGTTTGCCTTCAAGAAATTTATCTTTATTCGTTAAATCTTCCAAAGCCTAAAAGTTTTTTATGTCTCTCACTAAGTAGTTCTTTAGTTTTTATATCTTGGACCGATTTCAATTCCTTAATGAGAGCCTTTTTAAGTATTTCGCAGGCCTTCTCAGGATTCCTGTGAATGCCGCCAAGCGGTTCAGGAATAATTTTATCAATCAGTTTGAATCGCTTAAGGTGCTTGCTAGTCAGTTTAAGAGATTCGGCAGCCACGCTGGCCTTTGAGGAATCTTTGTAAAGAATCGATGCACATCCTTCAGGGGAGATGACCGAGTAAATGCTATATTCAAACATCATCATAGTGTCGGCCAAACCTATCGCAAGGGCGCCACCTGAACCACCTTCACCAATAACAACTGAAATGATCGGTGTCTCTAGGGTAGACATTTCAAACAGGTTTTTTGCGATCGCCTCACTTTGCCCTCTCTCTTCGGCGCCAATTCCAGGATATGCCCCAGGCGTATCAATGAATGAGACGATTGGAAGTGAGAATTTTTCCGCCATCTTCATCAGTCTCAAAGCTTTACGGTAACCTTCAGGTCTAGTCATGCCAAAATTATGTAGCAGTTTCTCCTTTGTAGATCTCCCTTTCTGCTGACCTATAAAAATAAAAGAGTAATCATTAATTTTGGCAATCCCACCAATCAATGCTCTATCATCAGCGAATGAACGGTCACCATGTAGTTCGGTAAATTCATCAAAAATGGATTCAATATAGTCTAGCGTGTAGAGTCTCTTGGGGTGTCTAGCTAGCTGAGAAATTTGCCAGTCAGTGAGCGAAGAGAATATCTTTTTCGTTAACGATTCGCTTTTAAGTTTTAGTGCATCCATTTCCTTAGAAATATTGACGCTATCTTTGACATTTTCGAGTGCCAGGATCTTGCCTTCAAGTTCAGCAATCGGTTGTTCAAAGTCAAGGTAATCTAAGTTCATCTAAGGGTAATATAATAGGGCGTAATAATGTTGTGATTATAGCAGATGCTATGACTATAATCTGGCAATGGACTGGCTAACACTACTCTCACTTACCATTGCAACTTTTGTTTATGCGATTTCGCCTGGGCCCGGTTTGTTTGCTGTTCTTGCAATATCGACTAGGTATGGCGCTATCCCCGCGGTATGGCTTTCTATTGGACATACTGTAGGCGATATTATCTATGTTGCGGTGGCAATGCTTGCGCTTAACGCCTTGGCCGAACTGATTAGTCACAGCATGCTTTATGTGAAAATCTTTGGTGCGTCATATCTAGTCTATATTGGCTATCAGCAATGGCGATCGAAGGGTGTTAGTTTTGAGCAGTCGAGAGAGAAAGGGTCTATACTGAAGTTGTTTATTGCTGGCTTTGTTGTGGGTGTTACAAATCCTAAGACAATTATTTTTTACCTATCATTCTTGCCTATCTTTATTGACCTAGATAACCTAACCTTTGCAACTGAAATAAAGGTGATTGGGGTTGTAGGGATTACTGTATTCTTTGTGCTCAGTCTGGCAAACATTTTAGGAATCCGGCTGAGAAAACATATTGAAAATCCCAAAGTCATCAAGAGAGTTAATGAAGTAACTGGGGTAACCATGATTTTGGTAGGTTTTTTTGTGGCACTATATTAATTTGAGCGAGATATAGCGATGATTGAGTCAAAAAGAACAATGTCATTATTGATGGTGATGGTGACTTTTACTTGGGCCCTGTCAGGGATTGCCGCGAAATATTTATCGTTTTACATTAGCGAGAACGAGATTGTAGTCTATAGGTATTTTTTTGCAATTCTGTCAACTTTGCCGCTACTTTGGTGGATGAACATTCCACTTAAGATAAATCGAAGAAATTTATTTTTGTCGTTATTGTTAGCGATATTCTTAATTGGTAATACGCGCTTTTATTTTATGGGCATGCAGCATGGTGCGGCAGGACTGGGGGCTGCACTTGTGACTGTTTTAATTCCAATATTTGTCTATATATTTATGCTCTTTTCTAAGAAATCCAAACCAACTCTCAGAGACTGGTTGGCACTACTGTTTGGAATTATTGGTGTCGCACTAATGATGAATTTTGATCAATTAAACCTTTCAGAGTGGATGCAAGGCGGCAACCTTTATTTCGTTTTAGCCGCTTTCTTTTATGCATTGATAACTGTTTTTGGTGCACTTATGAGGAGTATGCATGTGATGGCGTTTAATTTTTATATTTGCCTTTTTGCGTTAGTGATAGATTGGTTCATGTCGTTCGATGGGGCGTTCCTTTCTGAGGTTAATATGGATAAAGTATTTTGGATTAATATATTTATTGTCTCAGTTTTGAGTACTACGATTGCGGCTACCCTTTACTATGTAGGACTTAAAGTTTTGGGTTCAAAAAAGTGTGCTGAGTTTAGTTTGTTAACGCCATTCTTTGCGATCGCCTTGGGGGCAATATTCTTCAGCGAAATGCTGACTATTAGAAATGCTATAGGCACGATAATGGCGGTCTCTGCTCTGGTTGTATTAAATAATGTTAAATTCAAAGATCTGACTACCTTTAGATAGACACTTAGAAGATTTGTATGGAGCAAAGTACCTTTACCATTTTATTATTTACGATCCTGGTTTTCGCGATGACACCAGGTCCCGGAACCCTTGCCCTGCTCTCAATCAGTACTACGAGAGATTTTTTGTCGTCAATGACTTTTTCTGTTGGTTTAATAATAGGTGACCTGTCGTATTTGTCATTGGTGGTATTTTCTATTGATGTTCTTGCTGAACAGATTGCGCCATTGATTGGTATTGTGCGTTTTTTTGGTGCGGCCTATCTAATGTATCTTGGTTATTCACAGTGGACATCTGGGGTAATCAAACTTGGCGATTTTAAGTCAAACAGCTCGAACAAAAAGGACTTCATTGCTGGTTTTGTAATCTCGGGAACAAACCCAAAGGTAATGATTTTTTATCTCTCGGTATTGCCTGTAGTGATTGACCTTACTCAGGTCAAGCTTTCTTATGCTTTACAAATAATTCTAACAGTGGCATTAGGTTTGTTAACGGGGCTGGTAGTTATTTCATTGCTTGGCAAGCAACTCAAGCGCATCATTAATAGTCCAAACTCGGCACAACTGGTTAACAGAATATCTGGAACGGTACTGTTTTTGGTAGGTGTAAGTCTGGTTTTTTTGTAACTATATTTCTCTGCAAACCTAAAGTGCAGATTCAATATTACGCTCAGTTAAATCCTGCATGATCGCGTTTCTCATCTCTTGACTATAGTCTAGCCAGTCAAATATTTCATTCATATGACGCTTACAACCTACACAGTAGTTATTTTTATTGTATTTACAGATACTTATACAGGGGCTTATTATTTGTCTTAGTTCGCTTTGCTCATTCATATTAGGAACGCAATTTTATATTATCCTGATCATAAGAGGCATTCATTGATACATGGCAATTTCGACTCCCTAGTGCAGTCTCTACAGTCAGCGATATACTTTCTTTGCAATGTTCTGGCTTCAGATAAGCAAACGCAATACTGTGTCCTACTCGATGACCATAGGCGCCACTGGTAATAATGCCAGTCAGCTGATTGTCAGCAAAAACAGCCTCATTGCCAAAACATTCTGCCGGAATTTGGTCATCAAATACAAGGTAGGCTAATTTCGCTTCTACACCTTTAGTTTGCCTTTCTTTTATGTTATTACAGCCAATAAAGTCGCGACTAAGGTCAATGAATCTTTCCATGCCCGCTTCAAGAGCAGAGATCTCTTCAGTAAATTCAGCGCCATAAGCACGATACATTTTTTCCAGCCTCATAGAGTTGAAAGCTTGCCCGCCAAAATCCCGTATTCCAAATTCTTGTCCCATCTCCATCAAAGACTCATAGATAGAAATTAGTTGCCATGTGGGCATATGCAGTTCCCATCCAAGCTCTCCTGCATAAGAAACTCGCATCGCAAAAACTGGTGCAGAGTCAATCTTAATAGTGCGACAATCCAGCCAAGGAAAGGCGTCATTACTTAAATTTTCTTGGGTGCATTGTTGCAGGATTTTGCGAGCATTTGGTCCTGTTAAGAGTAGTCCACCCCAACTCTCAGTTATGTCTTCGATATTAACTTTATATTCTTTTGCATGCCATTCAAGCCATTGATAGTCCTTCACTT
>Ga0066867_10001576_pt1 | contig 11262 bp, 10 predicted proteins | sample ETN01SmetaG_4_FD_65606 | JGI IMG/M metagenome (GOLD analysis project Ga0066867, IMG submission 65606) | Marine microbial and viral communities from oxygen minimum zone, Eastern Pacific Ocean - ETNP2014F12-01SV261 | ecosystem: Environmental > Aquatic > Marine > Oceanic ... | reverse complement strand
ATTCCATGATTTTAAAAACTTGTATTAAGTAAATTAACGACGGATAAACAAAGGATACCCTGTTAAGATATTACCGTTTTAAGCAGAAATGAATAATATTCCGCGATTTCTGGCAGCATTAAGTTAATTTTAGCGTTTCTCTACCAGGCCTTCCAACGGGGTAAAGACAAAAAAAATGGATTGGGAAATTAAAACCCAATCCTTCATAGAGGCGCCTTTATTTCTGGTCCATATAATATCACAATGGAAAATTTAATTAAAGAGTTAAAATAACAAATAAAAGCTATTTTATAATAATACCCTCTCTTAGCCCAAAATCACTGATAGTTAATTCCTTTGCGTTAAAAAGTTCCATAACCTCCAATAAAATAACTCCGCCCGGAATTATTAAATCCTCCCGCCCGTGTTCCATTGCCCGGATGGCTTTTCTTTCAGCAGCGGTTTTTGATTTTAGCTCAGCAAAAATATTTTCTATTACAGAGAAACTCATTTTGTGTCCATTTACAGCAACAGCGTCGTAAGGGAAAAGGTCCAGATCAAGAGCGGCAAATTGAGTGGAAGTGCCGGCAGTTCCTATCAGGGTAAAGTCTCGAACATGTCCTATTTCTTTCTTTACTTTTGTCAGTTCTTTTTTTACCTCAACTCTTAGAGTACTAAGTTCCTTCTGATTTACCGGGTCTGATTTGATATGTTTTTCAGTGAGATGGACGACGCCTATTGGAATTCCAATGATCTTTAAGCTATTACACCGTAAAAGCTTCTCTTTTTTAGGCGCTGTTAGTTCTTGTTTTTTACAGCGCCTTATGCAAAGCTCGGAAGAATTTTCTGTTTGCTTACCGGATCGGTAGCTCCATTTGATTTCGGCCTTCCATGGCCTCAACCCTTCGGGCAGTCTTCCTTCGGAATCTGTCCAATTCGGTTTTCCATTCCGAATTGTGGTTGCGGCAACTTGCCGTTTTATGGGATCTGCATGTTTATCGACAAGAATGAACTCAGTGCTTCCACCACCGACGTCGAAGATTATGGCTGACTCGGGTTTTTCCCTGAGCCCGCTTAAAACACCGAGTGTGGCAAGACGCGCCTCTTCTTCCTGGTCAATCACTTCTAAATGCAGTCCGGTTTCTCTTTTTGCCTTTCGGACAAACTCTTCTCCGTTTTCCGCTTCCCTTACTGCGCTGGTAGCTACCGCTCTTACATTAGAACAGTTGTATTTTTTTATATCTTTCGAATAAATAATTAAAGCGTCAAGAGTACGCTGAACAGCGGCGTCATTCAAATAACTATGATTGTAAAGGCCTTCCCCGAGGCGTGTGATTATTCTACGACAAAAAATTTCTGTAAAGTTTCCATCATGAGCTAAATCCGCGATGAGAAGGCGGGTGGTGTTTGTGCCAATATCGATAGCTGCTTTACGGATCATTTGCTGTTACCCTTTTTTAAAAAAAGGAAAGGAAACATTGCTGTCAATGGTCAACAACATATAAAATCCGAAAGCAAGAGCAACAATATTAAGTCCCCATGCGGAAAGCAATGGAGGGAGCGCTCCACCATGACCTATAGAAATGAACATGCTGAATAAATAATAATAAATGAAACCCACGATAATGCTCAAACCGCATGAAAATACAATTCCGCCGGCGCGACTCGACCGGAGAGAAAAAGGTATGGCAATAAGGGCCATAATGATGCAGATGAAAGGATAAGAAATTTTATAATGGAAATCCACATCATACCGGGTGGAATCCAGGCCTTCATTTCGTAGTTTTTGCCTGTATCGATGGATATGTCTCATGCTCATTTCATTTTCTTTTCGTTCGATTCTAAAAAAGTCTTCCGGATTCTCAGAAAATCGGTATTTTGCGCTTTTATAATAACTGCTTTCCGGATTGCGTAAATCATTAAATTTTCGTACATATGCATCTTCAAATATCCAGTCATTTCCGTCATGCATGGCAGTGGAAGCGTCGAGCCGCATTGCTAATGAGTTTCCAGATTCGTAAAAGTAAATGTGAACTCCCCTGAATGTCCTGTTTCTGGGATTCAGGTATTCAATATTCCAGAGGGTATCGTCTTTTGAGCGGTACCATATCTTGTTTTCTTGAATAATGCTTCTGGGTTTTCCTTTACGAACCAGGACATTTTGAATATAGTTGGCTTTTTGGTTGGTAAACGGAGTGATAAACTCATTGCTTACAATTGAGACTGAAGTAACTAATGCAGCAACAAGAAGAATGGGTGTGGTAATGGATAAGAGACTTATTCCGCCCGCGCGCATTGCCGTAAGTTCGGAGTTTCGAGATAAAGAACTGATACATATTACTGTGGCAAGGAGTATGGAATAAGGCGCCATCATAAAAAATATTTGTGGGATCGTAAACAGATAAAAACTAGCAACAGTAGAAGGAGGGACCTTGCCGATAATAAATTCGTCAATATTTTCAAAAAAACTGATTACCACAAACAGGATGATCAATGTAAGTATTGATAATAAAACCTGCCTGATAAATTCATAAAGGACATATTTGCTTAAAATGTTCACTTTAGTTTACTCTTTCATTTGTCTCTTGGTGATTTTGAGGCAATTTTATTACCTACGGTCCCGCCGTTACAAATAATTATCAGGCAAGTCGTTTTCAAAAAGAATTATATCACCGGCTTTGAGTATTGTCTGCAGGTATTGAGAAGCCTTGTCCAGCGATTCGACGTTTTTCATTTTATTGGAAGAAAACTTTTTTTCTTCCAGACCGGCAATTATCGGGCCTGCCTGTGTTTTTCCGACAACGATGACGTAATCGCATATTTCGGCTGCCCTTTCACCCAATTTTTTGTTTTCTTCGTATTCAATTTCTCCCAGTTCAATAAGTCCGGGGGTAACAAGTATTTTTTTTCCTCCTTTAAAGCTCCTTAAAACGTCCAGAGCCATCCTGGCTCCGACCGGGTTAGAATTAAACGCATCGTCAATAACAACCATTCCGTTGGGATTTTTTATTAACTGCAGTCGATGGGGAATCGGTTTTATATCTTTTGCGGCGATTTTGATTTCTTCCAGGGTCATTCCGTAGTGGAGGGCAACCGCTGTAGCCGCTAATATATTATTGATGTTTTGTCGTCCGAGCAGATCGGTTTTTATTTCTACCTCGGACCGTCCGTTTTTAAGAATAAAACCGCTCCCATTGGAATCAATGGAAATGTTTTTTGCTTGAACAAAGGTATAAGAAGTTTCTTCTTTTTGATCTATCTTCTTTTTATCGAAATCAGTGCCGAATAAAAATATATTTTGGAAGCGCCTTTTATTTACCATGTCGACGCAAAGAGGATCATCACCGTTTAATATAGCAGTGCCATCATCCGGCAAAGATTTTAATAGCTCATATTTTGTTTCTGAAATGTTTTTAAGAGAACCAAACGTCTCAAGATGCTGTGGACCGACGGCAGTTATAATTCCTGTCTCCGGTCCAACCAAATCGCATAATTCTTTAATCTCTCCTATACGCCTGGCACCCATTTCCACTACAAAAAAATCATGGTCCGGTTCCAGGTCTCCACGAATAACCTTACAAATCCCCATGGGGGTATTGTAACTTTCCGGAGTTTTTAGTGTTTTGTATTTTACGGATAAAAGAGTGTGTAATATATTTTTGACGCTGGTTTTTCCATAACTCCCTGTGATTCCTATAATCTTTGCTTTACTCCCGCGTACTATATGTTTGGCGGACCGCATGTAATATTTATTGATAAAGGTTTCTATTGGGTGGTTGATTAATGTCCCGAGCAAAATAAAATAGAAGGCAAGCTGGTACATGATTTGAGCGGCAATAACAACAAATATAACCAGAAGTGTCGCGTATTGTGTGCTTGAGAAAATCCGGAGCAGCATGTCCGAGATAAGATAAAGAAATAGCAGGTTCGATGTTATAAAGAGCCTGATCGCCCTGGGTGTGAAAACTAATTTCTTCTTGTGTTTTGGCCGGTCCCTTTTATAAAAAAGGTAAGCGGTAGTTCCTATCCATAATATTATGAGCAGTATTTCCGCGTTATCCAGGTTTAAATAAAGGCACCACAAACCGGTAAAAACAAGTGCTGCAGTAAAATATATTTCTTTAAGGTCCGGAAGATGTTTTTTATTTCGAGAAATCCAGGATATATAATCATTAATCTGATATTTCTCCAATTGAGCCATGTGGAGAAAATGCGTGTTGCGCGCTTGTAGCTTGATGGCCCATACAACTACTCCAATTGTAAGTGTTAAAAGGAATGTATTCATATTTCAAAAAATAATAGACTAAAAAGGTCTCCCTTTCAATTCCTATTGTTGTTTTCTTTTAAGGTGGATTTGTAATATAATGCTCTTACTCCTGCAAAGCAGAAAATGAAAAAACCTGATGAAAACTTTTAGCGACAACTTGAAAAGATTATCTATTTCTTTAGAAAGAAAGGGAGTAGATACCCTTCAGATAAATGCCGGAAAGTTATGTAACCAATCCTGCGTGCACTGTCATGTTGAAGCTGGCCCTGATCGTCACGAAATAATGACACTTGATACTATGGATCGAGTGATTAGTTTTGTAAGAGAATCAAACATTAAAACTGTTGATATTACCGGCGGCGCGCCCGAACTCAACCCCCATTTCGAGCATCTCGTTTCTTCATTAAAACATATTAAATGCCATGTTATGGTTCGAAGTAATTTAACTGTAATTATGGAGGATGACAAAAAACGTATACCTCAATTTTATAAAGACAATGAAGTGGAACTCATTTGTTCGCTTCCCTGTTATTTAGAAGAGAATGTTGACAAGATTAGAGGTCACGGGGCCTACAGAAAGAGTGTCGAGGCGTTAAAAATGTTAAATGGCATCGGCTATGGGAAAAATGACGCTAATCTGATGCTGCATTTGGTTTTTAATCCGACCGGTACAAGTTTGCCGCCCATGCAAAAAAAACTCGAACAGCAATATAAGCATGAACTTTTCAACCGTTTTGGGATAGTATTTAACAATTTATATGTTCTTGCCAATATTCCCATTAACCGTTATGAAAGATATTTAAAGAAAATTGGGAAATATGAACATTATTTGGAATTACTGAAAGGAAATTTTAACACTGAAGTTGTAGAGCACCTTATGTGTAGGACCCAGGTAAGTGTCGGCTGGGATGGAAAGCTTTATGATTGTGATTTTAACCAGATGCTTGACCTGTATCTAAAAAACGGGAAGCCATATATAATTGGAGAAGTAGCGTTGCAAGAGCTTATTGGTACTGATATTCAGGTTGGAGACCATTGTTATGGTTGTACGGCTGGCAGTGGAAGTAGTTGTGGAGGAAGCTTAACTCAATGATTTTTGGACCTTTAATCCAGTAGCTTTTGCTCAGGCCTGTTTATATCAAAACTCTTAATGTCCCATTCTTTGCATTCAGGACAACGTCCCACCCACTTACTGGCCCGGTAGCCGCATTTTCCGCAGGTAAACTTTAGAGCGGAGGCCAGTTCTTTTTGAAATGCTTTCTGGTATTCGATAGAGGCTGACTGAAAATCGTCTTTTCTTTCGTAAATTTTTCCTATAAGCAAATTGAGAGCGATAGAATCCGTATTAAAAGCATATGCTTTTTGGAATTCGGACATGGCATCATCAAACATTTCAAATCTAATATAAGTTTCACCTAATAAAAAATGTAGGAGGTGGGCTTTTGGATTTTTACTAATAGCATCCTGATATAATTCAATTACTTTTTCAGGACGGTCACGATCAATATGGAATTTATCAATCCGCTTTAGAAAAAGCGGGTCACCAGTATCCCTATAGCCTTGTTCCCAGGCTTTCAGCGCCTTTTTTTCTTTTCCTGATTTTAAATAAGCTTCCCCCAGTAATATATGAGGCGCTGTAAAATTTGCGTCTTCCTTTATCGAATTCTTGGTATTTTGAATTGCAGCTTGAAAGGAGTCATTGTCGAAAGAGCTCAGAGCGCTTTCATAATAATAAATACCGGCTTTTCTTTTTTCTTCTTTGCGCTTATCCGGGTCTTTAATTTTTGCAATAATCTGTTTTTGAACATTAATAGCTTCATTCCAGTTGTCACTTTTCAAATGCACGTCTCTCAAGTTAAATAAACTATCCAGATTTTTGTTTTCTACTAAAGCCAGTTCCTTGACTGTTTCCTTTTGAAGGGGCAGGTTGTTTGTCGATTGGTAATCTTTTTCCAGGTTCTTCAGAACGAACTTGTCCGAAGGAGCGATAGATTTAGCTTTTTGGTGAAAACTAATCGCTTTTTCAAAATCGTTTTGGGACCGGAAAGCATTTCCCAGTAATGCCAGCGGCATGGTTTTTTTAGAGTCCTCCCCCGCGGCCTTTTTTAATAAAGGGATGGCTTTTTTTTGCTGCCCGGAAATATAATATTCCAGTCCCTTTATATAGTCTTTGCTCAATTTATCTTTTTTACGGTATTTTCTCCAGAGACCGATTCTGAACCTGGAATTGGCAATAAAACTTAATATTGAGGCTATTGCAAGTCCACAAACGAAAATTATTAATGCCAGAATGCTGACCGGCAGCTTGTATTCCAAGGAACTTGTTAAATTAATAGGGACTATAGCCTGATTCAGGAGGGTGAAATAAACAGAAGCTACTAAAAGAGCGGCAAAGAAAAGGATCTGTAGAAAAGACATCGGGGTATGTTTTAAGGGTTTTCTTCCATTTTACTTTTGCATGCAACGCAAAATTTGGCAAAAGGGACTATCTTCAGACGTTTAACAGGAATACGGTCTCCGCATTCTTCACATACTCCATAGCGTCCATCCGCCAGCTTTTGAATGGCATCTTCCACTCTACCTAATTGAGATCTTTCCTGCTCGCTCAAATTTAACATTACCTGGCGGTTATAAGTGCGGGTAGCCTCGTCACTAATATCAGGAACACCGCCATTAACTTCTTCCTTACTGTCGTTAAGGTGTCTTTCCAGACCCGAGGACAACTTATCCTTCATGCCGGTCAATATACTTTTAAATTGCTCTTTTGTTTTTGTGTCCATAATAATATTATATACAATTAATTATTCAAAGCAAACTTTGCTACAGGCGCGTCTCCCCACAATCGCTCAATGTCGTAAAAACTTCTTACCTCTTCGTGAAATATGTGAACAACGACATCCAAACAATCCAAAAGTACCCATTTCCCGGTTTGATAGCCCTCAATATTTATACCTTTAGTACCTTCAGCCTTTAAACATTCAATGATTTCATCTGCTATGCTCTGGACTTGCCTGGTTGAGTTACCGCTGCAAATTAAAAAATAATCTGTAAATGACGTCCTTTTTTTTAAATCTAATATTACAACATTATTTCCTTGCTTATTGATGACCGCTTTATAACAAATTTTTGTTTTTTCTTCTATGGATAATCCCATCGATATTTATCTTAAAGGTAAAGCATTTTATTTTCAATATAAATATCTACATTTTTTGGCACTAGTTTTTTAATGGAGTCACCGCGTTTGATTTTCTCTCGAATTTCCGTGGAAGATATATTAACCGGGGTTGTTTCGAGTGGCACAATGAAAAAAGGCGAAGAATCCGCCTTGATGCACTTTAAGCCGCTTTCAGGTTCTACCGCTCCGCAATGAAACTGAAAATCTCTGAATTTTTCAGAGAGATTTTTTGCAACAGTTTCTGATTGATCAGAAACAGGCTCATCACGGGTGACAACAATGAAATTACAGCTTTTCAATAAGCGGTCCGCCTCTTTCCATGTGTCAATTTCCAAAAAAGCATCCAGTCCTATTATAAAAAAAAAAGAATCATCTTTTTTCCTAAGGGCTGAAACGGTATCTACCGAATAGGAAATGCCTTTCCGGTCTATCTCCAAAGGCGAAAGTTCGAAATTGGGATAATCTTCAATCGCCAGTTTGATCAGATTTTTTCGATGGTGCGCGGAAATAATTTCACCATCGGGCTTATGCGGCGGGGAGTATGCCGGGATAAAAAGGACTTTATCCAGATTTAATTTCCTGGCCGCTTCAGATGTAGGATAAATATGTCCAAAATGGATAGGATTAAATGTTCCTCCTAATATGCCAACTCTCATAATGATTTATTTTAAGCTCATCTAACCGCAAAGAGCGCTGAGATTTATAATTCAGGTATCATGGGTCATATCTTTTATTCCTGATCGCCGACCCCTGAACCCTGACACCTGAATTATTTCTTTATTTGTCCGTCACCAAATATTATATATTTAGTAGAAGTCAACTCCTCTAATCCCATGGGACCGCGGCAATGGAGTTTCTGTGTACTGATCCCCATCTCCGCTCCGAGGCCAAACTCATTTCCATCAGTAAACCTGGTTGAGGCATTGACATACACGGCCGAAGCATCCACTTCGCGAAGGAATTTCCATGACCTGTTATAATCGGTTGTAACAATCGCTTCAGAAAGCATGGAACCGTAAAGGGTAATATGATCGATAGCTGCGTCAAGACTTTCAACAACTTTAATTGAAAGGATCAGATCCAGGTATTCCGTGTCCCAGTCATCAGTTGAAGCTTCTTTAATATCACCTGCGATCTTTTTAGTTTTAGCGCATCCTCGAATTTCGACCCCTGCTTTAATGAAACGGCTGATCATGGAAGGCAGAAATTTTTCCGCCACATCTTTATGCACTAAAAGAGTTTCCATAGCGTTGCAAACTGAAGGGCGTTGAGTTTTAGCGTTAAAAGCTATTTCTTCACCCATCTTCAAATCAGCTTTACTATCGATATAAACATGACACAAACCTTTATCATGTTTAATAACAGGGATGGATGAGTTTTCTACCACCGTTCGAATCAACGCGTGTCCTCCCCTGGGAATAATTAAATCAATATACTCGTCCATTTTTAATAATTCATGTACAGCGCTCCTGTCAGTGATATCAACAAGTTGAAGAGCTTTTTCCGGGAGGCCTGATTCCTTCGCCGTTTTAGTCAGTACTTTAGCAAGGGCTATGTTTGAGTGGATTGACTCCGAACCTCCGCGCAAAACCACAGCGTTGCCGGATTTCAAACAGAGCGAAGCGGCATCGACTGTCACATTAGGTCTCGATTCGTAAATAATTCCTATTACTCCAATAGGTGTTCTTATTTTTCCTACCTGGAGACCGTTCGGAAGCCGCCACATTTTTACAATTTCACTTACAGGGTCGGTTAGTAGCACCACCTCACGGAGGCTGTCCGCCATTTTTTCGATACGTTCTTTGTTAAGCATGAGGCGTTCCTGCATGGCGCTGGTCAACCCCTTTTGTTTCGCAAATTCCAGGTCTTTGGAATTCGCTTTGACGAGTTCATCAGTATTTGCTATTAAGTCATCTGCCATTTTCAAGAGGGCGTCATTCTTGATTTTTGTGTTAATTCCCCCCATTTTTCTGGAAGCGGCTTTAGCGTCTTGCGCGATCTGTTTTATTTTTTCCTCTATCATAACTTCTTATATCCTCCACATTTTTCACGAGCAGAAAAAAAAATATAATAAAACAAAAGAGTAAAGATAGCAATAATTGTAAAACATTAAAATCAACAACACTGAGGAAATTAAAAAGGTCTTGCCATCTTTATCAAAGGAGCGGCATGTCAATCCACTATTATTGTCCGATTGGCAGGGTGAGTATAGGGCTTTGGCTTTTAATTTTTCCTGCCTGCAATGCGAACAATTGCGATAATAGTGAAAAAGTAGATTTTGAAGTCAAATCGGAATCGTTAATATAAAACCAGCTTCCACGGTACTCGACTGCCACAGAGGCCTGCTCCGGGGATGTCGGCAGGGAATGTATCGTTAGAATTTCGCCGGTAACCTGGTTCCAGTGAAAAGGTTCCCCAGAGGGATGTTGCGTAATAGTAATTTTATCCTGGTCCCGGGCCGGCGCTTCAACCGATTGAGAAAGATAAAACATAATTCCCAATAGTGAACGGGGTTCAATTATTATCTGATCTAAAGCTTTTGAAAGCGGGTCAGTGGTGAGGACATAACTTGTTTTACCGGGAGCTATTTTCAGGAAATTTGTCAGTTCCCGAACTTCCTTCCAGTCCAGTGCTTCCTGATCCAGGCGCAATACCACACGGGAAGAGCCTTCTCTCTCCTCATAAGCAATATCCAACGCGTCTCGCGACTGCAATGAGCGAAGTAAATTTGCTACATGCGCGAAATCTTTGTAGATGGGAACACCTGCCGGTGTAGGTCCTGACGCGCTGGGCGCATTTTTAATTCCATTAATGCGTTGCAAGCATAAATGGAGAATGCGTTTGACACTCCATCCGGAATGGTAAAGCAGCAATATGGTGTCCAATTGCACCGGTGTCAGCAAGTGTTGAATAAACTTTTCTCCCTGTAAGGGAGTGTAAGTAACAGTGGGTTTTTCCGTAAGAGCGGCGCCTCCTCCAAGCCCCAGGATCTTGCCCGCCTTTTCCGGAATGGTCACATTGGCTTCGGCAGAAGTGCTGAAAGTAAGCTGGGATGACACACTGGTGACTTCCATAAAGAAGGGAGTATCCCGGTACTTAAGGCGCACCAGATTGAGAAGCAACTGCTCATCATTGGACCGCTGAATCGCGCTGTTGTAATTAATTCTTTCGCCTTTTATCGCGGAAGGGCCGAGGGTACCGCAACCGACCGCCAAAAAGGGCAAAACATAGAGGGACACTCTACAGAAAAAGACTTTCAGGGAATATTTCATATCTCTATAAACAAGCTTTTATATAGTAATAGAATAAATCGGCTAAAAATTCCAAAATCATAATATAACCAGGTTATCTCTGTGAATTACCTCATCATAAACTTTAAAACCAAGAATTTCTTCAATTTTGGAAGTATGTTTTCCAATTATTTTTTTTAGGTCCCTGGAATTATAATTTACCAGACCCCGGCAGAATTCTTTTTTTTTGCTGTCCACACAATGGACCGCTTCTCCGCTGTCGAAATTTCCAGTAACCCCGGAGATTCCGGAAGGGAGTAATGATTTTCCCATTTTTATAATGGCTTTTTTCGCTCCGTTGTCGAGAACAAGTGTTCCTTTTACTTTAAGAGTATGGGCGATCCAGTGTTTTCTCCGGTTCAACTTGTCCTCGGAGGGTAAAAAAAGTGTCCCGATATTGTCCCCTTTAAAAACTTTGGTTATTATATTATTTATAGTCCCATTAACGATGATGGTTGAAATACCGCTGTCAGAAGCAATCTTCGCGGCCTTTAGCTTTGTACTCATTCCACCCACGCTTCCAGGGGAACTGCTTTCTCCCGCTATTTTTT
>Ga0066867_10001548_pt1 | contig 11376 bp, 9 predicted proteins | sample ETN01SmetaG_4_FD_65606 | JGI IMG/M metagenome (GOLD analysis project Ga0066867, IMG submission 65606) | Marine microbial and viral communities from oxygen minimum zone, Eastern Pacific Ocean - ETNP2014F12-01SV261 | ecosystem: Environmental > Aquatic > Marine > Oceanic ... | reverse complement strand
CAGCAGGAATTATGGCTTTGCTAGCTGCTAATCAGATCAGTATTAAAGGGAAAAGGGCAGTAGTGGTTGGCCGTAGCATCCTTGTTGGAAAGCCTATGGCACTTATGCTTCAAGCTGCCAATGCCACGGTTTCTGTAGCTCATTCAGGGACGAAAAACCTGGCTGATTTGACTAGAGAGGCGGAATTGCTAGTAGTTGCTGCTGGTCGCCCAAAAATGATTGGCGCAGAACATGTTCGAGCCAACGCTGTAGTTGTTGACGTTGGTATTCACAGGCTTCCTTCAGTTGTTTCAGGTATCAAGGAACAAAGGCCACAGCTTTGTGGAGATGTTTCTTTTGAAGAGGTTTCCTCGATAGTCAGCGCTATTACACCTGTCCCTGGTGGTGTAGGCCCTATGACAGTGGCCATGCTGCTAGTTAATACTGTAAATAAATGGCAGGAGCATTGCGGTTTGTCCTGCAACCTTAGTGATTTGCTTTCATGAAACTGTCAATGCTGAGAGAATCCTTCCAATTAGATTTTTTTTAATAGTGGGAGTGGAAATGTCATCCTTTGACTTTTCAAGCTATTTGATTAAGCACAAAACAAGTGTGGAAATTGCCTTGGACGCCTCTCTTGGGCCGGAGCGGCCAGAACAACTGCGCGAAGCAATGAGATATTCCCTCCTTGCAGGAGGGAAGAGGCTTCGGCCAATACTTTGTTTAGCTGCTTGTGAATTTGCAGGAGGGAATTCTGAGTTAGCACTGCCTACGGCGGTGTCACTCGAGATGATTCATACCATGTCTTTAATCCATGATGACTTACCCGCCATGGATAACGATGATTTACGGCGTGGACGACCAACTAATCACAAGGTTTATGGAGATGCTGTGGCGATTCTTGCCGGAGATGCATTGCTTACTCGAGCTTTCGAAATGGTTGCCCTTAGAAGTCCTGGAGTGCCAGTAGAAAGGTTGTTGAAAGTAGTCGGAGAACTTTCTTTGCTGGCAGGTGCGCCAGGGCTAGTCGGGGGGCAAGTTGTAGATCTTGAATGTGAAGGGAAAGAAGTTGATCTTGAAACTTTGGAGTTTATTCATCTCCATAAGACAGGAGCTCTTCTTAAGGCTTGTGTGACATCTGGCGCATTGATTGCAGGGGCTTCAGAAGAGGTCCTGGATGCTCTTTGTATATATTCCAAAGGAATTGGTTTGGCTTTTCAAATCATTGATGATGTACTTGATGTAACTGCTAGCAGTGATGTGCTTGGTAAAACTGCTGGTAAAGACTTAGTCGCTGACAAAACAACTTATCCAAAACTACTTGGATTGGATGAATCACGTAGGCGAGCTGATGATCTTGTTCGCAAAGCCAAGGATGCACTTAAGCCATGGGATCAGAATGCTGCCCCACTTTTGGCTTTGGCTGATTACATAACAAATAGAGATAGATGAATTTCACGCATTCTTCACTTCCTCCAATATTGGAGCTTTTTGATAACGCAGTGCTTACTTGGGGACTCCTTGCTTGTGGCCTTGCACAATTCTCCAAGTTGATTGTTGAGCTTGTTCAGCATGGACAGTGGCGTCCTTCTGTACTTATTGAAACCGGAGGGATGCCATCCAGCCACTCAGCTCTTGTTACTGGTACTGCCTCGGGTGTTGGCTTGCAGCTGGGATTTGATCAACCAGCTTTTGCTATTGCGGTCACGTTTGCTTTTGTTGTTATGTATGACGCCAGCGGAATAAGAAGGGCTGCTGGCCTTACGGCTGCCAAGGTTAATGAGATGAATTTAAAAGATTTGCCTTCGCCGCTTCCAAGCCCATTAAAAGAAAGCTTGGGTCATACTCGGCTTGAGGTTTTGGTTGGCAGTTTGATAGGTCCTGCAGTTGCGTTGCCGGGCATATCTTTTATTGGCTCTCCACTTCATTTGGCTCAAACCCTTGGCTTCATAGTGGGGTGATAAAAAAATATCCTGTCAATGGTCCTAAGGAATTAACTTTTGATCAGCATCAAGCCTTTGATGCATTTAGCTCATGGCTTGAAAATGATGACCTAGACCATCCTTTTGTTCTGAGCGGTTACGCAGGTAGTGGAAAGACTTTTCTATCGATGAGGCTCTTGAGGGAAGTCGAGTCGAAAGGCTTGTGTTGGACCGTTGTAGCCCCAACTCATAAAGCTGTTGGCGTATTGCGCCAAACTATGGGGACTGAGGGTATAAGACCCACTTGGTATCCCTCCACGATTCATAGATTGCTTCGCCTGAAGTTAAAAAGGAAAGGTGATATAGAAATTTGCGAGCAAACAGATCAGACATCGAACTCTTTGGAAGAGCTTGGATTAGTCCTGATTGATGAGGCTTCAATGATTGACAGCACTCTTTTAGGAATAGTCCTGCAGTGTGCGCATCCTTTTAAGACTCGCCTTGTCTTTGTTGGCGATCCAGCTCAATTACCACCAATAGGAGAATCATTAAGCCCAGTTTTTTCAATGAAGAGATCCTCTAATGCTCAATTGAATGAGGTAGTTCGACATCAAGGACCTGTTTTACAGCTGGCTAGTCGTCTTAGAGATGGTCGCTTGCCTTGCGAGGTGCCACCTTGTTTCCCTTTAATTCAAACGGAAAAGGGATTGGTGGGATGTTTGGATGAGAGAAGTTGGCTTAGTAAAGCTAAGTCAGCATTGAGAACAGCAGCTGAACAGGACGATCCGGATGCTGCTCGAATCCTTTGTTATACAAATCGCACTCTTGAGAGATTGGTCCCTCATGTTCGCAAGGCTATTCATGGAGATATGGCTGCTCAATTGCCTGTATTGCCTGGAGAGGTTTTGATAAGTCGCAATGCTGTTATGGCACCTGCTTCTCTTGATGGGGCAGAGTCAGGAGAAGCACCAGATATGGTTATTGGTTCTAATAGGGAATTAGTTGTTACTGACGTTATCTCAGAAACTTGTGATCTTGCGGATTTTGGCTTGGCAGGACAGGGTGATTGGGAGGTTCCTAAGATTGAGACTTTGATGGCCAATGTTGTTGCAGGTGAGTTAGAGCTTTCGTTGCGACTTGCTCCGCCTGTTGGCTCACTTTCTAGGAATCTGCTTGATCACACTTTGCAGAAGTTACGTATTCAAGCTAAGGATGCTGGGAAAAAGGATGGTCGTTTGCTTTGGCGTAAGTTTTTTCTAATTAGAGATGCTTTTGCATCTCTGGGACCGGCTGCTGTTTTGACTGTACATCGTAGTCAAGGTAGTACCTTTGGAGAGGTCTTTGTTGCTTCAGATGTTTTTTGGCCTAAGGATTTGATTTTGCGTAGACAGTTGGTTTATGTTGCAGTTAGTAGAGCAATGAATAGTGTTTGGATGGTTGGCCGTGGTGAAAAAGGACCAAAGCAGATCATTTGGCAAGATCAATTGCGAGTTGACCAAGATATTTAGATTTCATCTAATCTCGATGTCTTAATTGGTAATTAATTCAATTACAATGCAAATCTAAGATAATCTTAGCCGCACTATTCTCTATATTGATCTATAGCTCTTCGCCATCTATGGATTATCTTTAATGAACTAGGCCAGTGCAGGTGTATCCAACTTGCATGAAGTAATTTGCTTCCCCATCCTTCCTCAATTTCTTTCTCTCTCCATCCTTTTGCTTTCCAAATTGAATTAAGCATCTCCTCTTGTTTGATATTTATAATACTTTTCTTTGACTCTGGATTACGGGTTTGAACATCTAGCTTCCATCGGTGAAATTCATGGCCAGTGAGATGCTCACCTTTTCGGACTATAAGACCATTTTTGTTACATTTAAGATCTCTATAGCCAACTTTTAGAGGGCCTTTTTGTGAGTGAAAAGGTAGTAATCCTGCCATGGGATGAATTTCTCCATTTAGATCTGTAAGGGTTTTTCCTAGTAGGAGCATCCCTCCACATTCTGCATAAATAGGACGTTTACCAAAAAAAGATCGAAGAGAGCTAATACTTTGGTGGCAATTGCTTAATTGCTCTGCATATTGTTCTGGAAAACCGCCAGGAATGATTAATCCTTTGGCTCCTTTTGGGATTTGAATATCTTCGATTGGTTTCCAAGTAATGAATGGCATTCCTAATTGTTCTAGGTATTCTTTTGTTTCTGGATAGCGAAAATGGAAAGCTTGATCCTCAGCTATAGCTATAGGGGATAAATTTAATTTAATTTTATCTTCACCTGTTCTTATTGGCTGACTAACTGAGGGCTCTCTTCTTTTTGGAGCTGTAAGAATTGTTTTGAATGCTGTTAAGTCGAGATTAGCTTCAGCGATTGCAGACCAAGATTGTATTTTTTCTTCGAGGCCTATGATTTCATGAGCAGGTGCTAGTCCTAAATGTCTATTAGGGAGACTTAGTTCGGGGGTGTTTGGAATGCATCCGAGCAGCTTTACGTCAATATTTGCGAGAACATCTGTTAACAAAGTTTTGTGGCGTTGAGAGTTTATGTAGTTAAGGACCACTCCTGCCAGTTGAAGTTGAGGGTCTTGATTCTGAAATCCTCTGACTAGGGCTGCCAGTGAGGCTGCTTGCCCTCTTGCATCGACTACTAGAACGATTGGTAGTTGAAGAAATCGCGCTAATGCAGCTGTGCTGCCTTCACTTGAGCTGCCTATTCCGTCGAACAATCCCATTACTCCTTCTATTAGTGCTAGATCAGCAGATCCACCAAAGTCGTAGAAGCTATCCTTCACCCATTGAGAGCCACAGAGGGTAAGATCTAAGTTGCGACAAGGCCTTTGGGAAATCGCAGACAGTTGTTGAGGATCGAGATAATCAGGTCCAACTTTGAATGTTTGTAGGTTTAGTTTTTTTTGTCTAGCCCAAGAGGCAAGGACAATGCTTAATAAGGTTTTTCCGCTGCCACTTGCTGGAGCTGCAATTACAAATGCCATGAAGGCTTTAGTCTTGATTTGAGAAGTCTTCTTTTTCTGCTTGGGCTAAATTTAGTAGCTTCGCGGCAATAGGCGATGCAGCAGACAGTAAAGGGCTAGTACTTCCTCTGCTACTGCTAAGGAGTCGTGCTACATCCATCTCTACAGAATTGCTTTGGGCAGGTACTACTTCTTCCAAAAGTTCCATGCTTGCCATTCCACCAGCTTCTAGTCTCATACATTCTCCAGACTCAGAAGCAAGTATCACGCACATTGCTTTTTTGGGTTCTTTTTCCGGTTTGCAAATCAACCTTATTCCTACAATTTGACCAGGGTGAATACTTGGAGTCCCTACTGGCAAAGGGATAAGACTTAGCTTAATGATTGCACCATCAGGACGTTTGAATTCTGCCGCAATACATTCTCCTTTTTTTGCATGTGCGATTTTCAGCTCCCAATCCAGCCTTTCTGCAATCCATGCGGCAAGTAGTAGTCCTTGGACAGGATGATTGCCCTCGATATCTATATCGAGCCTTATCACGTGGCTCAGTGCATTTCTTCTATCAGGAGGGTCAAAGACCATTGCTAGGGTTTCTCTCCAGTTCCTTAGCCGTAACCAGTTGAGATCATTAATTGCTTGACCTGATTCGACTCTGTTTGTTAATAGATCAAGACATTTAAGTGGGTCTCCTAGAGCTGTATCAATAATTAGTCTTCGTTTCGGCAAGGCTAATTGATTGAGTAGTTCGGGGGCGTCATCAAGGTTTCCATTCCACCAAAGCCAAGAGGGGAGTTCTTTTGGTAATAGATTTTTTAGAATCCCCAGGCCTTTGTTAAGCGAATTGTCGTCACCTCGTAGAACTACTACGTCTCCACATGCAGTGCTATTGCCCTCTTCTGGTAGAGGGCAATAGGCAGCTACTAATGTCTCAAGTGGATGATCTTTTGCAAGAGTTGGTGCAAGGGTTATAAGCCTTCTTGGATTCAGGGCGCTAATGGCGACATCAACATGTTGGCCTCTGAGATCTTCTTCCTCTTCTTGTCTCTCTTCTTTGGCGATTGCTTCAAGAGAAGCGATTACAGTTTTGTCTAAGGGAGGAGTGCAGTGAGGTAAATCACTTTGTAAAATCACCTCGCGCGCTGCATCGATAAGTTCTTGGCGTTGATTGCCGATTATTGGACCTTTGATTTTCCCTGTGCGCACCAGCTCTTGTTCAATCCATGCTGGTTGCCATACAAGTAAACAAAACGTGTTTGCGCCTGGGTTGCCAAATTGATCTTTAGACCAAAGCTGTTCTAAATAACTTGGGATTTCTGAAGGTGGTAACTGAAGTGGAGTGTGAAGTGTGAGTTGAGGTGACATTGATCTGTTGCAGTGCGAAAACTAAGGATTCATTTAATTAAGGACGACGCCAAAGCAGTTCATCTTTGCTCAGAAGAGCATCGGCTTCAGCGGGCCCCCAAGTCCTTGCCTCATATGGGTAAATTGGCAATTGCCAAGGACTGTCTTCAATCAGTTCCAAAAGTGGGGTATATAAACGCCATGCTGCTTCCACTTCATCACTTCGAGTGAAAAGTGTCGGATCACCAAGCATGGCATCTGCCAAAAGCCTTACATACCCTTCGTCAGAAGGCTCGCCGAAAGATTCTTCGTAGGAAAAATCCATCTCAACAGGTCGACTTCGCATACCAGAGCCTGGAGCCTTAACTTCAAAGCGAAAGTCCGCGCCTTCGTTAGGTTGAATCCTTAAAATTAATTGATTGGAAGTAGGACTACCGCCAGCGGCATCGAAAAGATGAACAGGTGCTTCTCTGAAAGTAAGAACAACTTCACTTAATCTTTTCGCTAATCGCTTACCAGTCCTGAGATAGAAGGGCACTCCTTGCCAGCGCCAATTATCAATAAATAGCTTCGTAGCTACATAAGTCTCTGTGGTGCTGTTGGGGTTGACTCCAGGCTCTTTTCTGTATCCAAGTAGTGGATCAGATTTACTTCCCCCTGCTTCATATTGACCCCGGATGCAACATGTCCAGGGTTTAAGTTCATCGGCAATATGAGCTGCCTGAAGGACTTTTGCCTTTTCGTTCCTGATTGCTTCAGGATCAAAGTGGCCAGGAGGTTCCATAGCAGTAATTGCAAGCATTTGGGTGAGATGGTTTTGCACCATGTCTCGTAGTGCTCCAGAACTTTCGTAGTACCCTGCTCTCTCTTCAACTCCCACTGTTTCTGCTGCAGTTATTTGAATACTGGAGATGTAATTTCGATTCCAGATTGGTTCGAAAATGGTATTAGCAAATCTCATTACAAGGATGTTTTGAACAGTCTCTTTCCCTAAATAGTGATCGATTCGGAAAACTTGACTTTCTTGGCAACAGCTTTGCACTATTTGATTGAGAGTTAGAGCGCTGCTGTAATCACGTCCAAAGGGTTTCTCAATGACTAAGCGACTCCTTTTGGGATCACTTAATAGCCCTGCTGCTGCTAGGGCCCTACAACCACTTGCGTAGAAATTCGGAGATACAGAAAGATAAAAGGTTCGATTGCTATGAGTAGCTTTTATTCGATCAATTCCTTCTAACCTTTCACTTAACTTGAATAAGTCTTCTGGTTTTTGAAGGTCAACAGATTCATAAAAGAGGAATTCAAGAAACTGTGATAATGCTTCCGGATTATTTTTGGCATCTTTTTCTAAAGCCTTCTTCATTCTCTGACGAAACTCTTCGTCACTCCATGGACGTCGCGCACAGCCAAGAATTGCAAACTCACTAGGTAAGCGTCTTTGGATGAAAAGCTGAAAGAGAGCAGGAATTAACTTGCGATGAGTAAGGTCTCCACTAGCCCCAAAAATTACTAGACATTGAGGGGCAATAACGCGCTCTTGGCGTAGTCCAACCCTTAATGGATTTGTGGTCGGCGTGCTCATTGGACACTGACTTCCTGGGTTGGTTTAAAAATCAATAACTAAATTCAAAGTGGGCCGAAAGAATATCGCCATACTTTGTCCTCGGATGCCCAAAAAGTTTGTTGGGTGCATTTCGTAAATTATTTAAAAAAGCCAGCTCATTTGAGCTGGCTTTTTTGGGGCTGTATTCAATTTTAGTACGTCTCAACGTGCCAGCGATCTTGTTTCTTAAGCTGAGGTCTTAGTTCTGACCAGTTAATGCCTTTCGCTGCAGCGGCTGTTGTAATGGCTTCATCTATGCCAGGTTCCATCCCTTTAAGTCCACATAAATAGATGTGAGTTTTTGGATTCTCAATTAAAGCGAAAAGTTCATCCGCATATTCAAGAACCCTATCTTGGATATACATACGGCCGCCTTTAGGATTGTTTTGTTCTCGGCTTATGGCTTTTGTATAACGAAGGTTGTCAGGGAACTGTTTCTTGTAATGCTCAAAATCTGCGTCGTAAAGCAAGTTGGCAGTTTTTGGGGCACCCATGAATAACCATGCTTTACCTTTGAAGTTCCATTTGTTTTTTTCTCTTTCAGTCGGCTCGAACATACGCCTTAGATAGGCTCTCATCGGAGCAATACCAGTTCCAGTGGCAAGCATGATTATGTTTGCATCTTCGTCTTCTGGGAGGAGCATTTCTTTCCCTACTGGCCCTGTGATCTTTACTTTCTCTCCGGGATTGATGTTGCATAAATATGTGGAGCAAACGCCATCAATGGTTTTGCCGTCTTTTTCATATTGGAGTTGACGAACACACAGCGAAACTGTATTCCCGGCGAAATTGTCGCCGTGTCTGGTACTTGCTATTGAGTAGAGCCTCAGTTTATGGGGCTTGCCTTTTGCATCTTCTCCAGAGGGAACAATCCCAATGCTTTGGCCTTCGATATATCTAAATGCAGGATTCGCACTCGAAAGGTCAAAGGTAATGTGATTGACGCGGCCAATAGCACCCTCTTTGAGAAGGCTGTAGTTCTCGAGAACCTTCCCCTCGAAGGGTGTTTTTGGTCTATAGGTGTTTACAGGCACATCTGCATGAGGTTTCTTACGCGGGGCAGATTTTGCGGAGGTGCCAGTAGAAACTGCTGTGGCTGCTTGAGGTGAGGTTTGTACGGCATTGGCTGCCTTGACTGGCTTTTTACCGCCTATCTGACCCTCAATATGCCTAAAGAGACCAATAACAATTGGAATATGGATTAGCCCTCCGGCTATCACCTGTACTTCTGAGTAAGCCATTAATAACTCAAAACCGAAAGCGAGAATACCAATTTCTTGGCTAAATTAGTTGTTTAAGCTAGTAAAAGAGGACACGTTTTGGGATTGGCACAGCTCTTTTAATGGCCTGCTCCATCGAATAGTGGCAAGAATTTTTATATAGTCTCTATCTTGTCCTTACGCTATACGGACCATTTGGACTCTTCTAAGGCACTCCAGAGGCCTCATATTTCAAAGCCGTTAGTGCCATGTGAATCACAAGTGGTAATGCGTCAGACCATCGAGCAGACGATGGAAAGGCTTCCTGATGGAACGAGAAGACTGGCCGCCATACTTAGAACACCAATTGGTATTGACTCAATTTGGAATATCCTTACTGATTATGATCATTTGAGTAACCATATTCCGAATCTTGTTAGTAGTCAGGTTATAGAAAGGACAGGAAATCGTGTGCAACTAAAACAAGTAGGGGCGCAAAAATTAATGGGCCTTAGCTTTTCAGCTCAAGTTCAGTTGGAATTAGTCGAAAACCCTGAGATGAGATTATTAACATTTCATCTGGTTAAAGGTGATTTTAGGCGATTTGAAGGATTGTGGAAGATGCAAGAGTTGAAGCAGGGAGAGGGCACTAGCCTCCTTTATGAATTAACAGTTCAAGGTTGTCTTGGAATGCCTGTAGCACTAATTGAACAGCGTCTTAGAGAAGACCTAAAAAACAATCTTTTAGCAGTTGAGCAGGCTGCATTGAATCTTTATCCATAGGTAAAAGGTGTCTTCTTAAATATATAGAAGGCTTTGAGTTCTTTTTAGAAAGAATCTATATCAGAAACAATTAATTAATTAAATCAATCAACTAGAGAAAACATTACTTGTTGTTATACCCCCAAGGGGATTCGAACCCCTGTCGCCTCCGTGAAAGGGAGGTGTCCTAGGCCTCTAGACGATGGGGGCGAGGCCGCGATCTTAAAAGACCACATTGGCAAGCTACGGGCCAGCCTCGCCCTCCGTCAAGGCTCCCTCCTCCTTCTTTTGTCCTTGCCATACAGGAACAGTGAAGTTGAAACAAGCCCCTTTGCCTGGTTCTGAGACTACCCAGATTCTTCCGCCATGTACCTCAACAATGCGCCGACAAACAGAAAGTCCAATACCAAAGCCAGGTGTTCGATTTGAGGTTTGAGGTAAGCGGACGCGATCTAAAAAAATTCGTTTCTGTTCTGTTTCCGGGATGCCTGGTCCACTGTCACAAACGCTTACCTCTACCCATTGGTTTGTGCGATGCAACATTGTGATGGAGATTTTCCCTCCAGTTTCAGAATATTTCAGCGCATTTTCTATAAGGTTTAGCAATACCTGTCTCATACGCCTTTGATCCGCGAATACCTTTGGGATATCAGTGGGGATGTCGGTATTCACTCCAATACCTCTTCTTAGCCAATGTTTCTCAAGCTCCAGAATTACTTCTGCTGAGACATTGGCTAGATCTAGACGCTGTGGATTAAATAGCGCTTCCCACCTAGTGCTACCAACCTCCAGGAGATCCTTGGATAACAACTCAATTTCTTCTAGACGTCTCTTAATTACATCCTGAAATCGTTTTATATCTATTTGCCCAAGCTTTTGACTTTGTACCGCTAATGAAGCAGCTGTTAAGGGCGTTCTTATTTCATGAGCAACCATTCTGAGCAATCTTTCTTGTGAGTCAACACGGTTGATTAGGGTCTCGTTTTCTTGTCTTAAAACTAATAATTCATCCTCAAGAAGTAACTCTTTTTGAGTGCGGCTGTTATCAAGCTCAGGTTGTTTCAGGCTTAGACCTAAGCCGGTTACAAAGCCTTCTTGTTGCCATCTGGGAAGCCAACTTTTCAGTTGCTGAAAGATACTTCCACCAGCAAAGATCTGCTTTGGAGCTGGCGAGAGCTTTATTAGGGCTGGTATCGCAACCAGTCTATGCAGCTCTAGTAGCTCAGGCTGTTTGGTTGGATCAGAGAACTGAAGAGAAATTTCGAACCCGCAATCTTCTTTTTCTAGGTATTGCACAAGAGAACGAAGGTCGCCTCTTGAGAGGTGCCTGTGGCTTGCCACAAGTAGAAGCTTTAGCTTCTCTCTTTTATTGACATCGCCCCCATTCACAACACAGAGTCCCTGGCAATGGTGAGGGATACATTATTAGGCTTTTTCGTGACTTGCATTATGGCTAAAAGCTTATTGAACAATTCCTTACTAGAAAAGGATTTGCTATAGCCCTCTTTGATTGGATTGGCGTGATCGTTCTTGGCTGATTTGAAGGACGAATTGGAGGAGAAATAATTGATCTTGATGCTAATTGAAGGAGTTGGTTT
>Ga0066867_10001537_pt1 | contig 11415 bp, 3 predicted proteins | sample ETN01SmetaG_4_FD_65606 | JGI IMG/M metagenome (GOLD analysis project Ga0066867, IMG submission 65606) | Marine microbial and viral communities from oxygen minimum zone, Eastern Pacific Ocean - ETNP2014F12-01SV261 | ecosystem: Environmental > Aquatic > Marine > Oceanic ... | reverse complement strand
GATCCAGATAAAGTTATATCAAACTTCTTAACAAAATTTAGAGATGAGTTTCTAAAAACAATACCTGAAAATTTAGCAATAGGATTAGACAAAAGAAATTTAATTAAAAATATTAAATCAATGTATCGTTTAAAAGGTACAAACGCAGGACACGAATTATTTTTTAGAATATTATTTAATCAGGTATCAGAAACATTTTATCCTAGAGAACAAATGTTGCGTGTATCAGATGGACAATGGGATACACAAAAAGTTTTAAGATCAGTTGCAACGGTTGGTGATACAACAAATTTAGTTGGTAGAACAATAACAGGTTCAAGTACAGGAGCAAGTGCTATTGTAGAATCAATTAAGAAATTTGTTATTGCAAATAAAGAAGTTTCTGAATTTGTACTTAACATAAACTCAATGACTGGTACATTTGATATTGATGAAGAAATTACTGGTACTGCTAGTGATACAGATGACTTTTATATTAAGGCAACTGTTACAGGTATACCTGGAACAAAAACAATTACAAATGATGGTAACTTATATTCTACTGGTGATTTTTTAACCGTATCAGGTGGTGGTACTGGTGCTGATATTGCTATTAGTGCTATAGGTTCAGGATCAGTATCAGAAATTGTTATTGACAATCCAGGAACAGGTTATTCAGTTGGAGATAAATTAGTTTTTGATAATACAGGAACCGATGGTGTTAATGTAGAAGGATTTGTTTCTGTTGTTAATGGTGGTATTTCTGGTGAAGACGGAACAGGTGCTGAACATATTTTAATGGAAGATGAAACTGGTAGAGGAGATCAATACTCTGGAAGTAAAATTGTAATGGAAGGTGCTACTAACTCCGACTTAAATGATATAACAGATATATTTTTAATTAATAATGGAAGTGGTTATACAACTTTACCTAGTGTATCTATAACTTCAAGTGGTGGTACAAACGCAAATGTTTTAACACACGGTACAGATATAGGAAGAGTTATAGGATTAAAAACAAATGAATTAGGAGAAGGTTATCAAAACTCTCCATCACCTTTAATTGAATTTAGAAATTGTTTATTATTAACTGATCTATCTGGAAACTTTAATGCTAATGATATTATTACAGGTGCTACTTCAGGTGCAATTGGTCATCTTGCTAGTTGGGATGCAGATACACAAGTTTTAAAAGTAAAAGATCAATCACAAAATTTTATATTAGGTGAAAAGGTAACATCAACAAGTAGTGGATTGGCAACCATAACAAGATTAGATATTGCTAGTGCTACCGTAGATGTAGTTTCTGTTGCAGATACAGATGGTAAGTTTTTAAATGAAGATGGTTATGTATCTGAGCAAACTATGAAAGTACAAGATAGTAAATACTACCAAGATTTTTCTTATGTACTAAAAGTTGGTCAATCAATTAATGATTGGAGAGACTCATTTAAAAAGACTATGCACACAGCAGGTTTTTATTTTACAGGACAAGTTGATTTACAAAGTAGATTAAGTTTAAAAGTTAAGGCACCAATTATTGGTATTATATCAGGTGCTATAGACACTCCATTATTCAATATATTAAATGTATTGTTCACAACCGTTTTTGGTAGAAGATTAGGAACGATAGATGATGGAACAACTTTAAGATCAGATAATCAGTCTGAAGGATCGCTGGATGTTGGTGATGATTATAGAGAACCATTTGCTACAAATACTAGAGATGTAACTTTGACAAGACCACCTATTGAAATTAGTATGACTAGTAGGAATAGAGCAATAATAGATGGTGTAGAAGTTAAACAAGGGTACGCATACGGAGGACCTAAATTTGGTACACTAAACAGATTCGCAAATACAATATTTGGTGTAAATGCAGGTGGAAGTGGAATAACATTTAAAGAATTAAGTGGAGTAAAAATACAAGGAACAAGAACATCTTTAGATGGAAGAGGTGCTATATTTTTAGCAACTTCAAATAAAGACGGTAAGTTATTAAAGACAAATTTTGCAATGCCTACGCAATTTGCGGCTTCCGAAGATACTTTTGATAATACGGTTACTAACTTTGCACAAACAACTTTATCTTTTGATGACACAACCCCATAAGAATGATTATAAATAGTATAAACAAGTAGGAATAACTAAATGACAAAACAAACTATTAATAGAGGAACAGCTGCTAACGACGGAACAGGTGATAATTTAAGAGCAGGTGCAGCTAAGGTAAATGAAAACTTTGACGAATTATATAATGTTTTAGGTGATGGTACTACTTTAGTTTCTGGTAATTACATAACAGATTCTTCTACAAATGTATTAACAAATAAAACAATTAATGGTCCTGATAATACACTTACAAATATTCCAAGTAGTGCATTAGCAAGTATACCAAATGCAAAATTAACTAATTCAACTATTACTATTACAGGTGATGGTGCTCAAACTTCAGCAGTAGATTTAGGTGATACTTTAACTATTGAGGGTGGTACAGGAATTTCAACTGCCGTAACAGCAGACAAAGTTTCTATTGCTATTGACGGTGCTGTTTTAACTGAATCATCAACAGATGTATTAACAAATAAAACAATTGATGGAACAACAAACACTTTACAAAATATCGCAAATGCTAGTTTAACAAATAATTCAGTATCTTATGGTGGTATATCACTTAATTTAGGTGGTGTTGACGCTACTCCTGCTTTTGATTTAACAGACGCAACAAATTATCCTACAAGTTCATTATCAGGAACAGTTACAAATGCTCAATTAGATGGTTCTATTGCAAACGATAAACTTGCAAATAATAAAATTACAATAGTTGATGACGCAACAGCAACACAAGATATTAGTTTAGGAACAAATTTAGAGATTGCAGGAGGTACAGGAATTTCAACTGCTGCTTCTCCTAATAAAATAACTATAAATGTAAGTGGTGTTGCTAACTCATCATTAACAAATGATTCAATCACTTTAGGATCAGATACTATTGCTTTAGGTGATACTCAAACATCAATCGCAGGATTAAGTTTAACAGGAGCAGGTACCGTTGATTTAACTGGTGCAGGTTCTAAAATAAGATTTGATTTTTCAGGATATGGTTCTTTACCAGCGGCTGCAACTTATGTAGGTGCATATGCTTATGATAGTGTAGGTAACAGACCTTATTATTCTTCAGGTAGTGGTTGGGTTAGAATATTAGATGAAAACTCTTCCGTATCAGTACATACAGATGTTAATATTTCTGGTGTTGCTGATAAAAATGTTTTAGAATGGAGTTCATCACAAGGTAGATTTAATGTTGCTTCTCAAGCAAGTGCTAAGTTTGAGGTAGCTAATAATGGTTCTTCAAATTACTTATTTGATGGAGATGGTTTTTCATCACAAAGGTCAAATCCTACACTATATTTGCAAAAAGGTTTAACATATGAATTTATAGTAAATGCAAGTGGTCACCCATTTAGAATACAATCTACAAGTGGAACCAGTGGAACCGTATATGATGATGGAGTTACTGGTAATGCGAGTGATAGTGGAACGGTAATATTTACCGTAAATATGGATGCTCCAGCAACTCTATATTATCAATGTACAGCACATTCAGCTATGAATGGAACAATTATAATAAGTTAATGAAAAGTAGTATAAATATAAGAAAGAATTAAGGAATTATGCCAGCAATAATAACAAATAAATTTAGATTAAACAACGCTGAACAATTTTCAGAATCATTTTCTGAAACAGCAAACGAAGTGTATTACCTAGGTATTGGAAGACCACAACCTTTCGGTACTGCAACAAGACCTGATAATAGAACAGATTACGAAGGTACGGACGCTGCTCCTAATACCCCAAGCGATAGTATCGCTAGAGAATTTTATACTTTTGATGATTTAATTGCTGCTAAAAGAGTACAAGGTTCAGATGTATCTTTTGTAATACCAAGAAGAAACTGGACTGCTGGTATTGTTTACGATACTTATTCACACGACATTGGAGAATATACAACAGGATCAACAAGTGTAAGAAAAACATCAACAAGTGGTGCAACTACTTTATTTGATTCTACTTTTTATGTATTATCTTCAGCAAGAAATGTTTACAAATGTTTAGATAACAACGGTGGTGCTACTTCAACAGATGAACCAACTGGTGTATCAACTTCAGTAATTACAACTACTGATTCATATAAATGGAAATTTATATACACACTTTCTGCTGCTCAACAAGCAAATTTCTTATCAACAGACTTTATGGCAGTTTCGCCAAACTCTAATCCAAGTTCAGATCAAGCAAATGTTATATCTGCTGCTGTGGATGGTTCAATAGATGTAGTAAAAATTAAAACACCTGGTTCAGGTGGTACTAACGGAACATTTGCTGGAATACCTATACGAGGAGATGGTTCTGGTGGTGTTGCTACGGTAGTAGTTGGCGGTGGTGCTGTAACTTCGGTAACTGTAACTACTCCAGGTTCTGGATATACTTTTGCAACAATCAGTAATGCTCAAATAGTTTCTGCTGGTGCAACTAACTTAGCAGGTTCAGAATTAGATGTAATTATTCCACCTAAAGGTGGTCACGGTGCAAATGCACAAGAAGAATTAGGTGCTTTCTTTGTTATGATGAATACAAGTTTAGAAGGAACAGAAAGTGCTAACTCTGGTGACTTTTCTGCTGTAAACGACTTCAGAAAAATTGCATTAATGAGAAATCCTACAAAATCAAATGCTGCTGTAACTACTAATACTGCTAGATTAACAAAGGCAATTAAAATTGCTGATTCTCCAACACCAGGAACTTTTACAACTGACGAAGAAATTAATCAAGCAACAACAGGTGCAACTGGTAAAGTTGTAGAGTGGGACGCAACAAACAAAATTTTATATTACATACAAACAAGGCATAATGACGCTGGTGTTGACGCAAACGGAAATCTAGTTGCGTTTTCAGGTGCTAATGTTATTACAGGTCAAGGTGGTGGTTCTCCCACAGGAACACCTGACACTTCATCAACAGGAACGGTTAACAATGTTTCATTTACTTCAGGATATTCAGTTCCTGAAATAGACCACGATACTGGCGATGTACTTTATATTGAAAATAGAACACCGATACAAAGGGCACCAGACCAAACGGAAAACATTAAACTGGTCATAGAATTTTAAGGGGTAATTAAATGTCAAGTCCAACAGACTTTAACCTCTCGCCGTACTATGATGACTTTGCTGAAAGTAAATCATTTCATAGAATACTTTTTAGACCAGCATTTGCTGTTCAGGCAAGAGAGTTAACACAATCACAAACAATCTTACAAAACCAAGTTGAAAAACTAGGCGACCATTTCTTTAAAAATGGCGCTATGATTATTCCTGGTGAGATTGGTTATGATTTAAATTACTATGCTGTAAAACTTTCAAGTATTGATAGTGCAAACACTTTAGCACATTTCACAAATGGTACCGTTTTAACAGGATCAGTTTCAGGAGTAACTGCAACAATTGTAAATCAAAGTGCAACAGACGGAACAGATCCAGATACTTTATTTGTAAAATATAGTGCAACTGGCGGAAGTCTTAATAACGAATTTAAATTTTCTGACGGAGAAACAATTAATGGAACAAATAGTGATTCAACTATTGTAAATGCAGTAGTTGATACAACTGCTACAGGTTCTGCTGCTCAAGTAGAGGCAGGATCATATTATATAAATGGATTTACGGTAACGGTAAATAAACAAACAATTTTACTTGACAAATATTCAAACACACCATCTTATAGAGTAGGATTATTAGTAACAGAATCATTTGTAACTCCTACACAAGATACAACTTTAAATGATAATGCTCAAGGTGTTTCAAACACAAACGCTCCAGGTGCTCACAGATTTAAAATAGATTTAACTTTAATTAAAAAAGCTATTGGTGCAACAGACGATTCAAACTTTGTAGAATTATTAAGATTAAAAACTGGTATAATTCAAAGTAAAGTTAGAAATACTGAATATGCAATATTAGAACAAACTTTTGCTCGTAGAACATATGACGAGTCAGGTGATTATACCGTAAGACCTTTTGATATTGATATTAGAGAACATTTAATATCAGCAAATAATAGAGGAATTTATACAGAAGCAACTGGTGGTGACGCTACTAAACTTGCAGTAGGTATGTCTCCTGGAAAAGCATATGTAAAAGGTTATGAAGTTGAAAAATTAGCAACTCAATATATAGATATTGATAAAGCAAGAGAGTTCAATACCGAAAGTAATTTTAATACAAGATTTGATGTAGGTAATTATGTAAATGTAACTAATGTTTATGGTACTCCAGATATAGGTTTTGTATCAGGTGAAACAGAAGCATTTAAAAGAGTTAATTTATATAACACAGCAACAAGTGTTAGAGGTACTGAAAACGCAGGTTCAGCTGCTAGTCTTTCTACAATAGGTCGTGCTAAAACAAAAGGTTTTGAATATGCAATTGGAACTAATGCAGGTACAAATATTTGGGATGTTAATTCTACTTTTAAACATTTCTTATTTGATATTAATTTGTTTACTCATCTTAATATTACAACAGGTCAAGCATTTACAACTGGAGAAAAAATAACTGGTGGTACTTCAGGTGCTACAGGTACTTTAGAAAGTATATCAACACAATCTTCGGAATCAACAACCACAATTTCGGTTGCAAGTCCAGGTGTGGTTTCTTTTGCTGCTCCTCATAATTTTAAAGAAGGACAAGTAATAACTTTTGACGCTATATCAGCACAAGATCAAACGGTTGCAATTCAAACAACTACTAAATTTGTTGTTAGAAATGTTTTATCAGGTAGTTTTGAATTATACAAAGAAGATGGTGTAACTCCTACAAATATAAATCAATATACATCTTCAGCAAATGTTGTACACGGAGTTGTAGTTGTATCTAATGTACAAGGAACATTTATTGCAGGAGAAACAATTACAGGTGGTACTTCAAGTAATACTGCTACTATTCAGGATAATAAACTTGGATTTAAAGGTGTAACTTCATATGATTTCCCACAAGTTAAACAAATTGGTATGGCAGGTTCGCCAACTTATACTGCTGATACAGCGTTAGATAATACTTACGGTGTAAATACAAATATTTCAGGAACAATAGATGTTGGATCTACTTCAAAAGATGTAACTGGTATTAATACTTTCTTTACGGAAGAGTTGGTAGTAGGTGATTCAATTTCATTTCCAAACGATAATGGTGATGTAGAAACTCAAATTGTTAAATTAATAAATTCAAATTCTAGTTTAACTTTAGAAGATAACACCGTTGCTGCTTCTACAAAAACAATTGTAACTAGAAGAAGATCAAAAATACAATCACCAGAAAAAAATGTTTCAGTATTTCAATTACCTTATGAAACTATTAAAACATTAAAGACAACTATAAACTCTGGTATAACAGATACAAATTTCAAAGTTAGAAGACACTTTGTACAAACATTATCATCAAATGGTGACGCAACAATAACAGCAGGTACTAATGAAACATTTGCTGCTTTATTAGATAAAGATTTTTCAATTTCAATTATGTCAACTGGTTCTGGTGGATCAGGTGCTGCTGGTGATGTATTCAGTTTACAAGGTAATAACCACGAAGGTGATCCTGTATTTACATTGTCTGGTTCTCCGACAGGTAAAACATTATTAGTAGATATGGGTGCTAACTTCCAAGGACATAAAGTAAAAATATTAGCAACAATTAATAGAAGTGTTGCAGGTTCAAAAACAAAAACTTTAAATACTGCTTCAACAATTCAAAAAACAGATCAAACAGAAATTGAATCAGGTACAATAGGACTTGGTAAAGCAGATGTTTTAAAAATTAACAATGTTTATATGGCGGCAGACTTTACTACGGATGCTATTACTTCAGATACAAATATTACAGATAGATTTGATTTAGATTCAGGAATGAGAGATAACTTCTATGACATTGGAAGATTAACATTAAAAACAGGTTCAATAACACCAACAGGAAGATTATTAGTTGATTTTGATTACTTCTCACACGGTACTGGTGATTACTTTGATGTAGATAGTTATTCAGGTATTTTAGATTACGAACAAATACCTAGTTTTACTTCAGGTACAACTGGACAAGTTTACGAGTTAAGAGATAGTTTAGATTTTAGACCTAGAGTAGATGACGCTTCAACAATCAATTCAGGTGACCAAGATCGTTCTTATGACGGTTCAGGCGCTTCAACAAATGATATTGTTAAATTTGAAACAGATATAACTTCAGATTTTGAATTTTATTTACAAAGAGTTGATAAAATATTTTTAGATAAAGAAGGTAGCTTTAGAGTATTAAAAGGTGCAAGTTCATTAACTCCAGAAATTCCTAGTATCTTGGATAACGCAATGCACCTATACACATTGTTTATTCCATCATATACATTGGATACAGCAGATGTAGGTATACAAACAGTTGATAATAGAAGATATACAATGAGAGATATTGGTAGACTAGAAAAGAGAATTGAAAATACAGAATACTATACTCAATTGTCTTTACTAGAACAATCAGCACAACTTTTACAAATACAAGACGCAAATGGTTTTGAGAGATTTAAAAACGGATTTGTTGTAGATAACTTTACAGGTCACGGTATCGGTGATCCAGGAAATGTAGATTACAAAGTTGCTATGGATATGGCAAAAGGTGAAATGAGACCTACTTTCAACGAGGACGCAGTTGCTTTAGAAGAAAGAGCAAGTGATGGTACGGTTGTTGAGGCGTCTGATAGAACGGATGCTAATTATCAAAAAACAGGTGATCTAATAACTTTACCTTACACGGAAGAAACTTTAATAGATCAAAGTTATGCAAGTAAAACCGTAAATGTTAACCCATTCGGAATATTTACTTGGATTGGTTCTGTTGCATTAACTCCACAAACAGATGAGTGGAAAGAAACAGAAAGAGCACCAGATTTACATATTACAAATGATGATGGTACTTGGGATACTTTAGTTAAACAATCAGGTAATCCAAATTTACAATCTGTTGAATTAGGAACGGTTTGGAACGAATGGCAAAATCATTGGACAGGTCAATCAACAACTAATAGTACAGAACAATTTGAACAAAGAGGTGGTCACGGTTGGAGAGTAATGCAAAGGGATGTCCAAACGACTACTAGAACAGGAACAAAAACACGAACAGGTATTAGACAAGTATTAGTACCTAAAACAGTTACGCAAAATGTTGGTGATAGAGTTATCTCTATTGCTTTCACTCCATTTATTAGAAGTAGAGATGTTGATTTTGTTGCAACAAGATTAAAACCAAATACAAGAGTTTATCCTTACTTTGATAATGAATCTATATCAACATATGTAACTCCTTTAGGTGGTGCATTGGGTGGTAATTTAGTTACAGACAATAATGGTTCTGTATCAGGTACTTTCTCAATACCAGATCCAAAAGATAATACAAAACCAAGATGGAGAACAGGTGAAAGAATTTTTAGATTAACTAGTTCATCTTCAAATGATTTAACTTCAGCGCCAGATACGGCTGCTAATGCTGAATATATCGCTAGAGGTATTATTCAAACGGTACAAAATACAATTATTTCTACAAGAACAGCAGGAGTTGAATTTAGAGCAACTAACGAAACAGAAGCTGTAACTGAAAATATTACAACAAGAGGTGCTGCTAGACAAGTAGGTTACCACGATCCATTAGCACAAACATTTATGATTGATGACGCTGGTGGAGTATTCTTAACTTCAGTAGATATATGTTTCTCAACTAAAGATGATAACATTCCTGTAACTCTACAAGTTAGAAATACGGTTAATGGTTATCCAGGTCAATCAATATTACCTTTTTCAGAAAAATCTTTAAATCCAGCAAGTATAACTACAAGTACAGATGGTACAGCAGTAACTACATTTACTTTTGAAAGTCCTGTTTATGTACAAGAGAATACAGAATATTCTTTAGTATTGATGGCAAACACAACAGAATATAATGTTTTTGTTGCAAGATTAGGTCAAACAAATTTAGGTTCTAATAGAACAATATCACAACAACCTTATACTGGTGTTTTCTTTAAATCACAAAATGGTGTAACTTGGTCAGCAGATCAAAACGAAGATTTAAAATTTAAAATTAAAAGAGCAGAATTTAAACCTGTAATTGGACAGGTTACTCTAACAAATAAAGATTTAGATAGTAGAACACTTAAACTAAATCCATTGAGAACAACAAGCGCTTCAGGCGTAATTAGAGTTTATCATCCAAATCACGGAATGCACGGTACATCAAACAATGTAACTATTTCAGGAGTACCTTCTGGTACACATAATGGAATTGTTCATTCCGATATTAATGGAACATATACAAGTATTTCAAATGTAACTTTAGATAGTTATGATATTACAACGGCTGGAACAGCAAACACAACTGGAGATATAGGTGGTGACGCTGTAACAGCAACTCAAAATAGATCGTATGATGTATTAAATTTAGGTGGTATACAAACTATGACTTTACCTGAAACAAGTTTAAATATGTCTATTAGACCTACAAGTGGTAAATCAATACACGGTTCAGAATCAGAATTTGCTTTAACAGCAAACATTAATAAAATAAATGTTGTAAGTAATGATAATATTTTCTTTACTGCTCCTCAATTGGTTGCTAGTCCTTTAAATGAAACAAATGAAATGTCTGGTAGTAAATCATTTTTTAATATTGTAACTTTAAGTTCAACAAATACTAAAGTTTCTCCTGTATTAGATACTCAAAGAATGAGTGCTTTTACAATTACTAATAGATTGAATAATCCTACTTCAGGAAATACACCAGATTTTGTTGCTGATACTACTTCAACAGGTTCATCTACAGCAGCAGTTTATTGTACTAAATCAATTGTATTAGAAACTGCTTCAACTTCTTTAGATGTTAGATTAACTTCAAATGTAAGATCAACTTCTAAAGTAAAAATGTATTACAGAATTATAGGATCAGAAGATGATACTACTATTGATAAAGTTGGTTGGACACCATTTAATACAGATGGAGAAGAAGATATAACAGTTACTCCAGCAGAAAATAATACATCATTTAAAGAATACAAATATTCAGTAAATGGTTTAAAAGACTTTACTACTTTCCAATTAAAAATTGGAATGACAGGAAGTACATCTTCTTATCCACCTATAATTAGAGATATGAGAGCAATTGCATTGGCGGTATAATATGAGCAGATTAAAAGTACAAGGATATGATAGTTTAGTTAGAGATACTAAAACAAATGCTATTGTTAATACTAGTACAAGTGAATATACAATTTATATGCAAAGAGTTAAGGCAAGAGAAAAACAAGGCGATCAAATAAGAAACGCAGTAAAAGAGATAAATAATCTAAAGA
>Ga0066867_10001523_pt1 | contig 11468 bp, 5 predicted proteins | sample ETN01SmetaG_4_FD_65606 | JGI IMG/M metagenome (GOLD analysis project Ga0066867, IMG submission 65606) | Marine microbial and viral communities from oxygen minimum zone, Eastern Pacific Ocean - ETNP2014F12-01SV261 | ecosystem: Environmental > Aquatic > Marine > Oceanic ... | reverse complement strand
GACGGTCGAAAGGGTGAATACCATCAACTGCTGGAACGTTTGAAAGCCCAGGGCTTTATCCGTGCCCGTATCGATGGTGAGGTTGTAGAGCTGGAGGAGTCACCCATACTGCGTCGCAACAGCCGCCATACGATTGAAGCTGTCATCGATCGTGTTGTGGTCCGGCCGGGCAATGAACAGCGTTTTGCAGAATCCCTGGAGACTGCCCTTGAGCTTGCCGGGGGTACCGCCAGAGCTTCAATTCTGATTGATAAGAACCACCCTCAAGGTCAAGAAGTTCTATTTTCAGCCCGCTTTGCCTGTCCAGAATGTGGTTACAGTCTCGGCAAGCCCGAGCCCAGGCTCTTCTCTTTCAATAATCCAGCCGGGGCCTGTCCAGACTGTGAAGGTCTCGGGGTTCGCCAGTTCTTCGATCCGGAACGGGTGATTCGTGATCCGGCACTGACTCTTGCTGCCGGTGCAATCCCCGGCTGGGAACGACGAAATGCCTTTGTCTTCAGTCTCCTTGAGTCTCTCTCCCGCCACTACAACTTTGACATCAACTCTCCATTTAAGGCTCTCTCTGCAAAGGTACAGAAGGTAATTCTCTACGGCAGTGGTGATGAAGAGATCGAGTTCACCTATATCAGCCAGCATGGCCGCAGCAGCAGTCGTCGACACCCTTTTGAGGGTGTGATCCCCAACTTTGAGAGACGTTATCGTGAGACCGATTCAAATACGGTCAGAGAGGATCTGATCAAGCATATTATCACCCAACCCTGTGACAGCTGCCATGGCAGTCGCCTGTGCATTGAAGCGCGCCATATCTTTATTACCGACAGACCCATCAATGAACTGGTTGCTCTGTCCATCGATCAGATTCAGGTTTTCTTCGATAACCTGAAACTACCAGGAAGACGTGGTGAAATTGCCGAGCGGATCATCAAAGAGATCAGCCAGAGACTGGGATTTCTGGTTGACGTTGGTCTTGACTACCTGACGCTCAACCGTGCCGCAGAAACACTCTCCGGTGGAGAGGCCCAGAGGATTCGCCTCGCCTCTCAGATCGGTTCAGGCCTCGTTGGAGTAATGTATATTCTTGATGAACCCTCCATCGGTCTCCATCAGAGAGACAATGCCCGATTACTTGATACGCTATTCAGACTGCGTGATTTAGGCAACACCATCATTGTGGTCGAGCATGATGAAGAGGCTATTCGAAACGCCGACCATGTGGTTGATCTCGGGCCCGGGGCAGGTAATCATGGAGGGAAGATCATTGCCCAGGGTACACCGGAAGAGGTCATTGCAACCCCGGCTTCACTGACGGGAAAGTACCTTGCTGGTAGCGAGTACATCCCGGTGCCCAACCCCAGAAAGGAGCCAGACCCAACGCTTCACCTCACCATCTGTGGAGCCAGAGGACATAACCTTCAATCAATCAATGTCGATATCCCCGTAGGCGTTCTTACCTGCGTAACCGGTGTCTCGGGTTCGGGAAAATCCACCCTGATCAATAACACCCTCTACCCTGCAGTGGCTCAGGCCCTTCATGGTGGCAAGCACCGGCCGGCACCCTGTGACCAGATAACCGGGATTGATCATTTTGATAAAATTATCGACATTGATCAGAGTCCCATAGGGCGAACTCCGCGCTCAAACCCGGCTACCTATACGGGCCTTTTTACTCCGATTCGTGAGCTTTTTGCAGCAACCCTGGAATCGCGGGCAAGAGGTTATAAGCCCGGCCGCTTCTCCTTTAATGTCAGGGGAGGACGCTGCGAGGCGTGCCAGGGTGATGGCCTGATTCGGGTCGAGATGCACTTTCTCCCCGATGTCTATGTCCCCTGTGATACCTGCAAAGGCTCCCGCTATAACCGCGAGACCCTTGATATCCGCTATAAAGGCAAGACCATAAGCGATGTATTGCAGCTTACGGTTGAAGAGGCAAAACCCTTCTTCTCGGCAATTCCAACCGTCAACCGTCGACTGGAGACACTACTTGATGTTGGCCTTGGTTATATCCGTCTTGGCCAAAGTGCAACCACCCTCTCCGGAGGTGAGGCCCAACGGATCAAGTTATCTCGTGAGCTCTCAAAACGAGATACCGGAAAAACGCTCTATATTCTGGATGAACCTACCACCGGTCTCCATTTTCATGACATCAGGCAGCTCCTTGTGGTGCTCCACCGCCTCCGCGACCACGGCAATACTGTTGTCGTCATCGAGCATAATTTAGATGTGATCAAAACAGCGGACTGGATCGTAGACCTCGGACCGGAAGGCGGAAAGCGAGGAGGTCGGGTGGTCGCCACCGGAACCCCGGAGGAGGTTGCCTCCCTGAGCGTTGACTCTTACACCGGAAAATACCTCAAACCCCTCCTTGAAGAGATCGATTAGAGATCTCTCATCCTTTTAAAAACAACCATCTACAGCAATTGGTAAGACCGCTTTCCCAATTTACCCTTTTTGCCTACGATCGGCTTGAATTCACTGTTACTATTAGGTTGAATCGGGACTCCATTGAGGGAACTGCTGGGGAGCTTCACCACCCCCTGCCCACATAGTCAACCTAAATCCGATCAGGAGCGAAGCGTATGACCTCCGAAAAAAAGATTTTCGACATTGATCCGGTTGAGACCCAGGAGTGGCTCGAAGCCCTCACTGCCGTCATCGACCGCGAGGGTGAAACGCGAGCCCACTACCTTTTGGAAGAGCTGATCAATCTGGCCAGACGCTCCGGAACCTGGATCCCCTATCGCCCCAATACCGCCTATCTAAACACTATCCCGGCAGCCAACGAGGCCCGCAGCCCGGGAAATTCTGAGCTTGAATGGCGAATTCGCTCTCTAATTCGCTGGAATGCACTGGCCATGGTGGTTAGAGCCAATAAAGCAAGCGGTGAACTCGGTGGCCATATCGCCAGTTTTGCCTCCTCAGCAACACTCTACGATATCGGTTTCAACCACTTCTGGCGCGCCCCTACTGAAGATAATCCGGGTGATTTGATCTTTTTCCAGGGACACTCTGCTCCGGGCATCTATGCCCGCGCCTTTCTTGAGGGACGACTGAGTGAAGATGATCTTGACCACTTCCGACAGGAGGTCGGTGGAAAGGGTCTCCCCTCCTACCCGCACCCCTGGCTGATGCCTGATTTCTGGCAGTTTCCAACTGTCTCCATGGGTCTCGGCCCGCTGCAGGCCATCTATCAGGCACGCTTTATGAAATACCTCAACCATCGTGAGTTGATTGAGGCCAAGGACCGCAAGGTCTGGGCCTTCATGGGTGACGGGGAGATGGATGAACCCGAGGCACTGGGTGCCATCTCTCTCGCTGGCAGAGAGAACCTCGACAACCTCATCTTTGTCGTCAACTGCAATCTTCAGCGACTGGACGGCCCGGTGCGAGGAAATGGAAAAATCATCCAGGAGCTTGAAGGCACTTTCCGTGGCTCAGGGTGGAATGTCATAAAAGTGATCTGGGGCTCCTACTGGGACCCACTGCTGCTCAGAGACACCAAGGGCTTCCTGCGCAAGCGAATGGAAGAGGCCGTTGATGGAGAGTATCAGGCCTTCAAGGCCAAAGGGGGGGCCTTTACCCGAGAGCACTTCTTTGGCAAATATCCCGAACTCAAAGCGATGGTTGCGACGATGACAGACCGGGATATCTGGCGCCTCAACCGCGGTGGCCATGATCCTCACAAAGTCTATGCCGCTTATGATCAAGCCTCAAAACACAGTGGCCAGCCTACTGTCATTCTGGCCAAGACGGTAAAAGGTTATGGCATGGGTGAAGCCGGGGAAGGCCAGAATATCACCCACTCACAGAAGATGATGGCTGAAGGGGCGTTAAAAGCTTTCCGTGACCGTTTCAACATTCCTATCGATGACGAAAAGATCAATCAGGCGCCGTTCTATCGCCCTGATGATCAATCACCGGAAATCATCTACCTTAAGAAGCAAAGAGAGGCACTGGGTGGTCCCCTGCCCCAGCGGCACGATAACGCCCAGCCACTCAAGGCTCCCGATCTCTCTCTCTTTGAGGCTCAACTCAAGGGCACGGGTGAACGAGAGATCTCGTCAACCATGGCCTTCGTTCGGATCCTCACTACGCTGGCTAAAGAGAAGGAGCTAGGGCCCCATATCGTCCCCATCATTCCGGATGAGGCGAGAACATTCGGGATGGAAGGGATGTTTCGTCAGCTGGGAATCTATGCTCCCACGGGTCAACTCTACACCCCTGAGGATGCCGATCAGCTGATGTACTATCGGGAGGACAAGAAGGGTCAGGTGCTGCAGGAAGGAATCAATGAGGCCGGGGCCTTCTCATCATGGATTGCAGCCGCAACCTCGTACAGCCATCACGAACTGAACATGATCCCTTTTTATATTTTCTACTCAATGTTTGGCCTCCAGCGGACTGGAGACCTTGCCTGGGCAGCAGGCGATATACAAGCAAGAGGATTCCTCATCGGTGGGACTGCCGGTCGAACCACTCTCGCTGGCGAGGGGTTGCAGCACCAGGATGGCCACAGTCATCTGCTGGCATCAACAATACCAAACTGCATCAGCTATGATCCGACCTATGCCTTTGAACTTGCGGTCATTATCCAGGACGGCCTAAGAAGGATGTACCAGGAGAAAGAGAAAATCTTCTACTACATCACCTGCATGAATGAAAACTACCCTCACCCTGAGATACCAAAAGGGGTTGAAAAAGATATTTTACGAGGCCTCTACCGACTGCGCAAAGCACCTCGAACCCGCAAGAAAAAACACCGGGTTCAGCTCCTTGGCGCAGGTTCGATCCTGAGAGAGGTAGAAGCCGCAGCCACGATACTGGCTGAGGATTTTGATGTCCTGAGTGATGTTTTCAGTGTTACCAGTTTTAATGAATTGGCCAGGGCCGGTAATGATGCAACCCGCTGGAACACCCTTCATCCTCAAGCCACCCCCAAAGGCAATCCAGTCAGCAAGCTGCTCAATGACTCACCTACCATTGCCGCTACGGACTATGTCCGCACCTATGCCGAACAGATTCGCCAGTTCATTCCCGGGCCTTACTATGTCCTCGGAACCGATGGCTTTGGTCGAAGCGACACCCGGGAGCAGCTTCGCATCTTCTTTGAAGTCAACCGTTACTACATTACGGTCATGGCCCTTAGAGCCCTTGCTGATGCTGAACTCATCCCGACTGAGACGGTCAACGAAGCCATCATCCGCTTCAAGATCAATCCGGATGCACCTAATCCCAGACTGAACTGAGATCTGGAGGAAAACGATGGCAACCAGACAAGCTACGATTACCGTTCCAGATATTGGAAATTTCTCGGAAGTTGAGATCATAGATATCCTGGTACAGCCGGGTGACAGTGTAAGTGCTGAGGATGCATTGATCACTCTGGAGAGCGACAAAGCCACAATGGATATCCCATCCCCCTTTAGCGGAACGGTAAAGGAGTTACTGATCAGTGAAGGCAGTCATGTCTCACAAGGGGTTCCGATTATCATCATGGAGACCCGTGAGGAGAGTGAAAACCTAGAGGAGGAAAGTCAATCCGCACCACAGCCCGACTCCTCCCCACCCCCATCAGCTGATAGTGATGACAACAAGGAGAGAGACGCCGATGAAGACCACTCTCCTCCACCGGCTATGCTCAAACGCCGCCCTCCGCCGACCCTCCCTCCTCCCGGACAGAAGGCTGGGGTCTCAACCCCTCATGCAAGCCCATCAGTCCGTAAGTTCGCACGGGAACTGGGAGCTGACCTCAACGGAATTCGGGGAACTGGTACCAAGGGGCGAATTCTTAAACACGATATAGAGAATTTCATTCGGACTTCACTCTCCCAAGAGAGCCATCCTGGCGAGGCAACCCACTCCGGCAAGGGGATACCCCAAATTCCCGAAGTTGATTTCAGCCAGTTTGGTGAAATTGAAACCTCACCCCTTTCACGGATTAAAAAACTCTCAGGACCCCACCTTCACAGGGCCTGGCTCAATGTGCCCCATGTCACCCACCATGATGAGGTTGATGTTACCGAAATGGAGGCCTTTCGCCGCTCTCTTAAAGATGAGGCGGGACAACAAAATCTCCGGATTACGCCGCTACTGTTTGTCATCAAGAGCCTGGTTGCGGCAATGAAAACATTCCCCATCTTCAACGCCTCATTGGCTAGAGATGGTGAGAGCCTGATCATCAAACACTATTTTCATATCGGCATCGCCGTAGATACCCCAAATGGGCTGGTGGTCCCCGTGTTGCGTGATGTCGACAGAAAATCGATTTTTGAACTTGCCGAAGAGTTGGGGAACCTGAGCGGTCGTGCCCGGGACGGCAAACTCTCTCCTGCCGATCTACAGGGTGGATGCATGAGCATCTCCAGCCTGGGAGGAATAGGCGGTAGTGCTTTTACCCCGATCATCAATGTTCCTGAAGTGGCTATCCTTGGAGTGACTCGTTCGAGGATGCAGCCGATCTGGAATGGCGACGCCTTCCAGCCCAGGTTGATGATGCCGCTCGATCTTTCATACGATCATCGCGTCATTGACGGGGCTGAAGCGGCACGATTCATGAGCCACCTCTTGACCACCCTGAGCGATCCACGACGCCTGTTGTTATAAGGCAAACCATTATGGATAAAGTTGACATTACAGTTCCTGACATTGGTGACTTTTCAGAAGTAGACGTTATTGAAGTGCTGGTAAAGGCCGGTGACAAAATCAATCCTGAAGATCCCCTTGTTACCCTGGAGAGTGATAAAGCGTCAATGGATGTCCCCTCAACGGATCGGGGTGAGGTTGTTGCTGTCCATGTCAAAGCAGGCGACAGGGTCTCGGAGGGGACCACTGTAGTCACCCTTAAGCAGGAACAGTCCGAGGAAGCAGCTTCCGGTGACTCTCAAAATAGAGATGACACAGAACAAAACCCCTCCCCGATTGTTGAAGAGAGGGCCGAAATGGTTGTCATTGGTGGAGGGCCCGGCGGTTATTCCGCCGCCTTCAGGGCTTCGGACCTGGGTAAAAAAACAGTGTTGATTGAACGTTACTCGACCCTTGGGGGGGTCTGCCTCAATGTTGGCTGCATTCCCTCAAAAACCCTCCTCCATGCTGCAAAGGTGATAAATGAAGCCAAAGAGATGAACGCCTTTGGCGTTGCTTTTTCAACCCCTGATATTGATATCGACAAGCTCAGGAAATGGAAGGAGAAGGTGACCGCACAACTCACCACCGGGCTGGCAGGACTGGCAAAGCAACGAGGTGTAGAAGTGATCAAGGGTGAGGCCCGGTTCACCAGCCCTCACCAGCTGGTGGTTACCACCAACGAGGGTGACCGGGAAATTGGTTTTGAGCAGGCAATCATCGCCACCGGCTCCCATTCGACCAAAATTCCTGGATTCCCACATGATGACCCAAGAGTGATCGACTCAACCGATGCACTTGCCCTCAAGACCCTTCCTGAACGCCTGCTGGTTGTGGGCGGTGGGATCATCGGCCTGGAGATGGCTACGGTCTACCATGCGCTGGGGAGTGAAATCACCGTTGTCGAGTTGGCTGAAAGCCTGATTCCGGGTGCTGATCCTGATATCGTCAAACCCCTCTTCCGTCGAATCAGCAGGGAGTATAAAAACATCTACCTGGGCACTGAAGTTACCCGCATCAATGCAGATGAAGAGACTTTGTCAGCTGAATTCAGTGGTCCCAAGGCCCCCGCCTCGGCTGAATTTGATTGCATACTTGTGGCGGTTGGCAGGCGTCCAAATGGCGGTCAGATTGGAGCTGAACTTGCAGGAATTGAAATAGATTCTCATGGGTTCATTGCTGTTAACCAACAGTTACAAACACCACAATCTCATATATTTGCAATTGGAGATGTTGTCGGCCAGCCCATGCTGGCCCACAAGGCAACCCATGAAGGGAAGATTGCCGCAGAAATTGCCTCCGGACTTCCCAGCCACTTCGATGCTACGGTCATCCCCTCGGTTGCCTATACTGATCCTGAAATTGCCTGGGCAGGGGTGACAGAGAGTGAAGCCAAAGAGCGCGGACTGGACTTTGGCAAGGGTGTATTTCCGTGGGCAGCCAGCGGGCGCGCTCTAAGCCTTGGAAGAAATGAAGGAATGACAAAAATACTTTTTGCTTCAGAGAGCGGCAAGATCATCGGTGCAGGCATTGTTGGCCCTAATGCAGGGGAGTTGATTGCTGAAGCCGTCCTGGCCATCGAAATGGGAGCAGATGCTGAAGATATCGGGCTCTCAATTCACCCTCACCCGACACTCTCTGAAACCTTTGCTCTTGCGGCTGAGGCATTTTCCGGGGTCATTACTGATCTCTATATTCCCCGGCGTCCCTAAACAATGGGTGAAGCACCAACCCCGGAGGCAAGCGCTGTTGAACTTGCCTACAGCAATAGAGGCAGTGGACCGCCACTGGTGATACTCCACGGGCTCTACGGCTCATCAACAAACTGGCGCACTGTTGCCAACCACTTTGAAAACAGCCATGAGGTCTATCTCCCAGACCTTCGAAACCATGGTCGCTCCCCCTGGACCCCATCAATGAGCTTCTCTGAGATGGCGAGTGACCTGGTCCAACTCCTTGAACAGAATGTATCTGAAGCCCCGATTGTGATCGGACATAGTTTAGGGGGGAAGGTGGCGATGGTGCTTGCACTTAACTCACCACAATGGGTTGAACGGCTGATCGTGGTAGATATTGCGCCCACCACCTACCCGCCTAAAACCCACCCTCATCTCATCAAAGCGATGAGGGATCTGGATCTGGAACAACTGGAGGGACGTCGTGCACAAGCAGACCAGGCTCTGAAACCCTCCATCAGTGATCCGGCTCTTCGCCAGTTCCTCCTCCAGAACCTGGTATTAAAACAGGGGCGATTTGACTGGAGAATCAATTTACAAACCATCAACAGGGAGATTGGGATCCTACACGGGTTTCCCGTCTTTCCAGACCTGATTCAGTTTACAAAACCCTCTTTGTTCATCTCTGGAGAGCGATCAAACCACCTGACCCCTCGCCATTATCCCTCACTGATGGCACTCTTCCCTAAGGCCACACTAAAGCAGATTGCCCGGAGTGGACATTGGGTCCATGCGGAGCAACCCGAGGAGTTCATTAGAGTGGTCGATAACTTTATCTCGGCACCAGAGGATGGTGGCTGCGATCAGCCCTCTACTTGAGTTCCGGCATCGACAACAGCAAAAGCGGCCATGTTAACCAGCCCTCTAACCGTGATCGAGTTGGTAAGAACATGACAGGGATAAGCAGCCCCCATCAGTATGGGACCCACTGAGACTCCTCCACCCAGCATTTTCATCACATTGTAGGCGATGTGTCCTGCCTCAACATTGGGAACCACGAGGAAATTTGCCGTGCCCTTCAGAGTCGATTCTGGCAATACCCGTTGACGCAACTCTTCAGACAGGGCTGCACCAGTATTCATCTCACCATCAATCTCAAGTCCGGGCGCCACCTCTCTGACCAGAGCAAGCGCATTCTGTAATGTCTCAACAGCATTCCCCTGACGAGAGCCGAAATTGGAGTGAGAGACCAGAGCAACCTTGGGCTCTATACCAAAACGACGCACTCTTTCAGCACCGAGCAAGACTGACTCTGCAATTTCTTCGGCATCGGGTAATTCAGTAACATGAGAATCACTGATAAAAAAAGTTCCTTTTGGCAGCACCAGTGCATCCAGGGTCGAGAGATGGGTAATTCCCTTTCCTGTGCCAATCACCCTCTTCACCTGTTCAAGATGGTGAGAAAAACGACCCACGACACCACAAAGCATGGTATCGGCTTCTCCCAGGCGAACCAATAGTGCTGAAGCCACTGTCTTGTCGGTCGAAACCATCCAGGCCGCTTCCTCCGGAGAGACCCCCATTCGCCCACAGAGGGAATGAATCTCCTCTGCAAAATGGTCAACCACATCCAGATCATTCACCAAATCGAGAACCTCAACATCGGTGTCAAGTTGAAATCGCAGCCCGAGTGTTTTTATCTTCTCTGCCATCACCTCCCGTCTTCCTACCAGGGTGATCGTGGCAAGATCCTGATCCAGAATCTGCTGAGTCGCCTGCAGTACCCGGCGGCTTTCTCCCTCAGAAAAGGCTAATCTTTTTTTGCTCTTTCGTGCCTGATCAAAAAGCGGTCGCATCAAAAACCCTGAACGAAATACAAACCCGGAGAGCCGCTGCTCATAACTTTTAAAATCATCGATAGGCCGCGTCGCCACCCCACTCTCCATCGCCGCCCTGGCGACTGCAGGGGCCACTGTGGTGATCAATCTGGGATCAAAGGGTTTGGGAATGAGATATTCAGCTCCGAAGGAGTCGGATTGCCCGCAATAGGCATTCATCACCACCTCTGAGGGTTCTGCTTTGGCAAGCTCCGCAATCGCCTCTACGCAGGCCAACTTCATCTCCTGGTTGATAGTGGTGGCTCCGACATCAAGCGCGCCCCTGAAGATATAGGGAAAGCAGAGGACATTATTGACCTGATTGGGATAGTCAGACCGACCCGTTGCCACAATCGCATCTGACCTTGCTTCAAAGACTTTCTCGGGCTTTATCTCAGGATCGGGATTAGCAAGAGCAAGTATCAGGGGTTGTGGGCCCATCTTGCTCACCATCTGGGGTGTTAGGACATCTGGCGCAGAGAGGCCGAGAAAAATATCCGCTCCCTCAATGGCATGGTCAATGGTTCTATGGGATGTTTTGCTGGCATAACGCGCCTTGTAGGGATCCATCTCCTCATCACGGCCCTCATAAATCACCCCCTTAAGATCACAGACAATAATATTTGACGGCAAGAGCCCCATTACTACCAAGAGGTCGATACAAGCCAGTGCCGCCGCACCTGCTCCGGAAACCACCATTTTTACTTCATCAATCGATTTATCGACCAGGATGAGTCCATTTTTAACTGCAGCACCGGTAATAATCGCTGTGCCATGCTGGTCGTCATGAAAGACAGGGATGCCCAACCTCTCTCTCAGGGCTTGTTCAACTTCAAAACACTCCGGAGCCTTGATGTCTTCCAGATTAATACCGCCAAAGGTGGGCTCGAGACTGGCGATGATCTCGACCAGCCTATCTGGATCCTGCTCATCTATTTCCAAATCAAAGACGTCAATCCCGGCAAATTTTTTAAACAGAACGGCTTTGCCTTCCATTACGGGTTTTGCCGCAAGAGGCCCGATGTTTCCAAGACCCAGGACGGCTGAGCCATTGGTGATCACAGCAACCTGGTTGGCTCGTGATGTAACTGAGGCCGCTTCGGCAGGATCATCAACGATGAGATCACATGCTGCCGCCACTCCAGGCGAATACGCTAGAGCCAGATCATATTGGTTGGCAAGCGGCTTGGTGGCTGATATCTCCATCTTTCCAGGAGGATGCTGGCGGTGATAGCGTAGTGCGGCTTCATTAATGTTCTCACTCATGCCTTAACACTTCCCATTTTTGGATGATCGA
>Ga0066867_10001521_pt1 | contig 11469 bp, 11 predicted proteins | sample ETN01SmetaG_4_FD_65606 | JGI IMG/M metagenome (GOLD analysis project Ga0066867, IMG submission 65606) | Marine microbial and viral communities from oxygen minimum zone, Eastern Pacific Ocean - ETNP2014F12-01SV261 | ecosystem: Environmental > Aquatic > Marine > Oceanic ... | reverse complement strand
CGCCTGCCATGGGGTGGTGCCGAGGGATTTGATCACACCGAGTTCGAACATCCTTTCATAGAGCCCCATCAGCAGCGTGTTGGTAATGCCGAGACCGATGATGAAAAAAAGAATGATGCTGATGATGCTCATCGATACTCCGGACCACTCCTTCATCATATTCAGTGCAGGCATCAGCTCAGACCAGAGTTGAAGTTTATTTTTCCGGTCGTCTACTGGCAGCATGACAGGCGTTTGTGGAAATCCATCACGGTCAAGATTGCTGAAACGGAAGGCGACCTCATGCACGCCCTCTTCCAGAAGAAGCATCTTCTGTAGCGTCTGCAAAGGCGCCAACACCATGGCCTCGTCCATTTCCCGGGTCCCCATGTGGAAAATCCCGCCCAGACGGAACAGTTCCTGGACCATCTCTTGTGTGTCCGCGTCAATCCCAGTAAGGACAATTCGGTCTCCAAGCTGCAGTTCGAGTTTTTCCGCGAGTTTGCTGCCGACCAGCATGTCATTGCCTGATGCTGATTCGAGGTAGTTTCCATCACGAATCCCCTCATCGAATTTGGAAAGGTCACGTTCTCGTTTCGGGTCCACGCCGATGACCAGCACCGGTTCGGCCCCCGCAGAGGAGGCAAGCATCCCTTGGCTCAGTACTCGTTTACTCCAACGTTCCAAATCGGGGTGTTGCTCCAGGCTCGCGATCCGTTGATCCAGATCTGCGATGGTTCGTTTGACATCCAATTCGTCACGGAATCCCTGGCGGTGCAGTTGTGCGTGTCCGAGGAAGGTGTCCGTGGCATTTCTGACCATGTTTACCGTCATCCCCTCCATCAGCCCGTCCACAAACACCAACGCCGAGAGTCCGAAGGCAATGACGAAACTCGAAAGCAGAGTACGGGTCCGATTGCGCCAGAGGTTGCGCCAGGCGAGTTTCCAGAACATTCAGATTCCTTTCAGGCCTGATTCATGATCTCCACCGGCACAGACCTGGCGGCTTTGAAGGCCGGGTAAAGCGCGACGAGAAAGGCAGTCAATACAGCAGCAAAGGCCGGAATGATCAGAGAGCTTAACGTCGGTTCGCTGAGCAGTTGATCAAAAACCATTCCCCCATATTCCATGGCAGGTTCTATCACGATTCCGTTTTGCGAAAAATACCAGTTCAGCGCATAGGCGGGCAGCAAGCCGGTGAGCACGCTGAAACATCCGAGCAGGGTCATCTCAAGCACAATGCTTCGGAAGATGAATCCGGGACTGGTACCCAATGCCAGCAGGACTCCGAATTCATGCTGACGTTCCAGGGTGTTCATCAGTACGGTGATGAGGATCAGCAGAGCGACGATGAAGAGGATCACCAGTTGGGTGATCCAATTTCCCTCCATGTCAGCAGCCATTGCCTTATAAAAGGCTTCCTCAACCACCTGCCAGGGATGAACCTCGAGCTCTTCGTGGGGCATCTTCTGCTGTATTTCAACGGCCTGCTCACGAGCGTAACCGTCTTCTCTGAGGTGCAGGGCGAGTTCATGGACCCGACTTCCTAGGCTGAAGAATTCCTGTGCGGTCTTTAGAGGGAGATAGGCCCGGTTTACTTCCTGCAACTCTGAATCGGCCTTGAGGAATCCGGAAATGACGAAAAGATCATTGGCGATGGATCCGTCTGCTCCCTGTCCCAGCAACACCACCTCATCCCCGATTTCCACCTTCAGCAGATTCCTAAGCCTGGAACCAAGTATGATTTCACGGTCGGAACTTTCTTCAAAAACCCGGCCGCTCTCAAGCTTGCGGCTAAGTCCGGTGACCTGCTCCTCCTGTTTTGGGTCAATTCCGGTGATGCGGCCGAAACCGGATTTATGTTCTCCAAACATCAAAGCTGCAGAGTGGATCCTCGCACTCCAGGATTGCACCTCCTCATGCTCCCTCAGGATATTTACCAGTTCTCCTTCCAGTTTGAAATTTCGGTGAAGCGAGGGGTTGTCGAGATACCCCTTTCGGTGGATTTGAACATGTCCTGAATGATTTTCCGTAAGCATGCGGATGATCGTACCGTAGGTGCCGTCGGAAAAACCCAGGGAGATGGAAAAGAGAATGAAGGCCCCGCAGATGCTGGAGCCGCAGAGAAGGCTTCGGGATTTCTGCCGGTAGAGGTTGCGAAAAGCGATTTTCCAGACGAGCATGGTTCAGTTTCGTCTTCGCAATTGACTGAAGGAAAACAGGTCATCAGGCAAATCCGGGTCGAACTCGAGGGACAGATAGCGGATGACGGTGCGGCTGTTCTTCCCCAGTGTTCGCATTTCCATCACCCCAGGAATGCGACGATCTTCCACTTGGCGGAACCCCCGGAACTCCATCTCCCGCTTTTTCACCCCACGTTCGTCGAAATAGATCTGACTTACAGGCATCAGATCGTCCCGACGGATGGTAATGATGATCTTACCCCAGACGGTAACCGTCTCTTTATGGGGAATCAGCTCGATTTCATAATATGACTCTGGAGCTTCTGGGTGATCAATGATACGCGCCTGATGATCATCTGCCAGCGTGTTCTCTCGAACCAGATCATCGTTGGTAAAATCAGATCCCATCCACGAACTCATCATCATCGAAGGTGGAACTTTCAGAATTTTATTGATCTTCGGGAAATAGTTCCACATCTTTGTTTCGAGCTTGAGCGTCTTGATGCCTTTATCCTTGCGGGGTGCGAGTAGTTTGATCAGGGTCTTCTCCATCCCACTCGTCCAGACCTCCATCTGCATCGTCCGTTCCCAGTTTTCAGTAATCACTTCCATCTCTATCTTTGAGTAACTTGAATTGCTTCGGTACAGTCGGTCTACACGTTCCAGTAATTCCCTTGCATCCTGAGCCGTAGCAACAGTCCCTCCAGCACAAAAACATGAGAACATGATAATCATGCTGGAAAACACATGACGGAAAATCAAATTTTTCATAAACTCTAATGATTCAAATCATTCCTTAGATTGCATGGCTTATTCATTCTACAACATCAAAGTCTCATTCCAATTACAAGAGAAATTTTATTATCATAGGTGTTATATGATAAACCTCCCGAGTAATTTTTTTTTGCGTCTGCAAACGGATAAGTTGCAGAATAATAAAAAGCATTTATTGTGGTTTTATTTCCAGTAGGAACAGAATAATAACCATCACTCGAAATCAATTGTTGATTATCAAATTTATCCTTATATTCCACTAAATCCACACTGAAAGGCATCGCTGAGACCATCCATTCTGAGAGATTAATACTGGTAACAATATTAAAGAAGCTAGTTCCCGATTCGTGCCAGTATTCCTGGCCTACATTTTGATCTGAAAGGAGTTTATTACTGGAAAGAGTCATTACTCCCGGATTATTTTCATGATGAAATTTACTATCATAAAATACTCCCCCCCACCCTAAACCCAGTGGACCATCAAAGGGATGGTAAAAAGTAGAAGTAAATGCATTGTAAATGGACCATTCAATAGAAATTGTTTGTTTATTCTCCTTTCCATTTACCATTGAAGGGAAACAAAACACATAACATGAAATGAACCATATAACGCATGCATTTGTTGCTTGAAGAATTAAGTATCGAGATTTTATTCTCATCAGGATTCCTCTGTTAAATTGGACACGAAGATATTAAATATCTTGTATCTTTGAATTTCATTTTATCCTAAGGGATTAAGATGTATCATCAGTAATTCTACCAAGCCATTAATGTAAGTAGTTTCCTTTTCTTAGTATTTAAGGTTTACAATTTTTTGAAGCAGGATGATCTTTAGTTCAGTACATTGCAGACAGCAACGATCCTGGTAACTTCAGATCAAATCAAAAAAAACATCGAATCATCACGAAGGGAAGAATACTGTGGGGCCCTGCTCAACCATGGAAGGAAGGAATGATCTGCATTGAATGATGGCCCATCATTTTTTTAAACGAGTATTAACTCAATGCTCACATTCCATAAGATGTTTAAAAGGAATGTTTTCTTGTTGCCGGCATGTATGGGAAGGAATGGACCTTTAGACTCTGCAACCAGCAGACAAGACACATTTGGAATCATCCATGAATTTAATGGACATGGGAATCAGGGGCATGAATGAGAAAGCTGCTGATTCAATTCAAGCGAAATGGAAAGTCAACAACATTGAAAATAAACGAGCGCGTAACACAGTTGCTGTTTGAAATGAATTCAGTTTTTCATCGAAAGGTTGATTGGAAAATGAATATCGACCTTAGAAGATCAGAATAATTCCTGAAAACTTGGTGATTAAATTGGTAGGGTTTATTGTATGTGCTTGAACCGTCATTGCTTATGTCTCAAAAGGAAACTGTACCGTCCATGAATTCGAGGAAACATTACTTGAATTCCCGAGAGCCTTCGAATTGGGTATCTCGTTTTGCTCCACTCATACGTGAAGGAGGACCCATCCTCGACGTTGCAGCAGGTGGAGGACGACATGGCAGGTTCTTTCTGGAAAGGGGGCATCCCGTGACCCTGCTTGATCAAGAGACCGAAGCCCTGCAGGATCTGTCTTCACATCCGCATGCATCCATCGTTCAGAAAAATCTGGAAGATGGTTCCGATTGGCCCCTCAAAGATCAATTCGCAGCAGTATTGGTGGTTAACTACCTTCATCGGCCTCTAACGGATCATCTTCTTGATGCTCTAGAAACTGGAGGAGTGCTGATTTATGAGACCTTTGCACGGGGCAACGAAGCCTTTGGCAGGCCTCGCAATCCAGATCACCTGCTCAAGTCCGGAGAACTGTTGCAGATGGTATCAGGCAGGATGCAGGTAATCGCTTATGAACATGGAATCCGTGAAAACTCACCACTTCCCGGAGTGATCCAACGAATTTGTGCGGTTAAAAATTTGGACCTGTCTTCAAGAGAAGACGGTGATCCACCAAACTGTTCCCTGGAACTGAAGTGATGGGAAAGTTCAATGCATGAAGAATTTTGTTTCGGCAGGATTTTTTTTTGGAATGATGAACAGAGGAGCTTTTCAATCCAAGAACTGAACATCAAGCACCTCTACTTCGATGGTGCCTTTTGGAATCGGGATGACAAGAGTATCTCCTTCCTTTTTTCCTATCAGAGCTCGGGCAATCGGAGAATTGACTGAAATCATATTTTTTTCGAGATCAGCTTCATCTTCTCCAACGATTTTGAAGCATTTTTCATCGTCTGTGTCCACATCCACAAATTTTACCGTTGCCCCAAAGATGATCTTGTCTCCTGACAGTTTTGAAACATCAATCACATTTGCCGAGGAAAGTTTTCCGTTGAGTTCCTGAATCCTTCCCTCGATGTAGCCTTGGCGTTCCTTGGCAGCATGGTATTCGGCATTTTCGGAAAGGTCTCCGTGAGCACGGGCCTCTGCAATAGCATTGATGACTTCAGGTCTTTCAATGCTGGTCAAATGCTTCAGTTCCGTTTTCAACTGATCATAACCCTCCTGAGTCATTGGATAGGAGCCATTCATAACAATCCTGATTTGAGAAAGTGGTACCTGAACCCGTTTGAGAAGAGAACTATATTAATGGAATGCTTTATTTCTGCAAGATAGGAACAACCTGTGGGAAAAAGAAATGCGGAGGAGGGATCAATCGGATCGTAGATTCATCACCCGATCATACTGCTCTCGATAGATGGAAATCATGTCTCCAGGGTCCTCATCAGGCATGTTGATGAGAATGATTTGTGCCAGTTCCCTGTTCATCCCCATCAGGTTACTCAACGCATTGTAGTGGGAAACCCGTCGATCCCAGCATTTTTTAACAGAACTGACCGTATTTCGTGAATCCCATGCGGCATAATACGCCTGATATAGCCGGTTGTCATTAAGTTCTTCGAAATACAAGGCCAGCCCTGATTTGGCTTCTCCATACTGTTGAAAGGCCCGATTTACAACACGGTCAGCACAAGGTGGCCGGATGGTTTCCTGACCGGTCATCTGAGCTATTTCAGAACATCCCTGAAGCACAAAGCCCAAGCTGAAGAGAAGGATGAGAGAGCGCAAAAAAGATTGATGAAATTTTCTGTTTTCCAATTGCCGACCTGATGTTCAAATTGAAATTACTTCTATATCGACAGAAATGATGAGGACTTTAATGTTTTTTAGCGAAAGGTGATTTCCAGTTCTCCTATTGCTTCGATTCGGCCATGCACCAGGTCACCGCTTTGAAGAGGCCCAACGCCGGCTGGAGTTCCCGTATAAATCAGGTCTCCAGGAGCAAGTTGGAAAAGCTGGGATAGTTTCATGATCACTTCTGGAATCTTCCAAATCATCTGCTCCAAATCACCGTACTGCCGTGTTTCTCCATTGACATCAAGGGAGATCGTACCCTTTTGCGGATGACCGATAGCCGTTGCAGGACGGATGGCACTGCAAGGTGCCGATTCATCAAACGCTTTGCCGGAATCCCAGGGACGCCCCATTTTCTTTGCAGCACCCTGCAAATCTCTTCGGGTAAGGTCGATCCCCACGGCGTATCCAAAAACACAGTCCAGGGCCTCTTCAAAACCGATGTCCTTCCCTCCTTTCTGGAGGGCAACCACCAGTTCGATTTCATGGTGCAGGTTTTGGGTGACACTGGGAAAATCCAAAAAACTGCCGTGATGGACCACTGCATCGGCAGGTTTGCAGAAGAAAAAAGGTTCCTCACGGTCTGGATCTGCACCCATCTCGAGGGCGTGTTCCGCATAATTGCGACCGACACAATAAATCCGGTGAACCGGGAAATACTCTGATACCCCTTCAACTTCAACAAAAGAAGGAGCATGAGGAGGAAAGATGAAATTCATGAAACAGCCTTTGAAGGAAACAGGATTAAATCATTGCAGATTAAGATCATCAAAAGTCTGACCTTTGGAAACCAGATCTTGAAGAAGTTCGGAGGGCTTCCAAAAGAATGGATCTTCTTCTGAAAATTCCTGAATGTCCTGGAGAATTCTATCAATTCCATACATGTCGGCATACTTCATCGGACCTCCACGAAATCTTGGGAAACCATAGCCATAGAGTTGGACGGCATCGATATCCGAAGGACACCTGGCCACCTTTTCTCCCAAAACCTTGGCCCCCTCATTCACCATTGCCCCCAAGTAACGACGGATTATTTCCTCTGGGTCATAATCCCGAATTCGAATTTCCTTTTTAGATCGTTCCTCATCGATGATCGCCAGCACTTCAGGATCTTCGAACCCGTTTCTTGAATTTTCCTCATAGAGATAAAAACCCCGTCCCGTTTTCTGTCCGAACCATCCTCTTTCACAAATCCTGTCAGCAACATGAACATATCGCTCCTGCGGATCCCTTGACTCGGCATTTCTCTTCCTGTTGGCCCAGCCGATGTCTCCTCCAGCCAGGTCGAACATCTGGAAAGGCCCGATCGGGTATCCAAAATCCCTCACCGCCTCATCGATCCGGTAAGGACTCGTTCCATCTTCCATCATGTAACCTGCGACCTTAGCATAGGCGCCCAGGATGCGATTGCCGATGAAACCATCAGAATTTCCTGCACGAACCGGGACTTTCCCCATCCGGTTGGCCAATGCAAAGCCTGTTGCCAGTGCATCATCTGAAAGCCTGGAGGGAACCACGATTTCAAGCAGCTTCATGATGTTTGCAGGTGAGAAAAAATGCAGCCCAAGAACATCTTGCGGTCTTGATGTCGTGGATGCGATCTGATCGATATCAAGATAGGATGTATTGCTCGCGAGCACAGTTCCAGGACGGACGCATTGATCGAGTTTCCGGAAGACGTCCTTTTTGACCTCCATTTCCTCAAAAACCGCTTCTATCACCATATCTGCTGAAGAAACCTTTTCAAAATCCGTCGTAGGATGATAGCGACTCAGAATTTTCTGTTTTTCATCGGAACTCATCCTGCCTTTGCTGATGTGGCGGTCATAGACCTTCTCCACGTTGGTCCGACCTTTATCCAAGCTTGCTTCATCGCGTTCGATCATCACGACATTCAGACCTGCATCCAGGGCAGCCACGGTGATTCCTCCCCCCATCGTCCCACCTCCGAGGACGGCAAGGGTCTCCAGTTTTCTTGGTTGGACGTCACGGATTTCATGGATTTTCTTGCAACGGCGCTCCGCAAAGAAAGCATGGATCAACCCTTTTCTTTGGGGACTTTCCAGGCACCTGTTAAAACTTTCACGTTCAAATTGCAGCCCTTCTTGAAACGGAAGGCTGAGGGCATTTTTAACGCAGTCTATGATTTGAAATGGGGAGTAAAGCCCCTTGGCCTTTTTTCCCCAAACGATTCTTTGGTCCTCGATGGCGTTCCTGTTTCCACCCTCATCTTGCAACCCCTCCGTTCTTTCCCTGGTAGCAGTAAAGGATTGTTTCTCTTCAAGCACCTCCTGAATTATTCCCCTGGCCGAAACCGTCAAATCTCCTGTTTCATCCACCCAGTCGATCACTCCGTATGACAAACCCACCTGAGCGGAAACAGGATTGCCATTCAACATCATTTCCAGAGCCTTTTCTGCACCAATGATGCGTGGAAGACGCTGGGTACCTCCAGAACCAGGGAGCAACCCCAGATGAATTTCTGGCAGTCCGATTTTTGCTGATGGCACCGCAATCCGGAAATGGGCGGACAAGGCCAGTTCCAGTCCTCCTCCCAGGGCGGTTCCATTGATTAGTGCAAAGACAGGTTTCCTGCTTGATTCGATCAGGTTGCAGATTTCGGGAAGCTGAGGCCCTTGAGAGGGTTTTCCAAATTCCTGAATATCGGCACCCGCGGAAAAAAACTTTCCTGACCCGATGATCGCCAGGGTCTCGATTCCCGGATCCTCCAGAGAATCATTAATTGCTTTCATCAATCCTTTCCGGACTTCATGTGAAAGGGCATTCACAGGAGGGTTGCTGATCGTGATCAGGGAATTGGTTTCTTCTTGATTCAGGACGACTGCGTCTTTCATGGCTGGACTTCAAGCTAGGAAAAGTTTTTAATGAATTCAATTCATTGGTCATTATGACTCAAAGTTAATGAACTTGTCATATTCATGTTCTACAGGAAAGTATCAGGTGTTCACACCAACTTTAGAAGATGTTCTTTTTTTTCATGAAAGCGGGTCTGAATTCACACAAGGAGTGCCGCTGATAGAGTCATCTTCCGAGGGGTCACACAAACCCGGAGTATCCAGGACACCTCGCTTTCTGTCATTGGTGACAACGCATTGCAAAGGATGAACATCGCCCAGTGTTTTGCAGGTTCCCCGGAAACTCCGCCTCCACCAGGAAGCCGATTCCTTCTGTAGCCTTTTTTTGTGGCGAGTATGGCGTTATTGAGTTGTTGGGTCCCTTTGAGAACTCCCAAACCAACTCCGGGTGTCGTCAATGATAAAGACAGGAGGCTCACGCGTTACGTTCGGCACGGACCATCATGAACTTGAGGGATTCTTCTTTCAAAACCTTTCCACATAGCCAGGCTGTCGTCAGGATTTTGAACCAGGCCGGCTTCCACCGAAGTCCAAGCCTCAACTGTTTCGACCTCCTCCCGATGAAGGATGCAAACCCTCCGAACACCGGTTTAGTGAAATCCTGCACTTTCACTTTCTGCCAGCCTTGCTGTCTCATTTCTTGAATCAAATCCTCCTCGGTCCTGAATTCTTTGGAATCAATATCTGCCTGTTGAAATAGTTTTTTTATCCAGGGAGAAAGGGGTTTCTCAGAATTCAAACAAAAAAGATGGAAACCCAATCGCCCTCCAGGTTTCAGCATTCTGAGTGAAGCCCCAAGAAAATCCTGAATCGATGAAAAATGATAGGCGGCGTCCACACACAGAATTGCATCGTAACAGGCTTCTACGGATGGGGAGGGAGGTTGATGTTCGGCAAAAAATGCTTCTGCTTTGGACGCGATCAGATTGTCCAGGTTTCCAGGAGGATTCGCCTCAAGGTAGTCAACACATTCCTTGCGGAATTCCAGGGCATCGCACTTCTGATTTCCAAATGCTTCCTGCCAAAGCCAAAGCCCAGCACCATAACCACAAGCCAGTTCGAGTAAACAATCTCTTGCCTTGATTCCAATGAATTGTCCCAGTCGGAGGGCCAATTGCTGGCAGGCATACCTATAATCTTCTGTTTCGCTCCAGTCTCCCAGATTGATCCATGGAGCTGGAATCCACTCATCCTGGAGCAAAGTATAATCGATCCCTTCTCCAACTTCCGGCCAAGGCTTCTTTTTCAAATTTTTAGAATAACATCAATTATATAATCTGATTTTCTAAAATATAATCTTCAGAAACAAAGCGGCACAAGGCTTTTTGTGCATCAGATACGGCATCTTACTGTGAACTCGTGTCCACACCCATGGTTAAGCCCCAGACGTTTTAATATCATGGGTACGGCTATGCTTTGTTATCTGAAAAAGCCCATTAGATTGGCTACAGCGGAACCATTCATTCGCAGAAGGGAGATCACGCATCACGGTTTATCCATCTGAACACGAAAACGAGAAAGGCTCTTTGGAATTATTAAAGTCAATTTGAACCTATAGATGAAATAAAATCTTTTCCCTGAGCCTCAACGTTGAGGCTCTGACATGCCCATAAAATAATACACCTTTGATATCGAAGACTACACAATACGCTTGTTGTATGCTGTCACCGTAACAGCTTGTTTGCCACCGTCTATTAGAACCCATTCTCTGTCCCATCAACACCATTACCAGAGCAGTTCTAAGAATACCGATGAACAGGCTTTAAACATCGATCGAGTTCATGACCGATCCTTTGATTCAGGTTTTTTATCCATTCCTTTTCGATTTTGTGGAAATTTAAATTTACATTTATCGCCATTTATCAATAGATCCCCACTTGTTGTGATCAAATAATCACCTTTAGCGGGTGGACCTGAACAAGATACAGGAATTCTTTGAGATGTTTGATACCTCTGATACCTTTGACATCCGGAAAAAACAATTGAAAATGAAAGTAAAACTAATGTTGATAAGAAAAAAAATCTCATGAGCGTTCCTTTGAAAGAGTTTGATGAGAAACCTTTTAATGACAGATTCTGGATCTAAGGTCAATGGACTGGGCGGTATAGCTTTGTGGAGTTTTTGATCAACCTGGAGGGAAGATTTCGAGTTTGTCTGTTGATTCTAAGAATGTAATCGAGCTTTTCTTCAAGGTAAATGATTTCACAACCGTTGATGCGCATCAGCATGTGTGGTAGAAGGCGCATCTGCTCATCAAGTAGTTCCTCTTACATGGACGGATACTTGGCAACAAGTGCATCAAGCAGATCCTGTGCGTTTGCATTAGGTTGAAGATCCACTTCAATTGTATTTTGTCCAACAATAGGTCTGAGTGCCCCGTATAGTTTGATACCCATATGACCGATCTTTTGATTGAGATTTATGATGAACCAATTTTCGCCAGATTCTGGATCTAAGGTCAATGGACTGGAGCAACCGTTCCCCTGGAGGGTTCACTAAAAAATTATTATTC
>Ga0066867_10001517_pt1 | contig 11484 bp, 7 predicted proteins | sample ETN01SmetaG_4_FD_65606 | JGI IMG/M metagenome (GOLD analysis project Ga0066867, IMG submission 65606) | Marine microbial and viral communities from oxygen minimum zone, Eastern Pacific Ocean - ETNP2014F12-01SV261 | ecosystem: Environmental > Aquatic > Marine > Oceanic ... | reverse complement strand
AAGAACTCGCTGGGTTTTTGGGGGTTCGGGCTTGCCTAGCAGTTAACTCCGGCTCTTCGGCCAACCTATTGGCCTTGTCTGCGCTGACATCACACTTACTCCCAGCGACGAAGCGGCTTCAGCCAGGCGATGAAGTGATCACTTGTGCCGCTGGATTTCCAACGACCGTTACCCCCATTCTTCAGAACGGTTGTATTCCCGTTTTTATTGATAATGATCCTTTGACAGGCAATTTGGAGGTTGATCAGCTGGAAGCTGCCTTTGTCCCTGGACGAACCAAGGCTGTGATGGCTGCTCATGCACTTGGTAATCCCTTTGATTTGGGCGGTGTGTTGTCCTTTTGTCGTCAACATGATCTATGGCTAATTGAAGACAACTGCGATGCCCTCGGATGTAGTTACACCATGCCAAGAGATCAGGCAGAAGAGCTTGGATTTAATCAGAACAGTCCAGGATTAGATGCTGGCGATTCTCATGTGATTCGTTGGTCAGGCACCTGGGGCGACATCAGTACTCAGAGTTTTTATCCACCCCATCATTTGACGATGGGAGAAGGTGGAGCCGTCAATATTGTCAAAAGCTCTCTACTTCGACGGATTGTTGAAAGTTTTCGCGATTGGGGTCGCGACTGTTGGTGCCCAAGTGGACGGGATGATACATGTTCCAAGCGCTATGACTGGCAATTGGGTGAGCTGCCTAAGGGGTATGACCATAAGTATATTTATTCTCACTTTGGTTATAACCTTAAGCCGCTCGATCCTCAGGCTGCAATCGGCCGTATACAGATCCGACGCCTACCCGAATTTATTGAGATCCGTAAACGCAACTGGCAGCGATTGCGAGAGGGTTTGGACCACTTAAGCGATGTATTTAATTTTTGTTTGCCAACTCATGCCACCAACTTTGACACCTCTAGTGGATCGTTCTCTTGGGACAGTAGTGGAGCAAAGACGGATTGCAGTTGGTTTGGATTTTTGCTTCTTGTTCGACGAGAGGCACCGTTTACCAGTTCAGAACTTGGGCGCCATCTTGCTAGCAAGGGAGTGGGTACCCGTATGCTATTTGGTGGCAATTTGTTAAAGCAGCCTGCCTTTGTGCAATTGATTAAGGATCGTCCTGATGCCATGCGATTGGCTGTTGATGAGATGCCAGGCGCAGATCAATTGATGCAAGAAGCTTTGTTTCTGGGCACTTACCCTGGTCTTTCAGAGGAAATGATCGATCGAGAACTGGCTTTGATTTCTGCTTTCGTTGAGGAGAAAAAATATAATATTAGCCAACCCAATACTGCGATCTCATGAGCGGGAATGCTCTTGTGTTTGGGTCACGCGGCGCTCTAGGTTCTGCAATTGAAAAGGTAATGACGCAGAAAAGCTTTCGTGTTTTGACTGCTGGCTCAGGGCCTGATGATGCCATCAACAATCATCTGCAGGTTGCCTATCAGCGACCACAAGAGGCAAGTGAATTTTCTCCTTTGCCTTCTTTGGATGTCGTGATTTGGGCGCATGGCTTGAACTGTAGCGATGTGATTGCTGATTTTGATTTAGAAGATCTAGAGCGTCTCTGGCAATCCAATGTGGTGTTTATTGCCTCAAGTCTATCGGCTTTATTGAAAGCTGGAAAATTACTTGCTGGTAGCCGCCTGGTTGTCGTCAGCTCGATTTGGCAGCAAGAAAGTCGTCCTGGAAAAATGTCCTACACGATTTCCAAGGCTGCCTTGCATGGTTTGGTTAAATCGTGTGCGCTTGATCTTGGTGAGCGGGGCATCTTGATTAATGCGGTGCTGCCAGGAGTGGTGGATACGCCGATGACTCGCGCCAACATGTCGTCTGAGCAGATTCAAGGGATTATTGATCAGTCAGCACTCCGTCGCCTCGCTGAACCGTCAGACATCGCCTCTGCCGTAGCGTTCTTGGCGGATTCCTCCAACCGGGCGATCACAGGTCAGTTCCTTACAGTTGATGCTGGGTTCATTGGTATGAAGCATTCCTGAGAATCGTTATGTCTGATCCCTTAATCCTCGATATCCAAAGCTCCTATGCCAATTACCAGGTTGCTTTTTCGGATCTCAATGATTTGAACGAATGTTCCTTTGAAGCTGACGCCTTTTTGGTGGATGCATTTTTTCGTGATCGCCTGCCATTGCCTGCAAATGTCCCTGTGGTCTGGATTGAGGCGAATGAGGATGCCAAGGCACTGCCTGCCACCATTGATGTGTTTATCGCTCTCAAACAAGCAGGTCTCGGCCGTGGCTCTCATCTCATCGCGATCGGCGGTGGAGTTATTCAAGATATTGCAACCTTTGTGGCGTCTTTATATATGCGCGGAATTGATTGGAGTTACGTCCCAACTACATTTTTGGGCATGGTTGATTCCTGCTTAGGTGGCAAGAGTTCTATTAATGTTGGTCCTTATAAGAATCTTGTCGGTAACTTTCATCCGCCGCGCCGCATTGATATTTTGCCTGTTTTTGCCCGTTCACTGCCGATGGTTGAAATGGCAGGTGGAGCGGCAGAGGCGGCAAAGATTTCTTTTTGTAGAGGCAAGACAACTTTCGCGAATTATGAGCAGTTAGCATCTCCAGTTGTTGCTGGAGTTTGGACAGAAGAACAACTCGCTCAATTACTTCATGCAACTTTAGCCGTTAAGAAGTGGTTTATCGAAAAAGATGAATTTGATCAGGCTGAGAGGCGGCTGCTTAATTTTGGCCATACATGGGGTCATGCCCTTGAATCTGCAACAGCCTTTGCCATTCCCCATGGCTTGGCAGTAGGTCTTGGGATGATGGCAGCCATACGATTTGTTGGTACAGAGATAACCGACTCTTTGCTATGGGAACATTGCATGAATCTTTTGAAGCCTATCTTGTTGCTTGAGCAATTGACTGTCTTTGATGCCGATGTTTTTGTCAAAGCTTTTCGGGCTGACAAGAAACATTCTCCAGGCCATTTTCACTTAATTGTTCCTACGGCTGTGGCTGATTCTGGATTGGGTGTTGAGGAGATTCGCTTGCGATCCGATGATGATTCGTTGGCTCGTATCTTGAAGGCGATGCAAGAGGTTTTGCTTATTGTTTCTGATGAACTATCAGATAAAAAGTCTTTAGCTAATCGATTATGATGAAGTATTCAGATGTTGTTTTTCAATGGCTTAAACGGAGTGGCTATAGCCATTGTTACTTTGTGGCGGGTGGGAATATTATGCACCTCCTCAATTCAGCTAGGCAGACGATGACTTGTGTGCCTGTGGTTCATGAAGTTGCAGCAGTTGTGGCTGCTGAGTATCACAATGCAACCATCTCATCTGGCAAGGCATCTAAGCCAATGGGTCGAGCCATTGCTCTGGTCACAGCAGGCCCTGGATTAACCAATGCTTTGACGGGCCTCGCTGGGGCTTGGTTAGAAAGCCGTGAGCTACTTCTCCTTGGTGGTCAGGCGAAAGTGGCGGACCTTGCTTCGTCTGGTTTGCGCCAACTGGGCATTCAGGAGGTGAATGGTGTTGCCATGGCCGCTCCCGTTTGCAAACGGAGCCTTTGCTTGCGAGAACCATTAGAGCAACAAGCATTTTTGGCTGAAGTATCTTCAGGCTGGCAGGCTCGTCCTGGCCCTGTATTTCTAGAGTTCCCGCTTGATGTTCAAGCCTTGCAAGTTCCTGATGCTTGGGTCTCTGGCATCGATGAAGCCAATATCAACAATGCTGATGACGTTTGTCCTGTGATCGACAGTGACATGGTTCATTCATTAGCAGTTTCTATAGCTGCGGCTGAGCGTCCTGTCTTGCTGCTTGGAGGGGGGATCTCTTGTGTAACGGCTCAGCAGTTAGAGCCTCAGCTTGCTTCTCTTGGTTTACCAGTAATGACGACGTGGAATGGAGCCGATCGCTATGGCGCAGAGCATTCCAATTATTTTGGCAGGCCTAATACATGGGGACAGCGCTATAGCAATCTGCTGATTCAGCAATCAGATTTTTTGGTTGCGATCGGCAGCCGTCTTGGGCTCCAGCAGACAGGCTTTAATTGGCAAGAATTTGTGCCAGCTGGGAAAGTTATTCAGGTTGACATTGATCCAGCTGAGCTGGCTAAGGCCAATCCAAAACTTCATCTAGCCATTGAAGCGAATGCTAATGATTTTATTCAACAGTTGCTCAGTTTTGACTTAGGTAGTCACCCTGATTGGCTTGCTTACTGCTCTGATGTTAAAACCAGATTGCCTATTTCTGAAGCTTGCAATTTCACACCCGTTGGTTACCTCAACCCCTTTGAGACGGTAATCAAGCTATCCAAGCTTTGCAATGCTTCTGATCACATTGTTCCTTGTAGTAGCGGAGGAGCATTCACTGTAATGATGCAGGCTTTTGAGCTTCAACAGGGTCAGACGATGATTACCGATAAGGGATTGGCGAGCATGGGTTATGGCCTATCAGGTGCTATCGGAACATCGATTGCTGACCCTGATGTGCGTACAGTGCTAGTCGAGGGTGATGGTGGATTTACCCAGAACCTTCAGGAGTTAGCCACTGTGGCGGTGAATAATCTCAATTTAAAGATGTTCCTGTTTTGCAATAATGGTTATGCATCGATCAGGATGACGCAAAAGAATTACTTTGATGGTGCTTATATGGGTTGTGATGTTTCTTCGGGTTTAGGCTTCCCTGATTGGTTAAAGCTTGCCGAAGCTTATGGGATTGATTGCTTTGAGTTAGATGAGAATTGGTGGGATGCTGAACGGTTTGATCATTTGTGGAATCATCAAGGCCCTGCTCTCTTTTTGGTTCCATTGCATCCTGAACAGACATATTCTCCTAAGATCGCTAGTCGTATTAGTGCTAATGGCGGCATGGAATCAAATCCCTTGCATCGAATGAGTCCGGATTTAGATCAAGAGCTTGAGGATTTTGTAACACGCTTTATTCCAAAAAAAGCTTCTTAACTCCCTTGCTGCTGTGTTATTTGTGATAGAATAATTATATTATAGATTGCTTTTGGCATGAACGTTCATGAGCGCAAGATGCTTGATATCCTGCGCCAAGGACGCGATGAGTTTGGCGTCGTAGCAGTCAAGGCTGAATTCGAGGCGGAAGGAACACGAACTGATGAGTTATTGCGTCTATTAGAAATTGCTAACAAGGCTGATCTTGGCTTGGCTTTGAAGATTGGTGGTTGTGAAGCTATTCGTGACTTGCTTGAGGCTAAACAGTTTGGTGTGAGGTACATCATTGCTCCCATGGTGGAAACACCATACGCGCTCTCGAAATACATAGCCGCCAAAGAAAAGATCTATTCAGAGCTTGAACGTGAAGATGTCACCTTCTTATTTAATGTTGAAACATCGACAGCATTTGATAATATTGAAGCGATGGTTCAATTGTCCGCTAGTAATCCTGGCTGTGATGGCGTGGTTTTTGGCCGTGTAGATTTCAGTGGTTCTCTAGGTATAGGGCGAGAAGGAATTGAAACTGATCAGGTAACTTCTCCTGGTGAAGTTATTGCCCGCTTGTGTAAGGATAATGGCCTTGAATTTGTTGTCGGCGGTGCTGTATCGAGTGACACATTGGGTAGTTTAAGGCGATTCAATGATGTTCATCTTGATCGCTTCGAAACTCGCAAGGTTGTTTTTCAGGCTGCAGCGCTTGGTGAGAAGAATTTGCCCCATGCGCTACGTCAGGCTGTGCATTTTGAGTTGCTTTGGCTAATGAACAAGCGTGATTACTACGGGGTCATGCACCAAGAGGACCAGGCCCGCATCCAAATGCTAGAAAGCCGCTGGAAGGTTTTAGAGCAAGGGTGATCTGTGATGTGATGGATAGATGAATAGCTTGGGCCGTGACGGTGGCATTTTGGTGATTACAGGAGCGACCGGTTGGGTTGGTCGTACGGCTGCTCATGAGTTGCAAAGGTTGTTATCACCTGATCAGTTCTTGAGACGTGTTCGATTATTTGCTAGTCGCCCTGGATCGATTCTCTCCAGCGGTTATACCGATGTTACTCCGTTCCTGATCCCTGTATTTCCTCTTAAAGAGCTTGCCGATCTTGCTTCCTTAGAACCTTTAAAGGCTGTTCTGCATACAGCCTTTTTGACACGCGACCGTGTCAAAAAAGTCGGTCAGGATGACTACGTGGCAACCAATCGTTGGATTACTTCTCAGGTTGCATCGGCTTTAACAGCTGCCCCTGATGCTCGTGCGGTAGTGATTTCATCCGGTGCAGCAGCTGTTCATGATCACGATTCAGGTCGTGATCTGGTTACAGATCCTTATGGGGTTCTTAAATGGGAGGAGGAGCAGATGTTGTCGAGCTTGCTGCCTAGCTGTTTGGTTTTGCGTTTGTATGCACTATCGGGCCAGTTTATTCGTGAGCCCAGTCGATTTGCACTTGGGGACTTTCTGCTAAAAGCTATGCGCAAGGAATCGATTCGCTTGGATTCAACCAATCCTGTTCTACGAAGTTATGCTAATGCAGGAGATATCACTGCTTTTGCATGGCGATGGCTCTTAAATGGCAATGTTAAAAACTCAAGCAAGGTTTTGGCAGCGACCAGTTGCACAACCAATTTATTTGACCTTGCCAGCCTTATTACGCGTCTTTACGATCTGCCCCCTATACAATCCAATATGGATCCTGCGGCTGTGCCTAATAGTTACACCGCAGATGCCGAACCATTTCTGCTCGCAATGCATGATCAAGACCTAGTGCCAATGTCTATTGAGCAGCAGGTGATTGACACATTTAATGGTTTATCTAAGTCTAAATTTGCAACTCAAAGCTGATGGCGAAACGAACTGATCTCTCAATGCTTTGGCCTCCTTTTCCTGTGGATGATTTGCCAGAGGAAGTCAGAGGAATTGTCGCAGATTGGAGCCGCGCGCCTTTGCAATCTCATGATCTAGAGGGTGATTATCCGTCAGGCTATTTGGTCTCGATCGTGGTTCCATGCTTTAACCCTAATCCTGATCAATTCGAACAGTTGTTGCGTTGTTTGCAGCAGCAAAGTGATCAACGCTTTGATGTATTGCTGATCAACGATGGCTCGAATGCAGATTCGAGGAATTATATAGAGCAGTTAGTTGATGCTCATTCGTGGCTAAGAGTAATCCATCAGCCTACTAATCAAGGTATTTCAGCAGCATTGAATCTAGCCGTGAAGGAGTTGCAGACTCCCTATATCGCCATCGTTGACCAAGATGATCTTTTGCACCCTTCAGCACTAGCTTTCGTTAATCGTCACCTTAGTGAACATGAGGATTGCAGTTTCCTTTATAGCGACCATATTGCCTTTGAGGATGATGGGAGTAGATCTCAATATATCGCAAAATTTCCTTGGAACCCAGATGTACTGTTGGAATTTAATTATTTAATTCATCTGACAGTTATTAGGATTGATTTGTATCAAGCTTGTGGTGGCATGAACTCAAGATATGACGGCATTCAAGATTGGGAATTTTATATTCGTATGGCCAAGCTATTGACTCCACAACAGGTTGGATACTTGCCTTTGCCTCTGTATGCATGGCGCCTTTCAGATCATTCTGTTGCCTCCTCTGCGACTCCTAAGCAACAGTTGTTAGAGAAAGCTATTGAATTCTTGGATGCCGCACATCAGCATCGCGGTGAAGCTACCCGTGTCGCTCTAGATCAACAAGCAGCCAGTCATTATAAGTTTGGGATTGATCGCAGTGAAGATGGTTCTGGTGCTTCTACAAGGCGCTGCAATATTTTGCTTCTCGGCGACTTGAGGATGGATAGTTGCTTGCAATCTACGCTTCAATCGATTCATCGTTCAGGCATTCTTTTTGATCAAATATATTTTGTACATTTGTCTGAAAATCTTTCACCAGTTTCACCTATTGAGGCTGCTGATGGCTTGCAACTTAACCTTGTTTCATGGCAAGAAGTTAATAGCGCCGTTCCTCATCATAAGCCCTTACTTGTTCTGCAGATTGGCTCCAAGCTATTGGATAATTTTGATTCAAGCTTGATTCAATGGCTTGAGAACTCATCTCGATGGCAGGTGATCACTTTCCCCTGTTGCAGTATTCAAGAGCCTGAGATTTGTATCTCTGCAGGTTATGCCGGCTTGCCTTGCTCTAAAGACACCTACATCCCATTGGCTCAAGGATTGGCAAAATCTGACTACATCAATAACTTTGCGTCTTATTCTCATACGCGCAGCGTGGATCTTCCATCTCCGGCTGTCCAGTTGCTTCGTTCTGACGTTGTTAGCCAGGCTTTGATCGCTTTCGAATCAATACTGCAGCCAGACAATGTGAGAGCAGATTCATGGTTTAGTTGCTTGATAGAGAAGAGCTTCAGATGTTGTTGTATATCAAGTACTTGGATTGGATTGGGTTGCGGCTTTAGTTCTCAAGAATACAAGAAATTGGTTCAAAAAAGAGGGCAGTCTTTAGTTGCAATCAGCTCTGATCAATGGTTGTCAGAAATTCCTGATTTGCGGTTTGATTTTGAATACTGGCTTGGCTGCTCTTTGCGTGAATTAGGCAATAGAGCTCATCCGATACTTGTTCATCACTTCTTGAGTTCACCTCTGCACCCATCCAAGCGCTTGTGTGCCAGTAACAGTGCTCGTCAGCTTTCACTCATGCCTAAGCCAGTACACAGGCCTTTGGTGATGTTGATCCCCACGGAGCTCAATGCTCGTAGTAATGGTCATGCTTGCATGCTCACATTGGCCCTGCAGCTAAAGGCTGCAGGACATTCGATTTTTCTTTTACCTTTTAAGCCTCTTAAATTCTTCCGCAATTATCAAAATAAATTGCCTCGGCGATACAAGAGTCTTTCTTTTATTGCTAATCCTACTGAGGTGCCAGGCTCGGCATTGATGGTTCCAGAGTCTGCACCTAAAGCTTTGGTGAACAAGTTAAGACCTAGCTTTGAAAAGATTATTTGGTGGTTATTAGCTCCTTCTGGAGTGTTGACAGATTTTTCTCCTGATATTCGTAGGGGAGACAGCTTGGTTGCTTTCTCGGAATTTGTCTTGCCCGGCCAGGCTGATTATTTATTTGTGCATCCAAAGGATGACCCCTTGCTTGCTTATTATTCAATTCAGTATCGCCACGAAAATGCAAAGAATAAAAAAGTCCTCCTGTATACAGGCAAGGGACGATTGAAATCCTTGCCACGGAGTTTGCATCGCTATCTTTTGAGTTATGATATTGAACTGATTACGAGATCCTCTCCTGCCACGAAAGTAGAACTGATTCAGTTATTGAATGATTCAAGTGGTCTGATCAGTTGCGACCCGATGACGAATTTGAATCTTGAGGCGGCGACATTGGGTGTGCCTGTGTATCTCACAGGCAACCCTTTCCCTTACCGTTGCTTCAGTCACTTTCCTGCTGACCTTAGTGATTTGATTACTGATTCCCCCGGTAGTTTTATTCAACACCTCTCTGCTAAGGGGCCTGTCCGGCAATTGAATGGAGCTGGTTTGAAGCGAAAAAGTAAAACTGCTGTTGCACTTTCTCAGTTGCTCACTGCATTCCCAGAACCCTACGCTGCTATTCAGTATGTTGTTGATCAAGACACTCTCTGCGACATAGAGTCTTATCGAAACCGTATTTTACGTAGTAGAACCATCCAGGCCCTGGCAGATGGAGAATCCCTTTCTGCCTCCTTTACAACTCAGTATTTAAATAGCTTTAAGTATCCATATTGGTTGCATCATTTGTTTGGCAAGTTTTTCGTTTGGCTTGACCTCTTCGGCGATCTATTGGCAAAGCTAAAAATCTTTCGGCTTGTCTTGATGATGCTGAAGCTATTAGGAATATCCTGGGCGTTTCGGGCCATGGCTCGTCGCGTTACCGGTGGAGTAGGCAAATTAAATGCCTGATACAAGGCTTGTTCATCATCTTCTCACGATTTGGATCCCTACATTTCGGCGGCCAGAGCAACTGAAAAGGCTTTTGAAAAATATTGCTGAGACGAGGATCGCTGATTTAGCTCATATTGTGATTTCTGACAATGATCCTGAAGGCCATTTGGCGTTTGCAGTTGAGGCTGGTGAAGCGGACTTGCCTGCCAATGTTTGTTATCGCTGCAATGCTGCCAATTTATCTGCTGGGGTTAATTTCTTACGAGCTTTTGAACATTGTTCAACTCCTTGGTTGATGATTGTTGGAGATGATGACTTGTTCAGGTTTGGAGCTGCTCATCAAATAACGGAACTCATCGCCACGTTAAGTGATGATGTGGCTGCAGTGAAATTTGATTCCAACTTATTTGGTTTTCAGGCTACATGTGCATCGTCAGGTCTTGGTGATTATGTCTCTCAGCTCTCTCCTCATTGCTATGCAGATGCTTTTAATAATCTTTGCCTGATTTCAAATTGGTTGTTTCGTGTCGACTCCTATAAGGCATTCCTTTCAAGTGCTTATTTAGGGTATTCAAGCAAGATTTCGCATTTGTTTCCTGCTTTGAAAGCTTGTGCTCAACGCAATGACAAGTTGATATTCTCTGATTTACAACCAGTCGAACATGGCATTTCAGATGATTCTTGGCCTAAGGCCGCCACTTGGTTTGAGATGGTGATGACCCTATCGAGCTTCAGCGGATTTATTAACGAACCTAATCGACAAGCACTCTTGACCATGCTCTTGCATTCGGACATGAGGAGAAATATTGCTAAGTGTTTGAGAGTTCAGCAATTCTATGGAGATCACCGGCATGGTCTGCCTGGTTGGCGTCTGCATTGGCACCTTGCTTTGATTTCAAGCGGCTATCGGCAGGCTCTTATGTTGATATGGCCAGTGTTGCTTACTCCTTATTGCTGGTGGCCAGGAGTGCTAAAGAGGAAACTCGGAGAACCAGGCAGTATCGAACGATGGTGAACCTCTCCATTGGCTTTGCATCCACCATCTCAACATCTTCGGTGGAAGAAGTCGCCAAGGCAATCTGCTCATACAGGCAAGGATGGCAATGCCAATGTGAATTCTTCCTTCTTTAACTTGCCTGGCATAAAAGTGGGTTTCCTGCACGATGTATTGAATCCCTCTTCTGCGTAGTCGGTGTCGATGATTCACCCTTGCTGCTGTGGTGCATGTTTCAAGATTAAGGATTCCGTAGCCAGCTGCTTTGACTCTCAGCCACAGATCCCAATCTTCGAACCCAGGGCTATGGCGATAGCCTCCGGCTTCAATCAGAACATGACGATGGATCACGATGGTTTGGTGATTGAGTGGATTTCGCCAAGGAAGCCAACGCTGAGCCTCCACTCTTGATGTTGGTGTTTTTCGTGCTGACTGTTGACACCCACGGCTTGTATCGATCTCTAAAAGCTGGCATCCTAAAACGCCAATATTTGGATGCTTGGCAAGGTTTTTGGACATGATCTCGGTATGATTGGGTGCATAAATATCATCGCTATCAATTCGCATAATTAGATCCCCTTTGCAAGATGGGGCGACTACATTTAGCGTCGCACCGATGCCTTGAGATTGAGGCTGTTGTTTCAATATCACAGGTAGCGTGCA
>Ga0066867_10001497_pt1 | contig 11574 bp, 8 predicted proteins | sample ETN01SmetaG_4_FD_65606 | JGI IMG/M metagenome (GOLD analysis project Ga0066867, IMG submission 65606) | Marine microbial and viral communities from oxygen minimum zone, Eastern Pacific Ocean - ETNP2014F12-01SV261 | ecosystem: Environmental > Aquatic > Marine > Oceanic ... | reverse complement strand
CCAAGGTGGAAGGGTGTTAAATGCTTACAAGTTTTTTGGTGAAATGATAGATCTTATGAATGATGCTATAGCCAAAGCAGAAAAAATGGGCTTTAAAGACATTCAATCAATTGCTGAGCCGGATATCTTATTTTCAGATGAATATAAACTCTCTATAGGTGGGCTTGATTTAGAATTATATTCAGTTCCAGGTGGAGAAACCTTGGATGCTCTTTTAATTTATCTACCTCAACATAAGATTCTTTTCTCTGGAAATGCCTTCGGACCTTTGTTTCCACATATTCCAAATTTTTGCACTATACGTGGAGATAGGATTAGATTTGCAATTCCATATCTGGATATGTGTAAAAAGGTTTTAGGACTTAATCCAGAGATATTAATTACAGGTCACTTTAAACCAATTGAGGGACAAGAATTAATACATAAAGAAGTAAAAAATCTTCATGATGCAGTTGAATACATACACACCAAAACAGTAGAAGGTATTAATGCTGGAAAAGATATGTTTGAATTAATGCAAGAGATAGTTTTGCCAAGAGAATTGTCAGTTGGAGAGGGATATGGGACCGTTGAATGGGCCATTCGTTCAATTTACGAGGGATATACAGGCTGGTTTAGACATAATTCAACAACAGAATTATACTCTTACTCTCCCCAAACTATTTTTCCTGACTTAAATGATTTAATTGATCAAAAAATAGCGCTAAAAAAGATAAAAGATCTGATTGATAAGAATGAATATTTAAAAGCAATTCATATATCTGAAATTATTATTGCGTCAGATAGTAGTGCAGAAGCATTAAAAATGTATTTAAATGTCCATGAAATTTTATTAATAGAAGCTCAAAAAAATTCAAATCGGTGGATAGTTAAGTGGTTAGAGTTTGAAATAGAAGAAACAAAAAATAAATTAAATGAGCAAGAAAACCCGTCAACTTAATATTCAGGGCCCTGATACATTATCCCTTGATTTAGTTGATTATCCCTCTTTGGGGTCAAATGACTTAATTGTTGCTATTAAGTGCTGTGGGATATGTGGAACCGATTTAAGTTACTTGTCATCGGGCGGGTTGATGGGCCCTCAAAAAGAGCCAATGCCACTTGGGCATGAGATGTCAGGAATAGTGATTGAAATTGGGTCTGATATACAAGATATTAATGTTGATGATAGGGTAGCTATTAATCCTATGGGAAATAATAACAGTATAGGAAATGGTGGATCGGAAGGAGGCATGACAAATTTCCTCTTAGTAAAAAATGCTGTTTTGAATGAAAGTATTTTTAAATTACCAGATGATATGTCTTTTGAAATAGGTGCATTGGTAGAGCCTTTTGCAGTTGCCTTAAGAACAATTAATCGCTCAAATTTAGATCTAGATTCCAAAATAGCTGTTTGTGGGTTGGGCTGCATTGGATTTTCTGTGGTTACATTATTAAGTTATTTTGGATATAAAAACATAATTGCAGTAGACCTTTATAGCCTAAGAGTTTTAAATGCAAACGGCTTGGATGCAGTAAAAGCATATACTGATTGGGAGAGTTTTAGTGATGCATTAAAAGAATTTCATGGAGAAGGGGAGGTATTCGGTATTCCCGTTTCAAATACAGATGTTTTTATTGATTGCACTGGAAATCATAAATTGATTAGCAATATTATTAATCTTTCAAAAAAACATACAAGGATTGTGGTTACCGGCTTGCATCAGGAGCAAGCCTTGATAGATTTTAGATCAGTGTTGATGCGTGAGCTTGAAATTACATGCTCTATGGCTTATTCAAATAAGGAATTTCTTGAATCTTTGGAGATATTATCAAAAGATGTGATTGATCAAAGTAAATTTATTAGCCATAAATGTAAGATTCAAGATCATAAAAAGGCTTTTGAGTTAGCAAAAGATGGAAATTTGGCTTCAAAGGTTATGATTGATTTATGCAATTAGTGTTCTCTAGATTTGGATATTTAATTTGCATAATCTCGATTGTGGGCACATCAATTTTTTTAATTGATTCTGGATATAGCGAATTACAGGTCTTATTTTTTGCTGCTATAGGCTCTATTTTTTTTACAGTATTAGGCGAGTTCTTTATGCCTTTATTCAAAGATTGGAAGCCAAATTTTAAAGAAAATTTTTTTCCAGACGCTTCTCTTTTTGTTGTTAATTATATTTTATTACAAAGTCAATTATTACAAATTTTTCTTGCTTCTATTGCAATTAGATTCTCTGGAGGGGGTTTTGATCTATGGCCAACAGAGTTAAATATAGTTCTTCAATTGGTTTTAGCACTTGTAATTTCAGAGTTTGGGCTTTATTGGTTCCATAGGGGCTGTCATGAGATTCCTTTTTTATGGCGATTTCATCAAATTCATCACAATCCTCAAAGACTTTACTGGTTTAATGCAACAAGATTTCATTATCTAGATGTTACATTGCTTCAGGTTAGCGGAGCAGTTCCCTTATTGCTTTTAGGGGCTGAAGGCAAAATTATCGCCTTAGTTACTATCTTTAGTACCGTCCATGGATACTGGCAACATGTTAATGCTGAGCAAGATCAAAGACTGCTTAATTATTTTTTTTCTGGACCAGAATTACATAGGTGGCATCATAATCTTGAGCCTGAAATAGCAAACCATAACTATGGAAACAATCTTATAGTATGGGATCATATTTTTAGAACTTTTTATTGGCCAAAAGATAAGAATGAGCAACTAAAAAATATTGGTGTGCAAGGAAACTTCTCTAACAATGTTATATCTATGACAGTTGAGCCATTTAAAAGGTAGACTATTTCTTTAATTTTTCTTTTAGGATCTTATTAACCGTTTCAGGGTTAGCCTTCCCTTCGGTCAATTTCATAACTTGTCCGACAAAAAATCCAAATAGTTTTTCCTTGCCGTCTAAATATGCTGCAACTTGCTTAGAATGATCTTCTATAACTGCATCTATTAATTTTTCTATTTCTCCATCATCCGATAACTGCCTTAATCCTTGAGATTCAATAATCTGATCAGGAGACTCTCCGGTAGAGCACATCTCTTCAAAAATAGACTTTCCAATTTTTCCAGAAATAGTTTGATCATCTATTCTATTAATCAGCATGGCAATATTGTTTGGAATTAATTGAGATTCATTAATCTCAATAGCTTCTTTATTTAAAAACGCGCTAATTTCACCTATCATCCAATTAGACAGCAAAGAAAAATTTTTTGTTTTCTTGGCGGCATCTTCAAAAAAATCTGCCATGGATTTTGAAGATGCTAAGATTTTAGAGTCGTATGATGAAAGTTTGAAATCTTTCTCATATCTTGCTTCTTTATCCTTGGGTAGCTCAGGGAAATTATCTTTGATGTCTTGCATTTCTTGGTCTGAAATAACGACTGGCAATAAATCGGGTTCAGGAAAATATCTATAGTCATTTGCAAATTCTTTTGATCTCATTGGTCGAGTTTCATCTTTGGCGCTATCATAAAGCCTGGTTTCTTGAACAACCTTTTTACCGTTTTCAAGAATTTTAATTTGTCTTTTAATCTCATAATTAATAGCTTTTTCAATAAATTTGAAGGAATTGATATTTTTGATTTCTGTCCTTGTTCCGAGCTCTGAATCACCTTTTTTTCTAATTGATACATTTGCATCGCATCTAAGTGAGCCTTGCGCCATATTTCCATCAGATACGTCGAGGTAAGTTACCAGTTGATGCATTACCTTCATATATGCAACTGCTTCTTTTGCGTTTGAAATTTCTGGTTCTGAGACAATTTCTAGAAGGGGAGTTCCGGCACGATTAAGGTCAATTGCAGAGTAACCATCAAATTGATCATGAATTGATTTTCCGGCATCTTCTTCTAAATGCGCTCTGGTAATATTTATCGTTTTCACTGAATTATCGATAGCAATTTCAATTGATCCGCCTAGTACAATTGGTAAATCCATTTGAGTGATTTGATAACCTTTAGGCAAGTCAGCATAAAAATAATTTTTCCGATCAAAAATAGAAGTTTGATTGATTTGAGCCTCTACTGCCATTCCAAAGCGAATTGCCTTATAAAAAGCTTCTTTATTAACTGATGGTAATACCCCAGGGAGCCCACAATCAATTAGATTGACATTTGTATTTGGACTTTCTCCAAAAGCTGTTGAAGCTCTAGAAAATAACTTTGTTTTTGTTGAGAGCTGAACATGTGTTTCAAGCCCTATAACGGTTTCCCAGATCATAAAAAATTCTCCATGGTGGGTTGCATGAGATGAAAGTCTGAATTTTCCTGGAAAACATGTGCGGCATTAAGCAGTTGATCTTCTCTTAGAAAATTACCAATTAATTGCAATCCAACTGGAAGAGAATTTATTTGCCCGTGTGGAATAGATATAGCAGGCAAGCCAGCTAAATTAGAAGAAATCGTAAAAAGGTCTTCTAAATAAAGTTCAACTGGATTTTGAGCACCTTTACTTCCAAAAGCGAAGGCGGTATTTGGGGAAGTAGGTGTCATCAACAAATCAACTGTTTCAAATACATTATCAAAATCATTTTTTATTAATCTTCTTACCTGTTGTGCTTTTTTATAGTAAGCATCATAGTAACCAGCAGAAAGAGCATATGTTCCTATTAATATTCTTCGCTTGACTTCGTCTCCAAAACCTTCACTTCTTGATTTTATATAGAGATCATTTAAATCTTCTGTATTTTCTGCTCTGTGCCCAAAACGAACTCCATCAAACCGTGATAGATTTGAAGAACATTCGGCTGGAGCAATAGAGTAATAAGTTGGAACTGATGCTGAGATATTTGGGAGTGATACCTCTACAAATTCAGCCCCAAGCTTTTCATAGAGATCTTTTGAATCTTGAAAACGAGACTGGACCTCACTGTCCAGTTCACTTAGGTTGAATTCTTTTATTATGCCTATCTTTAATTGATTAATAGGTTTTTCAATATTTTCTCGATAATCAGGAACTTTAACGTCCAATGATGTGGTGTCTTTTAGATCATGCCCAGCCATTTCATTGAGAAGGATTGCACAGTCTTCAGCTGTTCTTGCTAGAGGCCCTGCTTGATCAAGGCTAGAAGCAAAAGCTATCATCCCCCATCTTGATATTCTTCCATATGTGGGTTTAAGACCTGTTATCCCGCAATGCGCAGCAGGTTGACGAATTGATCCGCCGGTATCTGTCCCAGTTGCAGCAGGAACAATTCCAGCAGCTACGGCTGCAGCAGATCCACCTGAACTTCCACCAGGAACATATCCTTTTTTCCATGGGTTATGAACATTACCAAAATAGCTAGTTTCATTAGAAGAGCCCATTGCAAACTCATCCATATTTGTTTTACCAATGGTAATTGAGCCTGCATCTTCAAGTTTTTCAACTGCTGTTGCGGTATAGGGAGGGATGAAATTTTCTAGTATTTTTGAAGAGCATGTTGTTCTTAATCCCTCTGTGGAAAATAAATCTTTTTGAGCCAATGGTATTCCTGAAATTAATGAAGTAGTTTTTTTATCTAGCTCTATAGCGCTAGCTTTTTTAGGGCCCATTTCTTCATTCATTGTTACAAAACAATTTAATTCTTTATATTTTTTAGCTAATCGAAGAGATTCTTGAGTTAATTCTGGAGTAGATATTGATTTCTTATCTAGCATTGCTCTAAGCTCAACGATAGATTTAAATTGAATGCTCATTCAACAACTCTCGGGACTAGGAAATAGTCTTCATTTGATGCGGCTGCATTTTCAAGGAATTTTTCTTTTTTGTTATCAGATTTTTCGACATCTTCATGTTTAAGGGCTGTCATTTCAAGGGGGCTGTAAAGAGGTTCAACGTTAGTTGTATCAGTAGATTGTAGACTACCTATGAGCTCAATAATTGTCTCAAGATCTTTTTGTATTTTTTCAGATTTTTTGTGATCTATTTCGAGCCTAGCTAGATAGCAAATAGTTCTGACTGTTTCTTGGTCCATATGATATTATCTATTTCTGATGCGCAATATTAAAATATAAAAAGTATCTTAAAATGAATTTACAGGGAATATCATAGTGGATTTCAATCTAATTAAAACTGTTCGAGGCCTTTTTTCTAATGATTTGTCAGTAGACCTAGGCACAGCTAACACATTAATTTATACAAAAGACATAGGAATAGTACTTAATGAACCATCTGTTGTAGCAATTCGTGAAAGCCGAGGTCAAAAAACAGTTGTAGCAGTAGGGCATGAAGCTAAAAAAATGCTTGGAAGAACGCCTGGAAATATTAAAGCAATTAGACCTTTATCAGAAGGTGTTATTGCTGATTTCCAAGTTACAGAAAAGATGCTTCAGCACTTTATAGCAAAAGTTCATGAACAAAGGTATATCAAACCAAGTCCCAGAGTTCTTGTTTGTGTTCCATGTAGATCTACCCAGGTTGAAAGACGCGCCATTAGAGAATCAGTTTTAGGCGCAGGGGCAAGAGATGTCAAATTAATTGAAGAACCTATGGCAGCAGCTATTGGGGCCGGTCTTCCAGTGGAAGAGGCTAACGGCAATATGGTTGTTGATATTGGAGGGGGCACTTCGGAGATTGCTATTCTCTCATTAAATGGAGTAGTTTATTCTGAGTCAGTAAAAATTGGCGGCGATACCTTGGATAGCTCAATCACTTCATGGATTAGAAGGAATTATGGATGTGTGATTGGAGAATCCACTGCTGAAAAAATTAAATATACTATTGGCTGTGCATCTCCTGATTCTGAAGATTTTGAAATGAATGTAACTGGACGAAATTTAGCCGAAGGAATCCCAGAAACTTTCACTTTAAAAAGTTCTCAAGTATATGAGGCTATGAGAGACCCCTTATCTGGAATTGTAAGGGCTATTAGAAATGCCCTTGAACTTTCCCCGCCTGAGCTTGCAGCAGATATTGCTGAAAGAGGGATTGTTCTTACTGGAGGAGGGGCATTAATGAGAGATTTGGATAAGCTAATTTCTTCTTCTACCGGAATTCCAGTGATTTGCGCTGAAGATCCATTGACATGTGTTGCAAGAGGCGGAGGCAAGGCTCTTGAAATTATTGACAAGTACAATATTGATTTACTTTCTACAGAATAAATAACTAAATATGGCGAGATCTACGCCTACATATACTCCCGTAAAAAATTATGCAATTTGCTTTTTTTTCTCAGCATTTTTGTTATTTAGCGATATTAGCTATCAGTCTTTTTCTCCATTGAGAAGTTTTTTTCAAGGAACTGCACTATATGCTCAGATAATTTCTAGTAGCATGTTAGAAAATATTAGTAACACATTTTCCTCTTTCCAGAAAAACAGAAATCTTTTGAAAGAAAATAAAGAATTAAGGGAGGAAATTCTTCAAATAAGAACACTCGATTTTGTTAAAAGAAAAGATAATGAAGAGAAAGTTCAAATCATTAATTTTCAAAAGACTTTAACTCGTACATTTAAAACTGATGATATTGAGATATATAAGATAGCTTCAATAGATTTAAAAAACTATCTTTGCTGTTCAACGCATAAAATCTTTTTACATAATCCTAATAAAGTTGAAATTGGAGAAAATGTTCCTGTCTTTGCAGGAAACTCATTTATTGGGCAAATTAAAAATACTTACCTAGGCTTTATTGAAGTCATCCTTTTTTCAGATACTAAGCACATATTACCTATTAAATCGAAATTTTTTTATTGTGATGCTAGAGGCAAAGGTAAACCAATGTTAATTTCATGCAAGTTAAACAAAGAAAATGATAATTTTGAAAGTCAGATTGGTGATCTCGTATATACGTCTGGGCTAGGCGGCATTTTTTTAAGAGATATTGAGATTGGATTTATTTCTTCAATCAGCCGAGCATCCATGAATGAGATTGAAGTTATAGTAAGCTTAAAAACAAATCCTTTAGAAGAAAATTTTTATGGGATTGTGATTAAAGAGACTGATGAAGTTTAGTAATCACTTAATCATTTTATCAACTATTATTTTAGGTTCTTGGCTTGATTATTCCCTCAACCCATTAACTATTAAAATATTTTTTGAATTAAATTTTAGTTTTTTAATTTTCTCTTACTGGGTTTTTGCAATGCCAGAGAAACTCCATAGCTCAGCTGCATTATTTTATGGGCTGGTAATTGATTTATTGTTTTCAAATGTAATTGGTTTTAATATGCTTTTTTTTGTTGCAACCTCTTACATTATCCACTTATATGTTTTTCGTTTTAGAATTTTTTCCTATTTTCAATTATCGGTTTTTTTTTCAGGCGCGTCTACTTTCCACATAGCATGTAAATACCTTTTGCTCTCTCCGTATAATTATTCTTATGTTGTTCTGATAATTAGTTTTCTAAGCACTTCAGTTTTATGGATAGGGGTTTATTTCATTATGAGAGCTTTTAGAAGAACTATTTTTTCAAACTCATAGAGCATGAAGAGGTTATTTTTTATTTCTACTATTGGCGTAGGCATTTTAAGTTGGATATTTTTCCTATCCCTTTTTTTATTAACCTTATTTCCTGCAAGTGTTATTAAAGCCATAGATCAATACGCTCTTACTTCCCACTCAATAGATTTTTCTGAATTGCAGAATACTGGAAATGCCTTAAATCAAAATTTTAAATTTTTTGATATTCATATTATGAGCAATGATAGGTCAATACTTAAGATCAAAGAGTTGGTATTAGCTACATCACTTAAACCTCAACTTTTTTTTCAGCCAATAAGTATTAGCAGCATAACTATCAAAGATGGCTATTTTCTTCACTCAGAAATATCGACATCCAACCCATTTCAAAATTTTTTTGTAGATCTCAACGATGAATTTTTATTGTCATTTAAAAATTTTAAATATCAAAGAAATGATTCAATTATTGAGATAAATGGAGATCTTTTTGGTAAATTATCCAGCTCATTGTCTGGCCAACTTAGTTTTCTTCATGATAACAATCTTAGTACAGTTGCAGTGGATGTTGTTGAAGATTCTCATCGCTTCTCATTAAATCTGCACTCTTATAAATGGCTTAGTTTGATTCCAGCTTTTAGTGCGTCACCCATCAAGGATTTAACTTTTCAAATCAATGCTCTTGGTGAATTGCAGAATGATCAATCAATTATTAAAGGTTCTTTTAATTCCAATAGTTTATTTTTAAATTCATTATTAATTAACCCAAATAAAGGATCTTTTCACTTTCAGTCTAAAAAAAATATTGGCACATTAACATTAACTGAATTTCTTAACCCATTGGTAGATGAAGAAAATCCAATTCAAATTAACCTTCAAAAAAAATCGGTTACTGTTCCAAGATTCTTTCTTTCACCCCAGATTCTTGAAATAGACAAATTAAAATTTACAAACTTAATTATTGAGAATCTTTTTATATCATTTGAGAGCATCTTTCCAAAATATTCAGGATTTATTAAAGATATAGATCTCAAAGATCTGTACTTTAAAGAAATTTTAAATCTTAGTGGAGACTTTTCAGGATATGGGGAGAATGTAAAATTCTTAGTAAATTCAGAAGCCTCTATTCTGAAAAATCACAAGAAAAACTTTACCCCAGTATCAATCAAAGGAGTGGGAGACTTTTCTGGTTCAGCTCTTGATTTTATAGCTAGAGTTAAAAATCAATCTGCTAGGATTGATCTTGCTTTGCAGATCAATCCTAAATCAATCAATCCTTTTTCTATTGAGCTGAAAGGCAAGGATATGTCAAAAGACTTAATTGCATTCTCTCTTCCTGATTCTTTAAATGCATTTGGTGACTATATAGATACAAGTATTGTTTCTGGAAGGCAAAATTCAATTTATTTTAATTACTCTAGCCCCAGCAAGGGCTTGAAGGGTGGGTTGAAAGCAAAAATTTTAATTAATGAATCAACACTAACTTTTAATGAGGATTTAGTAATAGATTTTTCAAGACCATTAATTGAGGCCGATAATGAAAATTTATATATTTTTTCACCATCTGGCAGAGCAACTAATTTTTCTTATGAGCCTGCCTATGGTTTATTAAATTATAAGTCTCAAAAGCTTAGTTTTTATTCTCTACATTCTATAAAATCAATGGATCTAAAGGATTCATTGGGCCTGGGAGATGAAAATTTTAATTTACCTAACGTGCAAGCAGAGCATAAAGGTGAAATTAAACTATCAAGCTTAAATCTTAATAACGCTATTTCAGTAAAAACAAATAACTTCTATTTACCAATAGTGCGACCTCATGAAATCAATCTTAATAAGGCAAGTATCTATATTGTTGATTTAGATAAAATTTATGGGCTATTATCATCAAGCTTCATGAAAGAGAAGCTTTCAATTCTTCTTATGGGTACAGGTTTAACTAAAAAATATGATTTAACCTTCTCTACCAATATCAATTTAGAGCCAGGAAACTTCATTCCTGATTCATATTACTTCCAAGTTTCTGGCGATGATCTTTTTAAAATCGATCTCAATTTGAAAAAAAATTCTCTACCAATGCTAAAGATCAATTCGGATCTTAAAAATATTGAGTTTGATTCACCATTAAACTCGCTTTCAAAAAAGAAATTATCAAGGCTGCCGACAGAAATCTTGATAAGTAATTTCTCAAATCCATCTCTTAAACTTATCAACAAAAAAATTGATATGCACATAAAAGATTTCAGTAAATATGTTGGATATATTTCAATAGGCGCAAAACTTCCTGAAAAGTATATGAGTTTTGCTAACGAGCCTGGATTGAATATATATCTTTATTCAGAGGTTTTAACTGAGAGCTTATTAAGCTCTGCATTTCCAAGGAACTCCGAATCAACATCCATAAATCTTAATCAATTCGCTTTCAAAATTAAAAATTTTAAATTTTATAATAATAATTTTTCTGATCTTTCAGGTTTGTTTGATTTAAATAACTCAGAAATTGTAGGTAGTTTAATCTCAGATAATCTTAATTTAAACCTCAGGATGGATCAGACTGGGTTTATGAGAATAGAGATAAATGACTCAACTATACCTGATATAGAATTTATAAATTCTTCGCAATCAACCTCTAATGCAAGTCTGAATTCTAGACTTATTATAAAAAACTCTTCTCTTGGTAAAATAAAGATTAAGGATTTTGAAGCGTACCTCTTAAACAATCAAAAGAAGTTCACTGTCAATAACATTAAATTAAATTCAAATCTAATATCTATCAAACCATTGAAAAAATCTTCAATTGCATATTTTTCAATCGATAAGGTTAAGCCTCTTTATAAAATAAGTGGAGATTTTTTAATTAAAGATTCAAATAAGATCCCTTATTTAAGACACTTTGCAGATTTTTCATATTTTAATGGATCTATTAATTTACAATGGAAAGAACTCTCTACATTAAGTCACATAGAAGGAGAGAGTAATTTTATTTTGAAAGATCTAGCAATAAATGATTCTATCTCTGATTCTTTGGCTTTTAACTTACTTGGAGTCCTGAATTTAAGAAATATCCTTGGCAAGTTGGCAAATTTAGATCTTTCAATTGATGAGTATATCTCAACCCAATTAAGTAGGGTTGAGGGAGACCTGTTATTCAGCAAATCAAAGTTGAGGCTTGCATCTCCATTATTTATAGAAACAAATGCA
>Ga0066867_10001462_pt1 | contig 11670 bp, 12 predicted proteins | sample ETN01SmetaG_4_FD_65606 | JGI IMG/M metagenome (GOLD analysis project Ga0066867, IMG submission 65606) | Marine microbial and viral communities from oxygen minimum zone, Eastern Pacific Ocean - ETNP2014F12-01SV261 | ecosystem: Environmental > Aquatic > Marine > Oceanic ... | reverse complement strand
CAAATTTATCTAATCCAAAAACTTCTATTTCTCCATTAATTTTAGATTTAAAATCTTTATCTTTTTGTAAACCCGCCCCTACTTTTTCAATTGTTTCTATAACATGATCAACGTCTTCATTATATGATACACCTATTTCAAAACTATGATAATCTTGATCTTGCGTTATATTTTTGACTGTTGTAACCTCACTAAAAGGAACAACATGTAAATGTCCATTAACATCTCTTAATCTTACAGTTCTTATAGTTATAGCTTCAACTCTTCCAGAATGTCCTGCTACCTCAACAATATCGCCTATGGTAATTTGTCCTTCTAATATAATAAATAAGCCAGTTATAATATCTTTAACTAAAGTTTGAGCTCCAAAACCAACTGCTAAACCTACGACCCCAGCTGCGGCAATTAAAGGTCCTATTTCTATTCCCAATTCTGATAAAACAAGCATGATAACTACAATCAAAATTGCGATAGATACAAAATTTTTTAATATACGAAAAAGAGTGTTAATCCTTTGTGTTTGGGCTTCATCTTTAGAACTTTCAAGATTATCTAATTTTTTTTTTATTACTGTTGAAACAGTCTTCCACCCTAATAAACCTATAAAAATAATAATGAATATATTTATAAAGATTTGATAAGAGTCTTTAAAAATATTTAAAAAAGATAAATCCATTTATTAAAAATAAAAAAATACAAAAGTATTTCAAATATATTATTATGAACTATATAAATTCAACAATGTTTTTAAATATTAAAATGTTAAAAATTAAACAATTTTTTATTTTATTAATCTCAATTATGATTTTTAGCTCCTTTAGCTTAAATAAGGTAGGTGCTAGAGATGTTGCAGAATCAGCATATGACTTTGCTTTTATTGATATTGATGGTAAAAATCTTCCATTGTCTCAATTTAAAGGGAAACCTCTTTTAATATTTAATTCTGCTTCAAAATGCGGTTTTACTTCTCAATATACTGGTATTCAAAAAATACATGAAGATTACAAAACTAAAGGTTTAATTGTAATTGGAATTCCATCTGATAATTTCAATCAAGAACCTGGTAGTGAGGAAGATATTAAAAAATTTTGTATGGTAAATTTTAACATTACTTTTGATTTAACAAAAAAAAATAATGTTGTTGGGGCTGGTGCTCACCCATTTTTTAAATGGCTTAATAAAAATTATAAAGTAAAACCAAAATGGAATTTTTATAAGTTTGTTATAAATAAAAATGGAAAATTAGAAAACCATTTTTCCTCAATGATTGCACCGTCATCAAGCAAACTTGTATCTTCTTTAGATAAAGTAGTTAAATAATTTTAATTTTAAATTTGGTGGGCCTGGGAGGATTTGAACCCCCAATACGAAATCCGTAGTTTCGCGTGATATCCGTTTCACTACAAGCCCTTTTTTTTCTTTCTTTTTATATTTATATTTTGTAAAAAATTATATTTTTTCCAAACGTATTTTCGCATATCATGACAAATTATTTCTTTTTCTTTTCCATGAACAAATGATGTGCTACTTCCTAAAGTTTTTTTTTCCATGAAAATTTTACAAATTTTTTAAAATTTTTTTTTATATATTCATTTTTCAAACCAAGTGTTGCAAAAAAACAACATATTTAGCTTGTTTTTCTTATTATAACAAATGATAATACTAGTATAAGTTTTAAAGTAATATATAATTAATTTAGAAATATTTTTTGTGTCGGGATGTTTTATAAATTTTTAATATTATTTCTAGTTTCTTTTGTACTTACAAGTTGCTCTTTGTTAGACAGGAGAGGTGGTGATGAAGTTGCTGATCTTGAACCTATTCCTGAAGAAACAGGGGATGAACCTTCAATTTTAATAGACGACGAAGAAATGTTGCCTCAAAGCGATAGTGCAATAATTGATGATGGTTCAATCTCAAGGACAGAACAAATGACTGCTGAGCCAAGTGGAACATTTGTTGGACAAAAAATTGATCCATTAAAACAAGATTATACAGCAGTTGGAGACGCTTTTAATGTACATAGGGATTCTTACGAAGAAGTAAAATCTAGAGTTTATGGCTCCGCAACTGAGTTTTATGGAACCATAGCAGCTATTAATACTAAATTACAATTAGGCACGACTCCCGGCAACCCTGTTTTGGTCAGACAATATGATCAGGCTCAAGGAGAGCTTGATAGTATTGAAGAGTTTATGCGTGAAATTAATTTATTAAATCAAAAAGTAAATGCTGATGCCGGTGTTGTGGCTTTGTTAAAAAGTACAATAAATAAAACCCTGCGTTTAGCTGGTGCAATTGATCAAGATCATCGCCAATTAGAATTATTAGAAGATAACGTAGAAAAATTAGAAGTTGATATTGCAAGACTTATAAATGAGATTACTGAAGAAATATCAAGACAAGCTGGTTTTGCAAAAATTGAAAATCAAAATATGTTAGTAATGGCTGTAGCTATTAGGAACGGAGAAGCTATGGGAACTGGAATTTTGAACAGATCGTTTCTAGCTGCGCAAGCGTTAGCTGAAGCTGGTGCTCCTGACCAACAATTAGATGTTCCAAAAGTAAATATTACAGGACTACCTTTAGTAGTTATTAGGTTTGATGACCCTGATATTAATTATGAAAAAACATTATTCGATGCAATTGGAACAACTGTCGATAAAAAGAGTTCAGCAACATTTGGTTTAGTTGCTGTATCACCAATTGGAAAAAATGAAGGTGAAACAAGAATTAATGCTTCTAAAGTAAAAAAATATGCTGAAAGAGTCTTGAGAAGTATGGCTAGCTTTGGACTACCTTCTAAAAAAGTGGCCTTATCTGCAAAAACAAGTGGTGATGTTGTTGTTCCAGAAGTTCATATATACGTTCAATAGTAATTAAATTAATTTTTATAATTATCAATTAACCTTATTTTCCCTAAGTTTGCTGCTACAAAAACTCTTAAATTGTTTTTTTTTATATTTTTTTTTGATAAATTATTTTCATTATAAATCTCTAAATAATCAATTTTACTAAAACCATAATTAATTAACTTCTTTTTACCTACTAGTTTTAAATCATTTAATTTATTTTGATTTTTTTTTGCTTTAAAAAAGATTTCTTTTATTGTTTTGAATAGATATGAAGCAATTTTTTTTTGCTTATTATTTAATAGATCATTTCTAGATGAATATGCTAATCCACTTCTATCCCTAACTGTTGGCATAGTAATAATTTTTGTTTTTAATTTATATTTTAAAATTAAATCTTTAACAACTAAGACTTGCTGGAAATCTTTTTGACCAAAGAATGCAAAATTGGGAGATACCTGATCAAACAATGGTTTTAAAACAGTAACAACGCCGTCAAAATGTCCTTTTCTAAATTTACCACATAATGTATTAGCTTTCCTAGATGCTTTAATTATTTTAATTTTTTTACTAGAAAAAATTTCATTTATTTTTGGTATATATAATATATTAACTTTTTCATTATAAATTTTTTTTTTATCAGAACTTAAATTACTTGGATATTTTGCAAAATCACTTTTAGAATTAAATTGCAAAGGATTTAAAAAAATACTAACAACTACAACTTCAGATCTTTTTTTAGCTAATCTTATTAATTCTAAATGTCCTTGATGCAAAACTCCAAGAGTTGGTACAAACCCTATCTTCTTTTTTTCTAATTTATATTTGTTAATTTCTCTTGCTAAAATTGTTGAATCTTTAATTATTTTTAAGTTATTCACTTTTTTTTATCGAACTTTATATATGTTATATTATTAGAAGTTGTTTTATTTTTCATATAAAAATACTCATCATTTGGAAAAATACCGCTTCGTACTTCATCACAAAATTTTTTAACCGATAATTCTATATCAAAACTTTTATAAACTTTTACAAATTTAGGAGTTTTTTTTGCCTTATATTCATTTGAAAAACCTAACATATCTTCGGTTACTAATATCTGTCCATTGCAACTAGCACTAGCCCCAATTCCAATAGTTGGAATAAATTTATGTTTATATTGTTTAACTTTTTTTACTATAACTCTAGCAGCACTTTCAGCAACGGCTTCAATAACAATTGCAAAAACATTTGCTTTACATAAAGCATATGCATCTTCAACTAGCTCATTTTTTTCTAAAGAATTAAAGCCTTTGATCTTTATATTATTATAATTTTGAATAGATTGCGGTGACAACCCAATATGTCCCATTACTTTTATTCCTCTATCAGTTAAATATGAAGTAGTTTCCGCAATTTCTTTTCCTCCTTCAATTTTAACGCCGTAACAATTTGTTTTATCTATTACTTTACAAGCTGTTTCGTAGGCCTGGAGAGAAGATCTTTCATAAGATCCATAAGGTAAGTCAACTATAACCAAGGTGTTTTGAACTGCTTTTACAACTGCTTTTCCATGGTTTATCATCATATCAACAGTTACTTTTCTTGTATTCTTCATCCCATATAATGTCATACCTAAACTGTCACCAACTAGAATCCAATCTACATACTTATCTAATATTTTAGCCATATCAAATGAGTATGCTGTTAAACCAACTATCGGTGTGGTACGATTAAAAAATTTTGTGATTTTGTTTTTTAATTTCATCTTAATATAATTATACCTATTAATGTTGAAAAAATTGTTTAAATCAATTATAAAAATATTTTTTTTTCTACTTTTTTTATTCATAATAAAAAATGTTTATGCAACTGAAAAAATTAATTTTGCAGTTACTACTTCACATCCACAAGCTTCAAAAATCGGAAGAGATATATTGAAAAATGGAGGTAATGCCATGGATGCTGTTTTAGCGGTTCAAATGGCTTTAAATTTAGTTGAACCTCAATCTTCCGGTATAGGCGGAGGTGGTTTTTTATTATATTTTGATAAAAAAAGTTCTAATTTAACTTTTTATGATGGAAGAGAAACAGCCCCTTCTAAAATAAATAAAAGATTTTTTTTAGATAGTAATGATGATCCATTAAAATTTTATGATATAGCTGTTGGCGGTATGGCAGTTGGTGTACCTGGTATTATATCAATGCTTGAACAAGCTCATCAAAATCATGGTTTACTTGAATGGAGCAGTCTTTTTAAACCAACTATTAAATTAGCTGAAAAGGGATTCAAAATTTCTCCAAGACTTTATAACGCAATTAAAAAAGATGCATATTTATATCTTTTTCCTAAAAGTAAAATGTATTTCTATAATAAAAACAAAAAATATATAAAATTAATTCCAAAAATTAAAGATGAAATAAATCCTAAAAAAAAATTTGATGTTCTTAAAAATTATGATTTTGCAAATACATTAAAAATTATATCTTCTAAAAAATCAAAAGGATTTTATCAAGGAAAAATTGCAGAAAATATTGTTTACGCGGTTCAAAATTCTCCTATTAAAAAAGGCCTCATAAACTTAAATGATTTAAAAAATTATAAAGCAAAAAAAAGAAAGCCTTTGTGTGGAAAATATAGAGAATATAAAATATGTAGTGCCCCACTTCCAAGTGCCGGGGGGTTTAGCATTTTGCAGATTTTAGGAATTCTTGAAGAATTTAGATTATCTAAAGAAAAAATAAATGAAAATATTCACTTAATTATAGAGGCAAGCAAATATTCTTATAATGATAGATATAAATATTTAGGGGATCCTGATTTTTCTGATATTAAAATAAATGATTTTTTATCAAAACAATATTTAAAGCAAATTGCTTCTAAAATATATGTCGATAAAAAAAATAAATCAAATATTGAAATTAAAAATAAATATTTTATCCCTACTTCAACAACTCATTTTTCAATTGTTGATACATATGGAAATGTTGCCTCAATGACTTCTAGTATTGAAAATACATTTGGTTCTAGATTAATGGTTAATGGTTTTTTATTAAATAATCAACTAAGTGATTTTAACTTCAAAATAGAAAATGGATTATTTGCAAATAATATAATTAAAGCAAATAAAAGGCCTTTAAGTTCTATGTCGCCAACTATCGTTTTTGATAAAAATAATAATGTAAAAATGGTTATAGGATCTCCAGGGGGAAAATCAATTATAATGTATGTAATTAAAACTATTATCGCAGTTTTAGACTGGGAAATGGGAATACAAGAGGCCGTGGATTTTCCTAATTTTAGCATTTATAATGATAAAGTTTTAATTGAAAAGAAACGATTTAATAAAGAATTCAAAAAATATCTTTCAAATTTAGGCCATTTAACTATTGAAAAAGAATTGAATAGTGGTTTGAATGGCTTTGAAATTAAAAACAATATTATTTATGGGATAGCAGATAAGAGAAGAAATGGACTTGTTTTATATAATTAATAAATTTTTTTGTATATTTAATAATAAATTAATTTATAAATATTAAGGATAATTAAACATATTAATTTTTTTTTGAATATTTTAAAGTGAAGAGAACATTTCAACCAAGTAAAAGAAAGAGAAAAAACAAACACGGTTTTAGAAAAAGAATGGCAACAAGTGATGGTAGGCAGATTTTATCTAGAAGAAGAAATAAAGGTAGAAAAAAAATTTCAGCTTAAAAACAAATGTCAACAGTTCTGCTTAAAACAATAAAAAAAAGAATTGACTTTATTAAAGTATCAAAAAAAGGTAAGAAGTTTTTTACAAAAGGTTTCACTCTTCAAAAATATAAAAGAAATTTATATTCCGAAGAAAAAGATGATGCGGTTAGAATAGGATTTACAATTACAAAAAGAATTGGTGGTGCAGTGATAAGAAACAAAATAAAAAGACGTTTTAAAGCAATCATAAAAGAAATTTTAAATAATTACTTAAAAAAAAATTATGATTATGTAATTATTGCAAATAAAAAAAGTCTAGTTATGAATTATAAAGAACTAAAAAATGATGTTATAAAAGTAATAAAGTAGAAATGGAAATATTAAATAAAATTTTAGTAAAATTATTAATAAATTTTATAAAAATTTATCGTTTTTTTTCTCCTTTTTTTTATAGAGGTTCATGTAGATTTAATCCTACTTGCACTGACTATGCCATTCAATCAATATCAAAATATGGTCCTATTGTAGGTATTTACAAAAGCACTATTAGATTATCAAAGTGTCATCCTTTTGGAAAATATGGGTTTGACCCGGTTAATACTAAGGTGAACAAAACAAAATGAAAGAACAAGTTAATTTAATTTTAGCAATTGCTTTATCTTTGTTAATTCTACTTGGTTTCCAATACTTTTTTTCAGATCCGCAAATAAAAAAAGAGGTTGAAAGAAAAAAACATTTAGAACAAACAGAAGATTATTTAAAAAATAATTCGGCTAATTTAGAGAATGAAGTGAATGGGTATTTAGAATTAGATGATGCATTAAATAAAGATGAAAGAATAAAAATAGATTCTCCAAGATTGAAGGGATCAATATCCTTGAAAGGTTTAAAAATTGATGATCTTACTTTCAAAGACTATAAAGAAACATTAGATAAAGAAGCTAAACTTATAACTTTGTTTAAGCCAGGTTCAACAAAAGGAGCATATTTTTCTAATTTTGGATGGATAAAGGCATCTTCAGATAAAACTTTTGATTTGCCAAATGATCAAACTATTTGGACTACAAACTCAAAAAAAATAACAAATAAAAATTCAGCTATATTTTCTTGGACAAATAATCAAGGCATTCAATTTGAACAGGAAATTTTAATAGATGAAGATTATATGTTTACAATAAAACAAAAAGTTATAAACAATTCAGACAAAGATATAAGTATAAGCCCTGTTGCTAAAATAAGTAGAACTGACACACCTAAAACACAAGGATTCTTTATTCTTCACGAGGGGCCTCTTGGGATTATTAATAATGTTCTGGAAGAAATCGATTACAAAGATTTAAAAAAAAATCTTGGTCCAATTAAATATAATTCAAAAGGTGGTTGGTTTGGTATTACAGATAAATATTGGTTAGCCACATTAATACCTGATCAAAGCTCAAATGTTGTTGCTAGATATTTATTTTATACAAAAAATAATAAAGAAAAATATCAAGTTGATTACAAAGGAGGTATCATTGAAATACCCTCCAATAAATCAATAACTATAAAAAATTTATTATATGCAGGTGCAAAAGAAATTAAACTTTTAGACAAATATAAAAAACAGTATTCAATTCCAAGATTAGATTTTGCAATAGATTTTGGATGGTACAAATTCATCACAAAGCCTTTTTTATATATCCTAATTTTTTTTACTGATATTTTTGGAAATTTTGGAATTTCAATAATATTACTTACTCTTTTAATAAAGTTGATTTTTTTTCCTCTTGCAAATAAATCATATATTGCAATGCAAAAAATGAAGGAATTACAGCCACAACTTTTAAAAATAAAGGAAACTTACAAAAATGATAAGGTTAAACTTAATCAAGAAATGATGGCATTATACAAAAGAGAAAAGGTTAATCCAGCTGCAGGTTGCTTACCAATACTTATTCAAATACCAGTATTTTTTTCTCTTTATAAGATTCTTTTTGTTAGCCTTGAACCATATCAAGCCCCTTTTTATTTATGGATTCATGATTTATCAGCTGCTGACCCAACTTCTATTTTAAATTTATTTGGCCTTTTGCCATATGATCCAAATTTTTTACCAAAGATAATGAATATTGGAATATGGCCTTTAGTAATGGGAATTAGTATGTGGGCGCAACAAAAACTTAATCCCCAACCAACAGATCCTGTACAAGCAAAGATTTTTATGTTTCTTCCAATTTTTTTTACGATCATATTAGCGCCATTTGCAAGTGGCTTGGTCATATATTGGGTTTTCAATAATTTGTTTTCTATGGCTCAACAAATACTAATAAAAAAAAGGATGGAAAAAGGAAAAATTAAAAATTTATAGTTATTAAAAATTGAAAGTAAATTTATCCACTAGTGAAAGAAAATATCTTCAAGGAGCCCTATCCTTTGATGAAGCCAAAAAATATATAAAAAAATTTAATAATAAAATTTTTGTTATTAAATATGGTGGTAGCGCTCTAAGCAATAGATATCTTGCAAACAACTTTGCAAAGGATCTTGTTCTAATAAAAAAATTAGGAATAAATGTTATAATTGTCCATGGTGGTGGAATTCAAATATCAGAAACATTAAAAGCAGAGAACTTAAATAATCAATTTATCAATGGCTTAAGAGTTACAGATAAAAAAACTATAAAAATTGTCAAAAAAGTATTAATTGGAAGAATAAATAAAAAAATTGTTGATCTAATCAATAAAGCTGGTGGTAAAGCAATAAGTTTGCCAGGACATAAAAAAGGCTTTATTGAAGTTACGCCGCTGAAAAAGGAAATGGGCTTTGTTGGAAAACCCAAAAAAATAAAAATAAAAATTATAAAAAATATATTAAAAAAAAATTATATACCAATCATTGCAAGTTTAGGCTTTAAAGGAAAAAAGGTTTTTAATATCAACGCTGATACTGTAGCTGGCGAACTTGCATCTTCTCTATCTGCTACAAGATTTTATTTTATAACAAATATTAAAGGTGTTATGGATAAAAATAATAAACTAATCAAAGAAATCACACCTAAGAAAGCAAAAGAACTAATAAAAAAAAATATTATAAAAGGAGGGATGATTCCTAAAGTTGAGACTTGTTTAAATGCAGTAAAGAAATCAGCAAAAGCTGCTGTAATTCTAGATGGAAGAAGCCCCAAATTGCTTCTAAAAGAAATTTTTACAAAAAGGGGGGTTGGAACGTTAATTGGAAAAAAATAATAATACAAATTTTACACATTGGTTTTTTGATTTAGACAATACCTTATACTGTGCTAATAGCGGTATATTTGACCAAATACATAAAAAAATGGGTAAGTATATTTCAAATAATTTAAAAATTAGTTTAAAAGAAGCAAAAATTTTACAAAACAAGTATTTTGTAGAAAATGGAACAACTCTTTATGGTTTAATGAAAAACCACCGTATCAATCCAAAAAAATTCTTAGAATATGTTCATGATATTGATTTTAGTATCGTTAAACCAGATAAAGAATTAAATAATCTAATTAAAAAAATTTCTGGAAAAAAAATAGTCTTTACAAATGCAGATATTTCATATGTAGAAAAAATATTAACAAATTTAGATTTAGATAATGTCTTTGATGATATATATGATATTGAAAGAATGAATTTCTTACCTAAACCTAGTTTAGAAACCTATAAAAAATTAATATCTACTTATAATGTTAAAAAAGGGATTTTGTTCGATGATATTCCACATAATTTGTTCCCCGCTGCAGATCTGGGTTTAAAAACTGTACAAGTTTATAATAAAAAACTACAAAAAGAATTAAATGGAACATCAAAAAAAATTAATTATATAACAAGTGATTTAAAAGAATGGTTAAAAAAATGGATGCAGAACAATTAAAAAAAATTATTGAAACAAATTTTGAAAAAATCGAAGAAATTAATCCTCAAACTAAAGGTGAATTACTTGAAGCTGTAAATGAAGTTATAAAACTACTCGATCAAGGCAAAGCTCGGGTTGCAGAAAAAAAAGATAATAAATGGATTGTTAATCAGTGGATCAAACAAGCAATACTCCTTAGCTTTAAAACAAATGAAATGGAATTACTTGAAGGTCCGTATACAACATGGTGGGATAAAGTTTCAGGTAAAACAGTAGGTTGGACTAAGGTTGATCACGAAAAAGCTGGTTTTAGATCCGTACCAAATGGTACTGTAAGAAAAGGATCTTATATTGGCAAGAATGTAATTCTAATGCCTAGCTTTGTAAATATCGGCGCATTCGTTGATGACAATAGCATGATTGACACATGGGCTACTGTTGGAAGTTGTGCTCAAGTAGGAAAAAATGTTCATTTGTCAGGAGGTGCGGGTCTAGGTGGTGTGTTAGAACCTCTTCAAGCATCACCAACAATTATTGAAGATAATGTTTTCATAGGAGCAAGAAGCGAAGTGGCAGAAGGTGTTATTGTTAAAGAAGGAAGTGTTTTATCAATGGGTGTTTTTATATCAGCTTCTACAAAAATTGTTGAAAGAGATACTGGAAAAATTCATATGGGCGAAGTTCCTCCCTACTCTGTAGTTATTCCAGGCACACTTCCAGGAAAAAATGGGGGCCCTTCTTTAGCATGTGCTGTAATTGTAAAACAAGTGGATGAAAAAACTAGATCTAAAACTTCTATTAATGAATTATTGAGAGATTAAAAAATAAATATAAATGAAAAATTCTAAAGAAATCGATATAGCTCAAAGATTAATTCGATGCAAATCAGTGGCACCAAAAGATGATGGCGCGTTAAGAATAGTTGAGAAAGAATGTAAATCCATTGGTTTTAAATGTACAAAACTAAGATTTTCTGAAAAAGGCTTTGATACAATAAATAATTTATATGCAGAAATTGGAAATGGTAAGCCGCATTTTTCATTCGCTGGTCATGTTGATGTGGTGCCAGCTGATAGAAAAGAATGGTCAGTTGATCCGTTTTCAGGAAAAATAAAAAATAATTTTTTAACCGGTAGAGGTGCTGTGGATATGAAATCTGCTATTGCATGTTTTATATCTGCTGCACAAAGTTATTTAGAAGAAAATAAAAACTTTAAAGGTAAAATTTCTATGATGATAACTGGTGATGAGGAGACCTATGCTTGGCTTGGTACAAGAAAAATT
>Ga0066867_10001441_pt1 | contig 11796 bp, 8 predicted proteins | sample ETN01SmetaG_4_FD_65606 | JGI IMG/M metagenome (GOLD analysis project Ga0066867, IMG submission 65606) | Marine microbial and viral communities from oxygen minimum zone, Eastern Pacific Ocean - ETNP2014F12-01SV261 | ecosystem: Environmental > Aquatic > Marine > Oceanic ... | reverse complement strand
AGCGTCATCCAACCCCTGCTGCTCTCGCTCCTGGTGAGCGTCATCGCCGCACTGGTTGTCGTCGTAATCGGAACACCGCTGGCCTGGACCATGGCCCGGGTCGACCTGCCGGGCCGTCGCATCGTCAGGGCACTGGTACTCCTGCCAATGGTCCTCCCACCGGTCGTGGGCGGAACAGCCCTGCTGTTCGCCCTGGGTAGACGAGGCCTGATCGGCCAGTGGCTGGACCGGTGGTTCGGCCTGACCCTTCCGTTCACGACCCTCGGAGCAGTCGTGGCAGCCGTGTTCGTGGCGCTGCCGTTCTACGTGATCGCCGTCGAGGGGGCCCTCGAGTCGGGCTCAGACGAGTTGGAACAGATGGCCGGCACCCTGGGAGCCGAGCCCATGAGGGTCCTGCGCCGGATCACGCTTCCGCGACTCCTTCCAGCCATGGGAGCCGGAGTGGCCCTGGCCTGGGCCCGGGCACTCGGAGAGTTCGGTGCCACCATCACCTTCGCCGGCAACCTGCCGGGACGCACCCAGACACTCCCCCTCGCCACCTTCCTGGCCCTTGAGTCAGACACCGAAGAGGCCCTGGCCCTCAGCCTCGTAATGCTGATCGTGTCGCTGGCGGTACTCATCCCGATGCGTGACCGGTGGCTTCCCGGTCGGAGGCCAGACCAGTGAGCGCCATCCACCTGGCTGGCACGGCACAGGCAGGCCATCTGGAACTCGAGGTGGACCTGAGCGTCGAACCCGGTGAGACGGTCGCCCTGCTCGGCCCCAACGGTGCAGGCAAGACCAGCCTGCTACGCATACTTACGGGCCTGTTACCGCTGACCAGAGGACACCTTGACCTGTCCGACCATGCTGCAGACGTACCTGACGCAGGTGTGTTCGCGGAACCCCACAAGCGACCCATCGGCTGGGTGCCCCAGGACCGACTGCTGTTCCCACACCTCACCGTGAAACAGAATGTGGGCTTCAGCCCCCGGGCCAGGCCGGAGCGTGTTGACCAACTACTCGAGGTGCTGGACATCACCGAACTGGCCGACCGAAGGCCAAGCTCGTGCTCTGGAGGCCAGGCCCAGCGGGTGGCCCTGGCGCGGGCTGTTGCCACCGAACCGGAGGTTCTGCTGCTCGACGAGCCATCAGCCGCCCTCGACATCGACTCGAGGCACCTGATCGACAGCCTCCTGGAGGACCGGGGCGACCGGGCCACCCTCCTGGTAACCCATGACCCGGTGGAAGCCGCAACCACCGCCGACCGGATCATCATTCTTGAGAACGGCCGGATAACCCAGTCGGGCAACCCATCTGAAGTGCGTACCAGGCCACTCACCCGCTATGCAGCCTCCCTTGCAGGATTGAACACGATCGCCGCCAGGGCCACAGCAAGCACGGCCACGACAGAAGACGGTGTCGTCGTGGTTCTCGGTGAGCCGGCCAGCGGGCCGGTCCACCTGGTCGTGCCACCCGTGGCCGTCGCCCTCCACCGCACCGCCCCCGGCGGCAGCCCCCGAAACGTCTGGGAGGCGACAGTCGCCGAGCTCCAGCCTGCCTTCGACCGGGTACGCGTCGTGCTCGACGGCCCCCTCCCAATCGTGGCCGAGGTGACCCCCGCAGCCGTCGAGGTGCTGGGCCTGGTTCCCGGTGCCAGGGTGTGGGCTGCTGTCAAGGCCACTGAGATAACCGTTCATCCGGCGTAGTCTCAGGGTTCATGGCAAACGACCCCACTCCAGACACCGCCCTCGGACGATTCCGACTCGACGACAGGGTCGTAATCGTCACCGGTGCCAGCTCAGGCCTGGGAGAACGCTTCGCAAGGGTTCTGGCCGGAGTCGGTGCAAAGGTCGTCCTGGCTGCACGTCGGGCCGACCGCCTAGAGGCCCTCGCAGCCGACCTTCCGGATGCGCTCGTCGTGACAGTCGACGTGGCCGGCCCCGATGGGCCCCAACACCTCATCGACATGACAATCGACAACTACGGCCAACTTGACGTGCTTGTCAACAACGCCGGCATCTCACGCGTGCTTCCCGCAGTCGATGACGACATCGACGGCTTTCGCCACGAACTAGAGGTGGACCTGGTCGCCCCCTATGAACTGGCCCGTCGGGCTGCACGCTGGTGGATAGCCAACGACCACCCCGGGGTGGTCGTGAACCTGGGATCGGCACTGGGTGAGGGATCCGGTGGTCGGTTGCGCCTGCCCGGATATGCAGCCGCCAAGGGAGGCCTCCACAACCTCACCCGCGAGTTGGCTGTCCAGTGGGCACGAAAGGACATTAGGGTCAACGCCCTGGCACCGGCATGGTTCGAGACAGAGATGACCAGCGACACCATGTTCCACGATGACTCGGGCATCGCGTATGTGGAGTCCGGAACCCCGGTGGGCCGGGGCGGCATGGCCCACGAGTTGGACGGTGCGCTGCTGCTGCTGGCCTCCGACGCAAGCTCCTACATGACCGGCCACATACTCCTGGTCGACGGGGGTTGGACGGCCGTGTAGTTGCTTGTCTTCCCCTCCTCGACTGCACCCTTAGAGGCCATCGCCGGGGGTTCGAGAACCGAATACCGTCTGCGCGCTCTTGGCCCTCAGAGAGAGGCTCCTCTTTCCCAGGTGTTCAGGTTACCCATTGTCGTCTGGCTGGAAATGTGTACTGGTGATTAAAGTGGGCCGGTGTCGGGCAGCCGGTAAGCGAGCATGTTGCGAGCGTCCGGGTGCCCGGCGACGGGCCACGGTCGTGGAACAGGCCCTGTGAAGAACCAGCTAGAGCCCCAGCGCGTTCTTCAGGAAGGCCAGCTGGACGAGCAGGAGGTTCTCGGCCACCTCCTCCTGGGGCGTCATGTGGGTCACCCCCGAGAGAGGCAGCACGCTGTGTGGCCTTCCGGCCTCCAGCAGGGAACGGGACAGGACAAGCGTGTGGGCAGCGACCACGTTGTCGTCGGCGAGGCCGTGGATGAGCAACAGGGGCCCCGTCAGTGACGCCGACTCCGCACACAGGTCGGCCCGCTTGTAGACCTCGGGATTGGCCTCAGGATTACCCAGGTAGCGCTCGGTGTAGTGCGTGTCGTAGAGGCGCCAGTCCGTGACGGGTGCTCCAGCCACCGCGGCATGGAACACATCGGGACGCCTGAGCACGGCTAGTGCGGCCAGGTAGCCGCCGAACGACCACCCCCTGATCGCAACCCTGGACAGGTCGAGACGGTCATCGTCGGCTGCGATGGCCTCCAGGGCATCCACCTGATCGTCGAGCACCGGCCCTGCAAGGTCACCGGCCACGGCCCGCTCCCACACCGGGCCGCGCCCCGGCGTTCCCCGTCCATCAGCCACCACGACGGCGAAGCCCCTGTCTGCGAACCACTGCGAGGTCAGGAACTGGGCACGGGTCCGCTGCACCCGTTGGGCGTGTGGCCCACCGTAGGGATCGAGGAGTACCGGTAGGGGCGAACCGTCGTGGCCAGCCGGGAAGAGCACCGCCGACCTGATGTCGCGCTCGCCGACCACGTGGAAGTCGGGGGTCGGTGCGACGAGTGGCTCCTCGGCCAGCGAGGCCACAAGGTGACCCGAGACCTCCAGCGACGTCCCATCCAGGTCCGATCGCGACACGGCAACCAACCCACCTCCTGGAACAGCTGAACGCACTCCGCCACCTGCAGACACCGATTCGACAGAGCCGTCACGCCCCACCCTCACGACGTCGACGTCCAACGGGTCCGTCGATGCCTGCACAAGCACGCCACTGGTGGTAACACCTAGAATTGATCGAACCTGGAGCCCATCGGGTGACAGGGCTTCGCCTGCAAGGACCAGGCGCCGGCTTTCGCCGCGATCCTCGACGGTCAGGAGAGAGCCCTCCCACCACCGGGGAGCCCCGGGAACCAACTCGACCCAGTGGTCATCGGTGATCCGGTAGTGCTCCGTCACGTCACCGAGATCAGGGGAGACGGTCAGGACAGCCAACGTCCGCTGGTCACGGGTCTGCACTGTGAGGATCAGGGGTTCGCCGGCAGCCCAGCGAACACCTGCCAAATACTCGAACTCGCCGTCGGAGCCGCCGCCCCAGTCGACACCGGTGGTGCTCCCGTCCAGAGCGACCAGGGCCAGGCCCACCTCGGCGTTCGCGGTCCCGGCTGCGGGATAGCGGACGGGCCGTGGCGTCGAGCAGGGCTCCACCGGCGACGAGATCCACCACTCCCCGACCCCGCCGACGTCGACGCGTGCCACCAGGACCTGTTCACCATCGGGCGACCACCAGTGACCCCGGGTGCGGCCCATCTCCTCGGCGGCAACGAACTCGGCTGAACCCCACGAGACCGTGTCGGTTGCCCCCCCGATTAGGTGGTGGTCCCCGGCGGGTCCCGTTGTCCGGACTCCCCGACCTGAGACATAGGCCACCGACATGCCGTCAGGTGAGATCCGGGGGTCGACGGCGTCACCCGAGGACGACATCTCCACCACGCGGCCGTCTCCGGCCAGGTCGACGAGGAATACCCGGCCATCCAGGGCAAAACAGGCGCGGGAAAGATCGGGAAGTGCGTCATAGGCGACGATCCCCGATCCGGTCTCACGTACCCGCTCCCTACGCTCCCGCTCAGCAGATGGGACAACACCCTGCTCCTCTGACAGGAAGACCGCCGGGTCGGCGACCAGGCGGTCGCCACCGGTGGCCGGATCCAACGACCAGAGGCAGTTGACGGGGTCATCGCCACCACCCGAGCGGAGGAACAGAACGCGGTTGCCGTCCTCGGAGACCGAGACACTGCGCGGCTGCCCGCAGGTGAACCGACGCGTGCGCGCCGACTGCCTAGGGAAGGTGTCACCCACCTGGACCTGCTGCCACCGGTTCCAGCCTTGCCGTGAAGTGCCTCAACCAGGGCGCCTGCTCGACGATGCGGTACCCACCGATCGATCCTGCCCTAGCCGCCACGTCGAGCACCACCTCGGCCACGTAGTCGATGTGACTCTGGGTGTACATCCGCCGCGGAATGGCCAGGCGCACCAGTTCCATGGTCGCCGCTACCTCGGTGCCACCTTCCTGTGGAACACCGAACGCCAGCGACCCCAGCTCGACTCCACGGACCCCGCCCTCACGGTAGAACTCGACAGCCAACGAATGAGCCGGATACTCGTGTGGCGGGACGTGCGGCAGCAGAGCGCGCGCGTCAACGAATACTGCGTGGCCACCGGGTGGCTGCACGATCGGAACGCCGCCGGCAGCCACCTTCTCTGCGAGGTACTCCACCGACCTGGTGCGGTACCGCAGGTAGTCCTCGTCGAGCACCTCGACGAGGCCCTGTGCGATGGCCTCAAGGTCGTAACCGGCAAGGCCCCCGTAGGTGGGGAAGCCCTCAGTGAGGATCAACAGGTTGCGACACCCCGACGCCACCTGCTCATCGTTGAGGGCCAGGAATCCCCCGATGTTGGCCAAGCCATCCTTCTTGGCCGACATGGTGCAGCCGTCGGCCAGGGAGAACATCTCCTGTGCTATCTCCTTCGGCGTCCTGTCGGCGTAACCGTCCTCACGAACCTTGATGAACCAGGCGTTCTCAGCGAAGCGACAGGCATCAAGGAACAGGGGAACTCCGTACTCATCACAGACCGCGCGCACGGCCCTCAGGTTCGCCATTGAGACCGGCTGGCCCCCTCCGGCGTTGTTGGTGACCGTCACCATCACCAGCGGAATCCGGTCACCGTCGGCCTCCAGCGACGAGCGGAGTGCATCGATGTCCATGTTCCCCTTGAACGGCGCCACAAGAGCCGGATCGCTCCCCTCAGCGGCAACCAGGTCCCTGGCTTCGGCTCCCCTGTACTCCACGTTGGCCCTGGTTGTGTCGAAGTGGTTGTTGTTGACAACGACCTGGCCGTCCTCAACGAGCGTGGTGAAGAGGATCTTCTCAGCGGCCCGGCCCTGGTGGGTCGGTATCACCTCGTTGAACCCGGTGAGGTCGCGCACCACCTCCTCGAAGCGGAAGAAGGAACTGCTTCCTGCGTAGGACTCGTCGCCGAGCATCATCCCGGCCCACTGCATCGTGGACATGGCGCCGGTACCCGAGTCGGTCAGCAGGTCAATGGTGACCTCGTCGGCCCTCAGACCGAACAGGTTGTACTCGGTGCGCCTGAGCGCCTCCTCGCGCACTTCCCTAGAGGGCATCGAGATTGCCTGGACAGTGTGAACCCGGAACGGCTCAATGATCGGTCGCTTGCCCACTGCTGTTCTCCTCGGTAATGCCCCACCGTGGCGAACGGTACAGGGCCGGGTTGGATCCGGAACGCGGCGTGCACCAGAATCCGGGCATGCAGCTCGGTCTTGTCTGGGGTTACTGGGGTGCGAGACCACCATCTGACCTGGTTTCGCTGACCCAGGAAGCGGAGCGGCTCGGCTTCAACACTGTGTGGAGTGCCGAGTCGTGGGGCTCGGATGCCTTCTCGCCACTCGTCTACCTGGCCGCCCACACCGAGCGGATAAGGCTCGGAACCGGCATCGTCCAGTTGGCTGCACGTACACCCACCGCCACGGCCATGCACGCCGTCACGCTCGACCACCTCTCCAACGGAAGGCTGATCCTGGGATTGGGTGTTTCGGGACCACAGGTCGTGGAGGGCTGGTACGGACAACCATCCAGGCGGCCCCTGGCCCGTACCCGGGAGTACGTCGAGGTACTCCGGTCGGTGTTCGCCCGCGAGGGTTACCTCTCCTATGACGGAGAGTTCTACCAGCACCCCTTCTCGGGTGAGGGTTCCCAGGGCCTGGGCAAGCCACTGAAGGTGATGACGCATCCGCTGCGCTCTGACATCCCGATCTTCATAGGTGCAGAGGGTCCGAAGAACGTGACCCAGACCTGCGAAATCGCCGATGGCTGGCTGCCGCTCTACTACTCGCCGTACCGGCCCGAGGTATACGCCGACGACATCGCCGGTCGTCCCGAGGGTTTTGAGATCGCTGTCTACGTAGTTCTCCAGGTGACCGATGACGTCGAGGCAGGGCTCATCCCGGTGAAGACCAACATCGCTTTGTACATAGGCGGCATGGGAGCCAAGGGCCAGAACTACCACACACGGCTGATGGCAAGAATGGGCTTCGAAGAGGAGGCCCTCCGCATCCAGGACCTGTTCCTGGCGGGGAAGCGTGAGGAGGCTGTCGCGGCGGTTCCCACCGAGTTCGCCGACGAAATCAGCCTTGTCGGGCCATCTGAGCGGATCCGTGACCGCATGCAGGCGTGGGAGGACAGCCCTGTCACGATGCTCAACGTCTCCACCCGCAGCCCCGACGACCTTCGTCAGGTAGCCGAGATCGCGCTTGGCTGAGCCCGTTACCGCCATCCGGATGACCCACCGTTGACTAGCGTGCGCGCCATGTCAGGGAACGGTGGCGTAACGGTTCGTGCAGCAGTGAGTCGTGGCATCGGCATGGCCACGTCAATCGAGGAACTCCTCCTGGCTGCACCCGGTACCGACGAGGTGCGTGTCGCCATCGACGCCTGCGCCGTATGCCACTCGGACCTCATGTTCCTTGACGGTGGTTGGTCGATCGACTTTCCCGTGGTTCTTGGCCACGAGGCAACCGGCCGCGTCGTGGAACTTGGCGAGAGCGTCGACAACGTCGCTGTCGGTGACCGGGTTGTCGTCTCGCTGATCCGTGCATGCGGCGACTGCCGGGCATGCCGACGCGGCCACGATGTCGCCTGCACCGGCGACCTTGCCCTCCGACATCGGAGTCCGCTGTCGGACCTCAACGGTGAACCGGTTACCCACGGCCTGGGCACTGCAGCATTTGCCGACCAGGTGGTCGTCCACCGTTCCCAGGTGGTGACGTTCGAACACAGTGTCCCAGCCGAGGTGGCAGCCCTCCTGGGTTGTGGGGTCCTCACAGGGGTCGGGGCTGTCACGAACACGGCCCAGGTCGGTAGTGAGGACGCTGTCGTCGTCATCGGATGCGGAGGAGTTGGCCTGAGCGTTGTTCAGGGGTCCCGGCTCGCCGGTGCCGATCCGATCATCGCCGTCGACCCCCTGGTGGCCAAGCAGGAGGCGGCCCTGAGGTTCGGTGCCACGCAAGCCACGGGGCCTGACGGGATCGCCGACCTTCTGGTCGAGGCGACCGGTGGTCGCCTGGCAGACCACGTGTTCGTGACAACAGCAGCACCGGGGGCCTTCACCGGTGCAGCCAGCCTGCTCGACCGGATGGGGTCCCTGGTGCTCGTGGGGATTCCAGCCGAGGGGGTGACCGTCAACATTGACCCGGGTGTTCTGGCCATTTCAAACCAGAAGATCCTAGGTTCCAAGATGGGCACCGCCCGCCTGGCTGAGGACGTCCCCCGCCTGGTCGACCAGTACCTGGCCGGCCGCCTGGACCTGGACAACATGGTCACCTCGACACACCCCCTCAACGACATCGACACAGCATTCGCCGAAGCGCGTAGCGGCGAGGTAATCCGAACGGTCGTCGTCTTTGACCACACCGACCGCTTGGAGGAGGCCACCGGATGAAGGTCGTCGACGTGGAGACCTTCGTTGTCGGCAACCCACCGCCACATCATGGTGGCCGTTACTTCATCTTTGTGACGCTCACCACCGACGGTGGCGTCAAGGGTGTCGGCGAGGCGTACGTGGCTACGGTCGCTCCCCACATCGTCGCTGAGATGATCGAGGACGTCGCCCAGCGTCACCTGGTGGGTGAGACCCCGTTCAACGTGGAGTCCTTCTGGCGTCGGGCGATCGGAAGCGGCTACTCGCTACGACCTGATCCGACGTTGTGCGGGGTGATCAGCGCTCTCGAGATGGCCTGTTGGGACATCATCGGCAAGGAGACCAGTCGGCCGGTCTATGACCTCCTGGGTGGGCGGGTTCACGAGGGCCTCCGCTCCTACACCTACCTGTACCCGCAGGATGCCGATGCCTACGCACCCAGGGACGGGCCCAACGTCTACACCGATCCCGTACTGGCGGCAGAGCAGGCTGTTCGAGAAGTGGAGCGGGGCTTCACAGCCGTGAAGTTCGATCCGGCGGGGCCCTACACGGTGTTCGACGGCCGCCAGCCCTCCCTCGAGCGCCTCAACCTGTCAGAGCGCTACACGGCGGCCATCAGGGATGCCGTCGGGGACAGGGCCGACCTGCTGTTCGGCACCCACGGACAGTTCACCCCGTCAGGTGCGCTGCGCATGGCCCGGCGTCTCGAGGCCTATGACCCGCTCTGGTTCGAGGAACCCGTCCCACCCGATGACGTCGACGGCATGGCGAGGGTGGCATCCGGAACCACGATCCCCGTCGCCACTGGTGAACGGCTCACGACCGCAGGCGAGTTCGCAGCCGTCCTCCGGGCCGGGGCGGCATCGATCCTCCAACCCAACCTGGGTAGGAGCGGCGGCATCCTCCAGGGCAAGAAGATCGCCTCGATGGCCGAGGTGCACCAGGCCCTGCTCGCTCCCCACTGCTACTGCGGACCCGTCGTAGCGGCAGCGAACATCGCACTGGCAGCCTGTTCACCCAATTTCCTGATCCTGGAGTCAATCGACGACTGGGGTGGCTTCCACGCCGACCTGCTGGAGACGCCGATCAGGTGGGAGGACGGAATGGTCATCCCGTCCGGCGACCCCGGGCTGGGCGTGGTGCTGAACGAGGACGTCGCCCGGGCCCACCCCTACGAGGGTGACGAGCTGCACCTGACCCCGGCCCTTGACCCTCAGTCGACCTCAGAGGACCTACCCTCATGAGCGAGCAAAGGGGCCGCCTGAGCAACCGGCCCCGAACCCGAAACGTGGCCGCCGACCAGCCACCATTCGAACAGCCGAGGATGCGGCTCGACCCGATAAGGGCCGTTTCCGACGACGAGTTGGAGTCTATCCACCAGGCGTCCCTGCGGGTTCTGTCCGAGACCGGCATCGACTTCCTTGACGAGACAGCCAGACACCAGCTCTCCGAAACAGGTGCCGAGGTTGACGGGGACAGGGTCCGCTTCGATCCCGACCTGATCCTCAGCCTGATCGACACAGCTCCAGCAGAGTTCACGCTCCACGGGCTGCGCCCCGAGCGGAACCTGACCATGGGCGGGAACTTCATCACCAACACTTCTGTGGCCAGCCCACCGTTCGTGACCGGTCTGGGCCGCGACCGGCGCGACGGGAACCGCGATGACTACCGCAACCTGATCAAACTGGGGCAGGTACTCAACATCATCCACACCTCGGCCGGCTACCCAGTGGAACCGATGGACCTGCACCCCTCGGTGCGCCACCTGCACGCCACACACGACATGTTGACGCTCTCCGACAAACCACCGTTTGTCTACAGCCTCAGCAGGCAGCGAAACCTCGATGCCATTGAGATGACCCGCATCGCACGGGGAATCGACGAGGCCACCATCGACGAGCAGGCATCGATCATCTCGGTGATCAACGCCAGCACACCGCTGCGCTACGACACGGTCATGCTCCACGGCATCCAGGAGATGTCGGCCAGGAACCAGGTGATCGTGATAACACCGTTCACCCTGGCCGGTGCAATGGCGCCGATAACCGTTGCCGGTGCACTGGTGCTCCAGAACGCCGAGGCCCTCGCCGGCATCGCCTACACGCAGGTCGTCAGGCCGGGGACCCCGGTGATCTACGGAGGCTTCACCTCCAACGTAGACATGCGCTCAGGTGCCCCGGCATTCGGTACCCCCGAGTACTGGCAGGCATGCCTTATCGGTGGTCAGCTGGCCCGACGCTACGGGCTGCCCTACCGGTCATCGAACGTGAACGCCTCGAACAGCGTCGACGCCCAGGCGGCCTACGAGAGCGTGTTCTCCCTGTGGGGTGCGGTCATGGGCGGCGTCAACCTGCTCCTCCACGGGGCCGGCTGGCTGGAGGGCGGCCTGCTCACCTCCTACGAGAAGATGGTCATCGACGCCGACAACCTCAACATGGTGGCGACCATGCTGAAGCCGATCACCGTTGACGACGCCTCGCTGGCTGTCGAGGCGATCGCCGAGGTTGGGCCGGCCGGACACTTCTTTGGCACCTCTCACACCCGGGAGCGCTACACAACCGAGCACTTCGCTCCGATGGTCTCGGACTGGCGCAACTTCGAGAGCTGGGAAGAGAACGGCCGCATTGAGGCCCACCAGCGGGCAGAGATACTGGCCCGGGAGCTCCTCGACGCCCACGAGGAGCCGCCCATGGACGCCTCCGTTCGTGCTGAACTCGACGAGTTTGTCGCCCAGCGGATAGCCGACGGCGGCATAGAGACCGACTACTGAGCAACACGAATCCACAAGGAGCCCGATAGATGAAGCAGCAGGCGCAGGTGGTGGTAATCGGTGGCGGGGTCGTCGGGTGCAGCGTGCTCTACCACCTGACCAAGGCCGGCTGGACCGACGTTGTGCTCGTGGAACGCAAGGAACTGACCGCCGGGTCGACCTGGCATGCGGCCGGCGGCATGCACACAATCAACGGCGACCCCAACGTGGCGGCCCTACAGCGCTACACGATCCAGCTCTACAAGGACCTCGAGGAGGCCTCAGGGCAACCATGCGGAATCCACCTGACCGGTGAGTTGATGCTGGCCGAGACCGAGGAGCGCATGGACTGGCTCAAGATGGTCCACGCCCGCAGCCGCTACCTGGGGATGGACACCGAGTTGGTCTCGGTGGCCGAGGCCAAGGAACACGTGCCATTCATGGAGGAACAGCACTTCGTGGGAGCGATGTTCGACCCTGTGGGCGGCCATGTGGACCCGTCGGGAGTGACACATGCATATGCGACGTGTGCGCGCATGGCCGGTGCCGAGGTCTACCGCAACACATGGGCCGAGAACATCGTCCAGCGGGCCGATGGCAC
>Ga0066867_10001434_pt1 | contig 11813 bp, 5 predicted proteins | sample ETN01SmetaG_4_FD_65606 | JGI IMG/M metagenome (GOLD analysis project Ga0066867, IMG submission 65606) | Marine microbial and viral communities from oxygen minimum zone, Eastern Pacific Ocean - ETNP2014F12-01SV261 | ecosystem: Environmental > Aquatic > Marine > Oceanic ... | reverse complement strand
TTGTTTTGATATCAGGTGGTGCTGAGGCTGTGGACTATAAGCATCAAATATCATTATCGCCTTCAACACAAGAAGGAGAACCTGAAGAAACACTAACGTACACTGTAACAATAGAAAATCAAGGAACTAATGATGATACTTACAATTTAGGTATAGCTTCTACAGTACCTACTGGTTGGTCAATGTATGTACTTCCAGCTCAAATTAGCATAAATGACGATACCACAGGTTCAGTAACATTATATGTTGAAATAGGAAATAGAACAAATGCAGTAGGTGGTGTCACCAAGCAGTTTTCAGTTTATTGTCAATCTGTTGGAGAATCCAGTAATAATGAAACAACAGCAGGTAGTGCTAAGGTAAAGAAGATATATGGTACTTCGCTTTCTACAGGTACTTCTGAAATTAGTGTAGATCCTAATAATGCAGCAACGTTTTCAATAACAATCACAAATGATAAAGGTAATACTGAGGATACAATTACCTTTTCACAAACATCTACTGGAACTGATGCTTGGTCTTTTACATTACCTGGATCAGTTAGTTTAGATGCAGATGAGTCTACCACAGTTTCTTTTAGTATTACTCCAGACATTGAGGCTCTTGCAGGTTTAAAAAGTATTAATTTCTTTGCAAATTCAGAAGATGAAGAAACTTCCTATTCAATTTCAGTCACAGTTCGAGTTAATCAATTACCAGCTCTTGATGTTGCTAAAGTAGGTTCAAGTGCTCAAGACATTGAAGCTGGAAAGCGAGCATATTATTCATTTATGGTTACTAATAAGGGTAATGCAGTAGATAGTTTTGATATTGCAGTAGTTAGCGAAGGGATACCTGATGGCTGGGAAGCTTCATTGGATAATGATGAGGTAAGCAGCCTTGGTGTAGATCAAAGCATTAATTTGACTGATGTGCTGGTTATCAAAGCACCTAGTGATGCAGCAGCAGATGTTGTTGCAACCATTCAGGTTAAAGTATCATCACAAGAAAATACTTCAGTTTCAAAGACTTTTACTTCTCGTTCAACTGTATTACAAAAATATGATCCAAAAATAACCATTGTTGGCGGAGACACTCAATCAGCTAATCCTGATGTTGAAGTTACATATAATTTAAAAATTGAAAACCAAGGTAATGGTGAAGACGAGATTTCATTAGCTCTTTCTGGCTCTAATTCAACATGGGGTACCTTAGGTGAGTCATCATTTACTCTTGCAGCAGGTGCAAATACTACAACAACTCTAAGAGTTACAGCACCTGAAGATACAACTGCGCAAAATGGATACAAAATAACTATTAAAGCAACATCAGAAGATGCAACTACAACTAAGAATAGAGATGTTTTCCTTAATGTTAACCAAGTTTACGAAGTTTCAGTATCTGTATCTGGTGATACTACACAGTCTGGAGATCCTGGTGATACATTAAGTTATTCAATTTCTGTTAAGAATAAAGGTAATTCGGATGATACAATTGCTTTGAGTCTTGAAGGTGAAATGTCATCCTGGGGTTCGATAATTGAGGATGTAGATTTAGAACAAGGTGAAACTAAGGTTGTTAACCTTACGGTTAATATTGATGAAGATGCAGTAGTTGGTGATAACATAATAACGGTTAATGGGAGTTCTGAAGATTCTATAACTGCTTATGATACTAGTTCAGTAACAGTTTCTGTAAATAAGCAATACAAAGTAGATGTAATTGTTTCTTCTCAGTCTGGAGATCCTGGTACTGAATTAATTTATCCTATGAGAGTACAAAATAAGGGAACTGGTTCTGATTCTTTTAAACTTCTAATTGATGATTATCCTGCAAATTGGATAGTTCAATTAGAGTCTGAATATGTAGAGGATGTACCTGCTGGTGGAGAGAAAACGGTTAATGTAACAATTACAATTCCTTCAGGTGAGCAAAATCAGGCTTTTACTACAAATATTACTGCATCTTCACTTGGTGCAGCAGATGAAAATCCACCAAAATGGGTTAACACAACTATAGGAGTTACTACAATTGTTAATCAGGAGTATTGGATTGATCTTTCAGTTGAATCTAGTACGATTGATGCAATTATTGGAACACCTGTAACGATTACTATAACCATTGATAATTTAGGAACTGGTGATGACATAGTTGCTTTAGCATCGACTGCTCCAGATGGTTGGACAGGCTTAGAATTTAATACATCTTTCTTAAATGTTGTAGAAGGTTCTTCAGGTTTGGTGGGTCTATCAATTACAGTTCCTGAAGGCACTAATAAAGGAGATTATGCTGTTAATGTATCAGGAGTATCAAATTGTGATACATGTGCAAATGGAACTAAATCTCAAGATGCATTGACTTTAACCATAAAAGTAGAACTTTCACGTGGAGTTGAATTAAATGCTGATGTAACTTCAATTGAGAAGATTCCAGGTTCTTCTGCAGTTTTCAGTGTGGATGTTAAAAACACAGGAGATGGCAGTGATACCATTCTTATGTCTATTTTAGATGATGACTTGCTTTGGGCTTCAGTGGAACCAGCATCAGTTTCATTGGGTAAAGATGAAACAGCATCTGTTACTATTACTGTAGCTTTACCTGAATATGATTTAGACAATATTTCAACTCAGGAAAGAGATGCACTTGAAGGAAATCAATATGAAGTTAGAATAAAAGCTAAATCTTCAGGTGATTTATCAGTTAGTGATACTTCCGATTTAACAACGAATATAGGTCAAATTTATGGAGCTAGTCTTACAGTAGTTGGTAGTGATACAGTTGTAACATATCCTTCAACAGAAGATAGTGCTAATGACCGTAGAGAGAAATTTACACTTAAATTGGTAAATACAGGTAATAGAAATGATAATGTAAATGTTGAAACTGTAGCTACATCATATCCTGATGAATGGACAGTATCAATATTCACTTCAGCTAGTTGTTCAAGTGGTAGTTTTTCAGGTTCTATTAGTGCAGGAGAATCAAAGTATCTTTATCTTTGTATAACTCCAGATATAGACTCTGATGCTAGCAATTATACAATAATCACTGAGGCATCAGCTGGTGATGGTTCAGAACCTGCCGTCCAAGCATCTACAACATTAGATGTAAGAGAACCTGTAAGGGCAGTTATGCTTAATGTAGCGGTTGGTGAAGAGGAAGTTACTTTGTCACCAGAAGTTGGTAATGAGGAGAAAAACACAGCCCGTTTCAAAATTACAGTGCAAAATATAGGTTCACATGATGATAAGTTTACTGCAGAATTGGATAATGTCCTTGGAACTGGTTGGGAGTCTGATTTCTTTACAAAGAATTCAGGTAATCCGGGTTCATCAAGTGATAAGTGGTCTACAACTGGTCAAGCTTTAGAAAAGGATCAGAGTAAATCTCTATGGTTTATTGCAGAAGTTGATGCCGATGAAGTAGACGAAGGAAACTACACAATGTCTATTACAGTTACAAATGCTGATGAAGAAACACAAAGTACGACTACAGTGATAATCAATATTGCAGCGCCAAAAAGAGATATGTCTGCAACAGCCATTGATGAATTCCAGGAAATATATCCAGATTATGGTGGAACTTCTACACAAAACAGTGTAAAATTCAAGGTAAAATTGGATAATACAGGATCTAATCCAGATGTTTTTATACCTGAAATAGTGTCTACACTTGACGATGATTGGGCCGTTACTTTTTGGCAAGATAGTTCCAAAACACAGCAGTGGTCTACTACATCTGGTTTATCTATAGATGATGGAGAATTAGATGATCTTTGGGTATTTGTTGAAGTTGCAGATGAAGCCGATGAAGGTAATTATACAATTCAAATTTCGGTGAGAGATGAAGAAGATGATCCTAATGCTCGTGAAGATATATCTTTGATAGTTATAGTTCAAAGACCTGAACTTGTAATCACACAAGCAGATATTACTTTAGAAATTGATGGTGTTGTTGGAAATGCATCACAAGTTCAAGATGGAGATACTGTAGTCATATTGGTTGATGTTCCAAATATGGGTTCAGCAGATGCAGACGATGTTAGAATTGAGATTTATTTCTATCCTAAGCAGGCTCCAACAGATAATGAAGTAGCTACAAGTGAAGATTGGATTGGTTTTGAATTTGATGAAGGAGAAGGTACATGGATTTATTCATTGTATGATAAAACTACAAATATTAAATCACAAAATCAAAAATCTATAGCTTCTGATGATTGGTTGATTAAAGGAGGAGAGTGGTACGTTGAAGTCCGTGTAGATTATGATGAAGACGATGATAGTGGCCAAATTTTAGAACCTAATGAAAATAATAACGATGCAAGATATTCAGAATTATTGAGAGTAAAACCAGATTTAGTTATTGATTCAATGCGTATTGATAGTAAGTATGCTGGAAATCCAGCTAGCAGTGTGCCTAATGTTGATGATATAGTGACATTTACAGTAACAGTTAGCAATACTGGTGCAGCAGATGTAGATGGCGCCCGTCTCTATATTACTGCAGATGACAGTGAAGACAATAAAGTTCTCAAGGACCGTACAGGCAAAGAATATGTTGATTTTGATGTTGATGCTGGTGAAACTACAGATGTTCGTTTCCGCTGGAAAGCTATTGAAGAAGAATGGGCTACTTTTAGAGCAGAGATAAATCCTGTTTGTGATGATTATAGTATCTTTGAGTGTGAAACAGCGGGAGATGGTTTATCACCTGAAACAGGACACATGTTTGATGAATTGGGACGTTATGCAGATAATGAGTATCCTCGTTCAGGAGTTTTTGAACAAAGTGGGTCTGAAGTGAAATTTGAAATCTTACCTGATTTTATAATAAAGAAGGTATCTATGGATCCTCGCAATCCTGAAGTTGGTGAAGAGGTAGAAATCAAAATTACAATAGAAAATCAAGGTAATGCCGATTGGGAGGTTGGTACTGATATTTTATTAGTTGTTTTTGAAGATGGAACTGGTGAAGAATATGATGGTCAGATTTTGGAATCAATTCCTAAAGGAGACACTGCTGAAGTTAAAATTTCTTGGACAGTTCCTAATGAAGATAATAAAGATACACTTGATTTAACTTACACTATTAACGCAGGTAGTGGTAATCTTGAAATACGACAATGTGACACTTGTGATACTGAGGGTGTTGGTGGGACTGATAATGATGAACTTCAAGGATCTTTACCACTAGTATTGCCTGCAGTTTTAGGTGAAATTGAATTTATTTCAGATTTAACTGAAAGAGAATTGATTAAGGGAGTACCATTACTTTGGCCAGTCTTGATAGGTATTGGATTGGTACTTGCAATGGTTGCAGTCCCAATATTAAGGAGAAGATCGCGCTCAGGTTCTAAACCAAGTGATGATGAAGAAGAATCATCTGACGATTCTAAAGAAGAAGCAGCTCCTGCTGCAGCACCTTCAAAGATAGGTGTAGTCATTGTATCTTCAGTAGATGGTAAGACTGCAAATGTTAAAGTTCCTTCTAATATGCCAGTTAACAAGCTTTTACAGAATTGTATAGAAAAGTTCCAACTACCTCATTCAAATTTTGCAGTTATGCTTAACGGAACTCCTGTGGATGTTAACTTATCTTTAACAGATGCAGGTTTGACTGATAGCTGTCAAATAGATTTAGTGCAACTCGAGTGATTTAAGTAAATGTTGGATGCTTTAGTAATTGGAGCTGGACCAAGTGGATCACGTACAGCTTGGAATTTAGCTAAAGCAGGTTATTCTACAATAATTGTTGAAGAGCATGAAGTAGTTGGTGAGCCATGCCAGTGCGCAGGATTAGTAACTCCACGTACCTTTGAGTATCTAGGATATAAACGGCCAGTTTCTCAAGAAATGAATGGTGCTCGGTTATGGGGACCCAAAGATTCTTTTTTGAATTTTCAAGCTAATGAAACTAAAGCTTTGGTAATCGACAGACCTGATTTGGATAGGTCCATAGCTGAAAAAGCTACAGATTTTGGAGCTGATTTGAGATCTGGCCATAGATATCTGGGCCATAGAAAGTCATCCAATGGAATAATAGCAACTATTCAAAGTAAAAGTGGCAAGATAGAGCTTGAAACTAAAATGTTAATCGGTTCAGATGGGCCAGCATCTAGAGTTGCTAGAGATGGCGGACTTAGCAATAAAAGAGAAGTTTTGGCGGCATTTGGAGCTGATGTAGAAGGATATCAGGGGATAGATAATCATGTTGATTTATTTGTAGGTTCTAAACTGGCTCCACGTTTTTTTGGTTGGGGAATCCCAACAGGTCCAAATACAGGTCGTATAGGGATGGCTACAGTATTACCCAACAGGCCTAAGAATTTTTTCAGAGATTATTTTCACCATGGTGCACCTTCAAAGCTGTTGAGAGGAGCTAAAATTATTAATCGTGTAAGTGGTCTTATTCCATTTGGAATTAGAGAACCTAGTTATACTGATAATATCCTGTTAACTGGTGATGCCGCAGGTATGGCTAAACCAACATCAGGTGGAGGGATATATTCAGGTTTGATTTCAGCAGATGCAGCATCTGAAGTTATTGAGTCAGCACTTCAGAAAGAAAAGTTTGATTCAAAAACATTGAGTCCTTATCAAAATTTGTTAAAAGAACGTATAGGTGGTGAATTATCAAAAGGTTACCATTTGCGTAAAGCCTTTTTGAGTCTTAATGATGATCAGTTAGCAGAAATTATTTCAATGCTCGGGGAACCCAAAGTTAAGAATGCAATAGAAAAAACAGGAGATTTAGATTATGCTTCTTTAGCGGCTTTTTCGGTACTTAAGGCGCAACCTAAATTCATTAAGTTTGCCCCTTTGCTTTTGAAGCCATTTATTTAATTCAGGATAATTTCCTTCTTCTTCAAGATAAAAAATAACTGATAGTCCAGCAAAAATTATTGTTAAGCTAATAAGTCCATATAATGGCCATTTCGGAATAGGTTTTTTTACACCAAAAGAAGAATCAGGTATAATTCCATCTACCTCTAATATTGTTAGATTTATATTTCCTGGTGAATTTGAAGGGACATTGCTGCTGTTAGTTGCATCTTCCCATACATCCATATCCCAGTGTCCACGTGATTGCATTAGGTGGTTTGTTTCATTGTGTAAAAAATTAATTTCGAATCTAACAAAATAGGTGCCTTCTTTTGTATCTTCATCAGTCTTTATTCCAAATTGTAAAGTTATGGTCTCATTTGCTTGAATTTCGCTTATTTCAAAGGTGGCTTTTTTAAAATCAGTGACTTCTAAAGTATTTGTTTTTTCAATCAGATTTGAGCTCCAAATCATATTTTGAATATATGGTCTTTCAGAATTGGGGATATCATCTAAATTCTCAGATTCATCGATATCAGCTCTATGATAAATCTCAGCAATAATAGAGACATCTTCTAAACTTTCATTGTACCTATTTAATACATCTAATGAAAAATCACCAGTTTCTCCTGGTTCTAGTTGCGGAGTAATAAAATTGTGAAAATCAGGAATATTCCCCGGATTACTAATATACAGGTCAATTTCACTTTGAGCTAAGGGTAGTGAAAAAATGGCGACCACAATAATAACTCCTAAAAGGTGTTTCATTATTTATGTCAAATAAGGCTCCCTTTAAAACAAATATCACTGTGAATTTTTTGAGAGGTTGGATTTATATGGACTTTTCTTTGGAACTCCATGCGTATATTAGGTATCGGGGTGGCATTTTTCCTTTTTACGATTGTTTTTTTGAGTTTGAATGCATCTTCAGAAGTACATAAATTTGATAATTTAACAGTGGGTGAAGGCGAAATTAGAACATTTACAGATGATTTGATTTTTCTTCAAGGTGATATGTTAATTGATGGTGAGGTAACTTTTGAGAATTGCAGTTTAAATGTTAATAGAACATTAGATAATACTATTTCTGAGATAAGAGTTAAGCCAGGAGGTCAGTTAAATTTATTTAATACAACAATTAGTACAATGGAAATTAGTAGTAATACTGGAATACCGGATGAAAATATTATTTTTCCATATACTTTAGTTATAAATGGTAGTGGTCTCTCTATATATGATTCAAGAATTTATTACGGGATGATTTGGTCTGTAGATGGAGATATAGAAATTACCGGTTTGGTTCTTGACGGTTTCAGTATGATTAATTATGGTATTTTTTCTGAAGACACTAATTTGAAAGCTTTTGGAGTATCTATTAGGAATTATACACAAGGTCTGCGATCAATTGGTTTTAATCCTGATTTAGAATCAATATTTTATTATAATTGTAGTACACAAATGACACAGGAGTGGTGGCTTACTTTTTCATCTTTTGATCATTTAGGAGTTCCAATTTCCGGTTTTGAAGTAAGACAATGGGAAGGTGAGCGAATGATTGGAACTTGGAATTGGGCTAAGGAATATGAGCTTGACAGCTCAGGTCAGAGAATAAACCATACCACTAAACTTACATTCTTTCTTAATCTTCATTTTGGATATGTTGATGAATCTTGGGAAGGTCGAATACTTGAAAATACAGAGATAGTTCAAAGTTTCAACTTGAATCATACACAAATCAGTCTTGATTCACCAATAATTTTTGTAGAAGATGATGTTTTAGAGATTAATCAGAAAGCTCCAAAATGGTCCAATATTAATTTTAGTATAGTGGTTAATAATCCAACTGATATAATTTTTTATAACTTTAATGTGGATCTTTTAATAAATGGCAATTTAGGTTACTCTACAACTAGTATCTCATTAGAATCTAACGTATCACAGAGAACTAATGTATCTTGGAAAGCTTCAATTGAAGGTCCTATGTCTTTTGGAGTTAGGTCCGTTGTAGTTGATTATTCAGGTAATTTAGAAGACCATACAATGTCTGCATATAGATTTTTAGAAGTTGAATCAAGTTCAGATCAAGTTACTAAATCTTCGGGTTCATGGACAGCTCTATTGGCAATTTTAGTAATCATGAGTTTTTGTAGTTACATCATTTATACAGGAATAGAAGATGAATCAGAAGTTACAGATTCCAAATCGATTAAAGAGGATGTAGAGGATGATAAGGATGTCGAAGCTGATGAAGATTTAAGAGGCATAGCCATCCCTAAAGATGATGAAGAGAATGAAAATTGAGTACAAAAATTCTAGGTATTGAATCCACCGCTCATACTGCAGGTGTTGGAATCATAACTTCTGAAGGAAATATTCTTTCTAATCAAAGATCAGTTTACATTCCCGAAGAAGGTGAAGGAATACATCCTAGAGAAGCTGCAAACCATCATTCAGAAGAGTTACCTAAATTAGTCAAGAAGGCTCTTGAAGAAGCGAACTTATCTCCAATAGACATATCGCTTGTTTCTTATGCTAGAGGGCCAGGACTTGGTCCTTGTCTCAGGACTGGAGCTACAGCTGCAAGAGCTTTTGCATATTCTAATGAGATTCCTCTTTTAGGAGTAAATCATTGTGTTGCTCATCTAGAAATTGGTCTTCTTGAGGGGGCTAATGATCCAGTATTACTATATCTTTCAGGTGCAAATACTCAAGTAATAGCCTATGCCGCAGGTCGCTATCGAGTATTTGGTGAAACAATAGATATCGGAATAGGAAATGGTTTAGATAAATTTGCTAGAGAAGCAGGCATGGGTTTTCCAGGAGGTCCTAAACTTGAGAAAATTGCCGAGGGTGATGAACTCATAGATTTACCTTATTCAGTTAAAGGAATGGATTTAGCATTTTCAGGTCTAATGACTGCTGCAAAACAGAAATTGGATTCAGGTTATTCTTTAGGCAAATTGGCTTATTCAGTCCAAGAAACTGCATTTGCAATGTCTTGTGAAGTTTCTGAGAGGGCTTTGGCGCATACTGGAAAGACTGAATTGGTTCTAGGAGGTGGCGTTGCATGTAATTCTAGACTTAGGGAAATGGCAATGACTATGGCCAATGAGAGAGGAGTCAAATGTTTTGTACCTGAAAGAGCACTTTGTGTAGACAATGGAGTTATGATTGCTTGGTTAGGCCACCAGATGATGAATGCAGATTATCAGATAACTGAAGAAGATAATATTGTCAATCAAAGATATAGAACAGACATGGTTGAGGTCACCTGGAGATGAAATTTAGAGGAGCCGAAGCCATTGTTGAGACGATTGAATGGAATGATCAAAAAGTTGTTTCTAAGACTAGGAATAAACGTGGTTATAGGCATCCAGTTCTTGAAAAAAAATTAGTTAAGGAAAGATTGCGCAGCGAGTCTCGTATTATTGAACGTTTAATTTCTTATGGTGTAAATGTTCCAGCAATATACAGTGTTGATATTTCTAATAATTGTATAATTATGGAATTTATTGAGGGAATAACTCTTGAAAAAGCTTTAAGAGGTAATGATTTTGAAAAATGTTTATCTAAAACAGCTCAATTATTATCTTTAATCCATTCATTTAATATAGTTCATGGAGACCCTACCACGAGTAATTTTATGGTTAATGAAGACGTTTATGCTATTGATTTTGGTTTATCAACAGTATCTGATGATGATGAGGACAGAGCCTCAGACTTGCGAGTATTTCTTGAATCTTTAGATTCTCATCATTCAGAAATTTCAGGTAGAAATATATTTTTATCACACTATTCGAAATGGAGTAGTTCAGCTCCAGTACTGGAATCATTAAAAGTACTAGAATTAAGAGGTCGTTACAACCTAATGAGAGGTTAGGGTCATTGTAATAATCCCCCTATTACTAACAATATAGAAATACAGGTATCTCAATAATGAAGAAATTAACTATAGCTATATTATTCGTTGCAATATTATTGAGTTTTTCTGGTGCTAATGCTGAAGAAAAAGAACCATTATGGACTTATGCTTCTGTAGATAGTTTTACAGATGTTTCAATTTCAGAAGATTCTAGAAATATTTCAGCTGCATATGGAAAGAAAGTTTCTTTGTGGTTAAACAGTAGTTCTACACCTTATAATAACAAAACAGTAGGGACCGGTATAACTTCTATGGACATGTCTGCAAATGGTGAGTACGTAGTTATAGCTGAAGAAGCTGATGCAACATTAACTCTTTACAATGAAGGGGCTAAAGAATGGGATAAATCAGATTTTTTTCTGAGTGTTAATGGATTAGATATGACTTCTGATGGGACTCATATTGCAGTGATTGATTTCCGTAATGTTTATTATTTTTCTAGAACATCAAACGAGGAAATATGGGTTGATAATTTTGCTACTGATACTATGACTTCGGTTGCCATATCTTCGAGCTCTCAATATATTGCTGCAGGAACAGAGGATGGGAATGTTTATGTTTATGATACCTCATCTCAAGATTATATTTGGTCTCATTCGGGGAGTGGAGTAAATGGACCAATAACAGATATAGATTTTTCAGAGAATAGTAATTATTTGATAGTAGGTACTTCAAATGGTAACGTTTACATTTTTGCTTCTTCAGATGGAAATCCCGAAATGGATTGGATTCAACCTGATAAAGTAACCTGCGTTTCAGGTAGTTCTAATTCAAGTTTCTATGCTTTTGGAACTAGTGAAGGTTCTGTCATCGCTCTTGATTTAACTACTGATTGGTCAATTTGGGAAAAGGATCTTGGTGGAGAGATTACAGATATTGATTTTAATGGTAAGGGGACTCATTTAGTTGCAGGATCAGCAAATAAAAAATTACTATTAACGAATGTAACAGATGGAGATGAGATATGGAGAACTACAACACTTGATGAAGTCACAAGTGTATCTATGTCATACAGGGGTGAAAATATAGCTGTAGGTACTTCTGAAGGTTTAGAATTATATTATGAACAACAATTGGACAATCAGGCACCT
>Ga0066867_10001397_pt1 | contig 11964 bp, 9 predicted proteins | sample ETN01SmetaG_4_FD_65606 | JGI IMG/M metagenome (GOLD analysis project Ga0066867, IMG submission 65606) | Marine microbial and viral communities from oxygen minimum zone, Eastern Pacific Ocean - ETNP2014F12-01SV261 | ecosystem: Environmental > Aquatic > Marine > Oceanic ... | reverse complement strand
GTGCCTATCGTAAGGATTTGGGATCTATAGAGACTCTGAAGCATATTGTTATAAAGTACTACCATGCCGGTAAAATGTACATCTTCCTCGGAAAAATTCATCTCTTCCACAAGAAAACGGCTTATTTTATTTATCAGAGCTTTTCGCTTCAGGTTCGGGTCTGTTTCCATAAGACGCATGGTAATACGAACTTGATTTGCGTCTTCGGATAAGTATGGGGACACGAGAGTCTTCTTTACATTTTCCGGTATCATTTTCTTTCGTAATACAGCCAGGTCAAAATCGTCGGGCATCTTTCCATCGTTCAGTGTTCTGAAGACTTTCAGTGATGTGGCAATAGACTGAACTTTACCGACGACCGACAATGAATCCAGATAATCATGAATTTTTTCTACCTTCAGCAGCATATCCGGATGAAACCAGTAATTGGGTTCCTCTTGTTTTTCTTCTCCTTCAAATTCATCTTTAAATTCGTCATCAAGTTCTTCCTTTTCCTCTAATTCCAATTCTTTAAGGAAATCAAAAAAATCTTTGTCAGGATCAATGATGATCTCAAGTGGAGTCGTTCCACCTAATTGGGTATCAATTACCTTCATGCCTTGATAAATTTCTGTTGTACTCTTAAAGTTATCAATAAAACGATTCTCTACCTCCAACTTTAAAATACCAATTACGCTAAATATAGCTAATGTAAAAGAAAAAAATAGTATCCCCTTATAGTTTTTTTGAGTGAATGAAGCAATGGCAAGGGTTAGTTCTTTTGTAGGGTCGGCGCTGGAACCCGCTTTCTCCGGGCTTAATAATACCAATGCTGCTGGGAAGAAAATAAAATTTAGTGAAAATGCCACGGCGATACCGATAGTCATCATCCAACCAAAATCAATGACAGGTCGAATACCGCTGACGACCAAAGAACAAAACGCGACAATTGTTGTCACTGCCGTGTAAAAACAGGGTGTTGCCATGTGGCCTACCATATCCAAAACCAAAGTTTTCTGATCCAGATCAGGGGTTTCGGCTAGCGAGTCACGATAACGAACTATCAGGTGTATGGTTAATGCCATTGTGATGATAAGCATCAGGGATGTGAAATTTGATGAAATAACTGTAACGCGCCAATCCACAAAGCCAAGAAAACCAACCATTACTACGGCAGAAATGGTACAGCATGATAAAGGAAGAATTATCCAGCGCAGTTTTCTGAAGAAAAAAAAGAGGGCTAAAATCAAAAAACATAAAACTCCAAAACCGAATACAGCAAGGTCGTGTTCAATAAAACTGATCATGTCCGCTACTATCATGGAGATACCGCCTAAAAACATCTCCGCTTTATTCCTGTGTTTGTCCATAATTTGGCGAACAGCTTCAATATCCTGCCGTTGTTTGTCGATTGCTATGGCGTGGTGTTCTTTAAATTTTCTAATGACTTTATTTAGTTCATCCGATTCTTCGACAGTCAGTCCGGATTCCAGTGTTTTCTCTTTAAGCCAAGTACGCCTGTTCAATAGAGAAAAATATGTTTCATCACGCTTAAAGATAACTTGTAGGACTGTTGTTTTCGCGTCAAGGCTCATCATGAGTTTTCGGTAAATAGGGCTTTCCAGAAATTCTTTACGGGCAAGTTCTTTATCCAAACCCGGAGTTTGCAATGTTCGTATTTCAGTAGACAGTTTGGAGATTTTGACATTGGGACTATTTAACAAGGGGACGTCTAAAATAGTGACTACAGACTCTACTCTTTCCAATTGAGCCAGCTCATTGCGCAATGTCTTTAAATCAGCAAGAGAATTTTCAGACATTATGTCTTCGAATGGAGTATAGGTGATGACCAGAAAATCGTTAGAACTATAAATCTTACTGATGGAGCGGTAATAACGTAAAGCTTCGTCATTTTCCAGGACAAGGGATTCGGCAGAGGCATCCAGCTTAAAATTTTTTATCTGCAATCCAAAAAAAATAAGGACCAGGGCTACAAACAGTAGCGAAAACCAGGGCCTCCTCAGAACAACTTTATCATAATAATATAATAGACGGGAACCCATGAGTTTAATCCTTAATACTAACGGGGGGGGTAACTACAAATAGAAAATTTTCCGGTTCGTCATAAGTTATATAGTCGCTTTTATCAATAGTTTCTAATAGCTGGTACTAACTCAACGGTTTCTAAAAAACTTCATCGGAAAATATAATTTTCACGGATAACAGATATAATTTTCAAGAAGTTACCAAAATAATGGGCTAAAGTCAAAAATTTCTATTTTTAATACAACGCCTCTCTTTAAAGAAAAAACATAGTTGAAAAGAAAGGAAACTACTGATAGCTTAAATCGCTTATACAATAAAATTTTTATAATAAATCACTTTAATTTTCGTTGCTATTTATGGTAAAATTTGCGGAATTGGACTCGGTTTTGAACACTGCTACGCGAAGATGAGAAAATTATTATGAAAATTTACAACCTGTCAATAAAGATATATTTTACAGTTGCAGTAGTAATTTTGTTGTTTTTCCTTGAGTTACCTATTACCCAGGCATCAGAAATTACCGACGGTGTAAAGAACACCATAGACTCGATTATTGATATAGTTTCTAAAGAAGAGTTAAAAAATGATGCAAAAAAACCTGAAAGACGGCAGCTGATAAGGGAGGTAGTAAGTAAAAAATTTAGTTATTATGAAATGTCCAGAAGATCTCTGGCTAAACATTGGAAAAAGAGAACCCCGAAGGAAAAAAAAGAATTTATGTCTCTATTTGGAAAACTACTTGAAAACTCCTATGCAAATAAAATAGAAAGTTACACTGATGAGAAAATCATTTATGTCAAGGAATTGGTGAAAGGAAATGTTGCGCTTGTAAAAACTATCATTCAAAAAAATGATGATGCAATCCCTGTTGATTATAAACTGATCAAAGTAGACAATGACTGGAAAATTTACGATTTTATTGTAGAGGGCGTAAGCATGATCAGAAATTACCGGACACAGTTTAAAAAAATCATTCATAAATCTTCTTACGAGGAGTTGGTAAGTAAACTCAAAAAGAAAGTAGACAACATTTCAAATAATAATGTTGAATCGGATAAGTTGAGTTCATAATATAGATATTTTTCATTTTTATTATATATAAATCAAACAGTTACGAACCCACAAATTGAAAAAGAGAAATAATTAGTGAAATGAGCGATTGCTTATATTAGTATCCCGAAGGAGTTCATCTGATAATTGATTTTGTCGCCGGTTATCGTTACTTTCAATATCGCACCTTGTACCTGTTAAGGCATTTTTTATGAAAATAAATTACAGATTTTTTTCGATTCTGTTTTTTTACTTATTTTTTGTTTTGGCGTTAGCTGAAAAAGGTTTTGCAGAAAATCTTTTCACAAATGAAAAAACAATACCTTTGGAACTTTCAGAAGTTGATCAGCATAAACCTGATATATCCATGGAAGTGGTTGGTGTGCCCGATGATTCGGGTGAACAGGAGGCAAATGAAGAACTTGAGGACGATGTTTTTGATGAAGATATCGGCGATGAAGATGAAGCCATATATGATCCCATAGAACCTTTTAACAGATTAATGTGGTCTTTTAATGAGAAATTATATGATAACGTCATGGAACCGGTTGCACGAGGGTATAGCAAAGTACTTCCTGAACCTGCGAGAATAATCATAAAAAACTTCTTTTCAAATTTGACCGAACCGATAGCATTGATAAGCAGTGCTGCGCAAAATAATAAAGAAAAAGTAGATAGATCTATTGGGAGATTCCTGATCAATTCTACATTAGGTATAGGAGGCTTGTTTGATCCAGCAGGGAAGATTTTTAATATAAAAAAAGCCAATGAAGACTTTGACCAGGCGCTTGCTTATCATAACGTTCCAAGCGGTGCGTATATTATGCTGCCGATTTTTGGTCCCACGACCACGAGAGGGATTGTTGGAAAAATATCTCAAGCCTTTATAAGTCCCGAATTTATTTTTGGGATAGATTTTCTTACGGCAGCAGGGGTTAGAAGTGAAGAAATGGTCAATGATGTTTCACTCAATCTGGGACAAAAAGAGGAACTGGATTCTTTTGCCTTAGATCCGTATACCAGCGTAAAAGACTTCTATATCCAGCGCCGCAAAGCTCTTATCGAGGAATAGATATTATCAGTTAAAAAAAAATTTTTCTATCTCTTCCTTCACGCCTTTGATCGAATTTTTCTGGAAAACCGCATTTCTAAACAATGTAGCCTTTGGCATATTTTTAACATACCATGGGTATTGCTTTCTCATGCATAGAAATGCCTGCTTATCCCCTAATAGATGAGCACAGTGATTTAAGTGTCTAAGGAGAACTCTTCCTCGTTCATCAGCTAAAGGGTTTACAAGAATATTTTCATTTTTTAATAGTCTCAAGATATTTTTAAATATCCATGGATTTCCAAACGCTCCACGTCCAATCATCACGCCATCACAGCCAGTCACGCTCATCATCGAAATAGCGTTATCAGGAATGAAAATATCTCCATTCCCGATTACAGGTATTTTTACAAATTCCTTTACATGGCGTATGATGTCCCAATCCGCCTTTCCGGTAAAGTGTTGAGATGCTGTTCTTGGATGGACAGTTATAGCATCAACGCCGCAATCTTCCGCTATTTTTGCAATTTCAACCGCATTAATAGAATGAGAATTCCAGCCGGATCGAAATTTTAACATTAATGGTACGGATATTCTTTTTCTTACCTCTAGCAGTATCCGGAGCAATAATTTTGGATTTTTCATCAAAGCGGCTCCGGCATTATTTCTGGTTATTTTTTTCACTGGACAACCTGCGTTAATATCCACAATGTCAAACCCCCTATTTTCAAGGATAGAGGCGGCTCTTCCCATAACATCTGGCTTTGCACCGAACATCTGAACTCCGACCGGCTTTTCCAACTGATCCGTTTTAAGAAGAGGCTCTGTTTTTTTATTATTGCGGACCAATGCCTCTGAACTGACCATTTCAGTAAAACACAGTCCCGCGCCAAACTCTTTAGCAATCAATCTGAAAGGGAGAAAGCTAATACCGGCTGCAGGGGCTAATATCAATTTACTGTTAAGCTTCACAGAACCTATTTTCATATATTTTGCTATCACTCTATAAAATCTTCTTTTTTTAGTCGCAGTTTGGTTTTTCCTTTTACTGCGACTTATGCAAAGCTTATCTCCGCTGTTTAGCTTTTATTTTTTTTAGTCGTTGTTTAGTTTTTTCCTTTTACAACGACTTATGCAGAGTACAGCGGCTTATGCAAAACTTAGGCGCTGATTGCTTCTTTCTTTTTCAGCAGAGCTGCTCGGCTATAAACCTGGTAAGCAACAGGCAGTACGCCGTAAGCATAAAAACCTGGCAACTGCCAAATGGCTTTTTGGTTGCTGCTATGCCGCATTATGGTATTATTATATCATGCATACCATTAGCGAAGTAAACGATAAAATCCAGCATTTGCAGAACAATATTGAAAAAGTTATTGTAGGAAAGTCCGATGTAATTCAAAAAGTGTTGGTAGCCCTTCTTGCTCGTGGTCATTTGCTGATAGAGGATGTTCCCGGTGTAGGAAAAACTTCCCTTGCACAGAGCCTGTCGAAATCTTTAAACCTTTTGTTTAAAAGAATCCAATTTACGAGTGACATTTTACCTACTGATATCACAGGGGTTTCTATCTACGACCATAAAGACACGGAGTTTAAATTCAGGCCGGGACCGCTTTTTGCCAACCTGGTTCTTGCGGATGAAATAAACAGGGCAGCTCCTAAAGCTCAGAGCGCTTTGCTGGAAGCTATGAATGACAACCAGGTTTCTGTGGACAATATAACCCACAAACTTCCGGAACCTTTCATGGTTATTGCCACACAAAATCCCGTGGAATATTATGGGACCTATCCGCTCCCTGAATCTCAATTGGACAGATTTATGATGAAAATTAAAATGGGATACCCATCCGGCTCATATGAGAAAAAAATGCTTCTTGAAAGAACAAATGGTTATAAGAAAATTAATATTGATCCGGTTTTTAACGCAGACGAACTAATTGACATTCAAAGGATGGTGGAAAAAGTAAAAATAGAAGATTCCCTGCTAAACTACATGGTATGCATCATTACAGCAAGCCGGGAATCCAAACATCTCGGGCTGGGAGTCAGCCCACGCGGGGGTTTGATTTTTCAACAAGCAGTTCGAGCTCACGCCTTGCTTGAAGGCCGCGATTACGTTATCCCTGATGATTTTAAAGATTTAGCTGTTCCCATACTTGCCCATCGCGTTATTGTTGATGCCAGAAAGGGCTCCTACCAGTGTCGCTCTGAAGACGCTGACATCATCATTCAGGAAATTGTCAACTCTATACCTGTCCCAATATAATAAAAAAATGATTTTATAAGCGGAGAATTTTCGCAATAAAAGCAACATAGATCAGACTTAAAATAATTACTGAAACATTAAGCATCATAGACACACCATGTACTTTTTTGAATGCTTTTCTTAAATCTTCTTTTTTGGTTTCTTCAGACGTTTGTCGAATTTGCTGTTTTATACTTCGGGCTTTAGTCCCTACTATAAGTCCGGAATAGAAGGTTATGCAGGTCATTACAGCAATTATTGATAACGGTGCAATAACTGTTTTTAATTGTCCTCGTCCCAGCCAGAGAAGTGTTCCCAGTAGCAATAAAGAAGAGATATAACCGATAAGAAAATATTTTGGGAAAATATCTCCTACTACATCCCCCGCTGTCTCTTTTGGCAGAATAGAAAAAATAGAAGGAGCGGCAATAAATGAGAAAAAAATCATACCGCCAAACCAGACAACCAGAGTTAATAAATGAATATATGTAATTAACATAACATTATTGTTCAGAAAGCAATGTCAAATAATATGCTAACCTTTTAGTTATCAATATTTACTAACCATTACCCTGTTTTTTAAAATTATCTCCCATTTTAAATTCAGAAAGTAGTTGTATTGATTAGTATATTTTTTCTGTTCCATAAAATCAAACTTAGATATAATGCGTGCAGAACTAATGCAAACCGCCATCGTTCAAGCAGGAGAGAAAAGAGAACTTGATGTGCAATTTCTTTTTTTCAGAAATATCATCAAATTTACCACCAGCCATAACATTTTCCATATTCAGCATAAACCAGCGAGTAGCAAGAAAGTAGACAGAAATAGAACAGAAATTAGAGAAATAAATAATTAGAAATGATATGTTTTTTGTCATATTACCTAAATAGGCAAACATTTGACTTAATTTATCACATGCGGACGAAAATTATTGAACTATCATAATAGATTATAACCAATATCATTATGATGCTAAACCATTTTGAACCTGAATCATTGTAAGTTGTAAAATCCAAACCAAATACTGCGTCAGCAAATATTAAATAAGGTATTACAAAAACAATGGTGCATACAAAAATTGTTGTATAGCCATATTTAACCAATTCCCAAATTTCTTTTGTAGCAAGGTCTGATATTGTTAATGCTTTATTTGGAAGTGCTGAAGGTTCCTGTTCTTTGTTATTCAACTTTAAACACCCTTCCTCCATTAGCATTGAATATGCTATCATTACGCATTAGTCCTTGTAGGAGCAGAAACCATGAAGCTGCCCGGTATATTTTATCTCAAACGAGTTGTAGCTTATTTTAGATGAAAAATATCGGTTTAAACATAGTTACTGGTCTAAGCAGGGATATCTTCAGGAAAAAAGCAACGATTTTCGCAGAGGCCAAATATTTCCAATAACAAGTAATTATAAATAATTCTATGTTATTTCATAGCTTTGCATTTCTGTATCTTTTCTCTGCAGTTTATATAACAATCGCCTTTCTAATTAAAATAAGCGACTACTTCCAACTCAATCTACATAAAAAAAAAGTATATAGTTTTTTTTTATTACTATCCAGTTATTACTTTTATGCATACTGGGATTTTCGTTTCCTGTTTCTAATAGTTATCTCATCGCTGGTAGACTATTACGCCGGGAAAAGAATTTATATTGCTAATGAGAAAAGAAAGAAAAAATTATTTCTAAGCCTTAGTCTTATTATTAACCTTGGGATTCTTGGCTTTTTTAAGTATTTTAACTTCTTTATCGGCTCTATTGAGACTCTTTTTGAAGGATTCAATGCTCCATTTTCTCATTTGAATATCATTCTGCCTGTCGGCATTTCATTTTATACATTCCAATCAATGAGCTATACCATAGATATTTATAGAGGGAGTTTAAAACCGACTGATGATTTTATCGATTTTGCCACTTACGTAGCCTTTTTCCCGCAGTTAGTGGCCGGTCCAATTGTTAGGGCCAGCCACTTTCTTCCCCAACTCTCGCGTCCGATAGTTTTAACAGGCAATAATTTCTTTAAAGGTCTTCAAATATTTCTTTATGGCTTGTTTTTAAAAATAGTTATAGCCGACAACGTAGCTCTGTTAGTAGATCCTGTTTTTAAAAATCCCAATCTTTATGATGGGATAGCAGTATGGGTTGCTGTAATCGGATATTCCATTCAGATCTTTTGCGATTTTTGCGGTTACTCTGAAATGGCTCTAGGGATAGCTCTTACGATGGGGTTCAAGTTGCCTGTCAATTTCCGAACACCTTACCTTGCAACCGATTTATTCGATTTTTGGAGACGCTGGCATATCTCGTTATCATCGTGGCTTAGAGATTATCTTTATATTTCTCTATCTGGGAACAGGAGAGGATTTGCTCGTACCTGCGGTAATATTTTTATAACCATGCTGTTGGGCGGTCTTTGGCATGGGGCAAGTTGGAACTTTATTTTATGGGGAGCCTTTCATGGTTTTGGTCTCTTTTTGAATAAGATCCTTAGTTCCATTGGGTTGAGTTTCAGACCTCTTTGGTTTTTCACGTTTAGCAAGTGGCTGATGACTTACTTGTTTGTGTGCTTTGGTTGGGTTTTGTTTCGCTCTGAAAATCTAAATACTGCATGGGAAATTTACCGCAAAATGATGTTTTTTGACACGAGAGATATTTACTGGCAGTTTCTTACGCTTAATAATCTTTTTTTTATACCCGTAATGATTTTCATCCACTTCTGGTTTTATAAAACAAAAAAGGATAGTTTTTACTTTGATGTTTCTTCTTATTATTCTCACGCTCAAATAATTTTAACTTCTTATTTGATTTTACTTTTTTCGCCAATGGATCAAAAAGGCTTTATTTATTTTCAATTTTAACTCGTCAAATATATGAAACGTTACCTTCTAAAACAGACAGCTTCCTTTGCTTTTATTTTCCTAATTGTGACAATTTGTCTCGAGGTATTTCTACAATTTTTTTTACCTCAGAATATTGAGCCAAGTTATGTCGCTTCCTCGTTCGGCATTCCCAATATGCTGAAAGCTAATTTCAGAGGGAATTTTTTATTTCACGATATTCCCTATGTAATAGAAACAGATGACAAGCATTTGCGAACACATAAAAAAATTGATTACAAAAAACAACCGGGGACATACCGGATTTTATGCCTTGGGGATTCTATTTTTTTTGGGCTTGGAGCGAATAACAATGAAACATATTCTTATTACCTTGAAAATATTCTAAATGATCAAAATAAAAATGTTAGCTTTGAAGTAATCAATGTGGGAGTCCCGGGATGGGGACCCCTGGAATACTATACGTATATGAAAAATGAGGGGTACAAGTTTTCACCTGACCTTGTGATAATAAGCAGGTTTGTGGATGATTTAACAATGATTTCTCCAGATGATATACAATTTGGGAGCATTCAACATGAAACAACAGGAAAGAACAAAATAAGAATCGCGTTGAAAAATATGAGTATTAGTCTGAATGACACTTCTTTCATACGCTTCATTATGAATAGGTTAAGTGATCTCCCATTTTATGAAATATTATCACGTCATTCTCATTTATTAAATCTCGTTCGACAAAGGTTGAGTCAGTTACAAGCTACGATGAAAGCCCGTGAAAAGGATAACCAAAGTTCTCTTGTTAATTACCTGGAGACACTCGGATTGCCGGAGACTTCTAAAATAGACTGGGTAGCTGAGGACATCACAATTTCATGGTTCAAAAAGAAAGACACGAACGCGATGTTGTATGTCTTGGCGACAAATCAGCTTATACGTTTGATTAAAAAAATAAAGTCTGAACCCTTAATACTTAATCTGCCAACATACCATGAAGTTATGGGACTTGCTAAGTTTCAAAAGAACGACATAAAAAATAGATTATTTGATTCCGCATATTCTTTTGATTTACTAGAACCGATAACTCAGTTTCAATCTAAGTATCCAATAATGCTTTTCTTCCCTGGAGACCATCATTGGACGCCTGCAGGACATAATTTAGCGGCCCTATTAACTTTCAATTACTTCGCAAACCATAAATTTATACCTGGATTAGGGGGTGATGCTTCCGTAAAAATTGAAAGCGATAAAATCATGAGACAGATAAAAAATAATAATCAGAAAATTGACGAGATACTTCACGAATCTCCTGATTATTATTTGGGTATGGGAATGATTTATAAAATATCAGGCAAGCTAAAGCTTGCAAAAGAAAACTTAATCCGGTACTTGCAATATAAAAATAATGATCACAATGTCCTTATTCCGTTGGGCTCGATATATGAAGAAGAAAAGGATTATGCCAATGCGCTTATGCAGTATGAAAAATTATTAAATCAAAAAAAAGAAGAGGATCAACCGCGTGAAGCCTTACTACCTAAAGTTTATAATACGATAGCCATCGTGTATAAAAAAATGGGTAATTTTTCGGCAGCCGAGCAAAACTTTAAATTAGCTATACAAAATAATCCGGATGCTTTTAAATATCACAGAAATTTAGGAAACCTTTATTTCATTTCAAAGCGCTACAATGAGGCTCTTGTTTTATTTGACCGTTCTTTGAAGCTGAACCCTGATGATTATGAAGTTTTTATTGCTTCCGGACTTGCTAACCTGAAGCTCGGAAATAATGAGAAAGCCTATGAAATGTTTTCAGAAACTTTAAGGCTGCAGCCGGGAAATAAGATTGCTAAATCGCTTTTAAAACAATTGAAGAACCTGAGATGATTTTAATTGGCAATTATAAGCTAACAAGTATAGAGCATAGCCTTCTTTTCTGCTTTTTATAATTTAGTTTCCGGGTGTCCCTCAAAAAATCCTTCTATTTTTTCTAATCCTAAGCTGGTTGTAAAAAAATCCTGACAAGTCTGCCATAATGGTGATCTATTATAAGCCCTCTGTTGCTTGATGCTTCCTGCCGGTTATTTTTATCACAATTGTTAAGTTTTATCTGATTTTGCTTGATATTTACTTTTGATTGACGTGGAACAAATGGGGAATAAATCACTTAATTTTTTGACCTACTTGCTTTCATTGGAGTTTTAATCTGCATCTCAACCCCCACTCTAATTAGCCAAATTTCGTAAAAACCCTATAGATAGCCCTATGGTTTTTTGTGGAACTTCCCTTAATCAAGGAAGTCCAGGAAAACAAAAAAAGTGACAGAAGTGTCAAAATCTCAAAACCCAAAAATTTGTGGGAATTTTGTGCCGTTGAAACGGCAAAAACGGCAATTTTGAGGGGTTGGGGATAACTGGACACAAGTCAGTAACTCACTGAATTAATAAATTTAAATTAGTTTAGTCGGGGGATTAGATACCTTCCTTTGGACCAAGACATTATTAAATAAAAGTTAAGCATTAAACGACAATAGGTTGTGAGCAGTTTGAAGCATTGAAGATATAGGCAATCCATAAGGGCATGCTTTTTCGCAGGGCGTATCAAGGCAGGAATTACAAACATCAGCTTTTTGCCGCAAAGAAGCGTATCCTTCTAACGCTTTTTTCTCCATGCCGTAGTCCTGAAAGTACATTTGGTATCTCAAAATAGTTGCGATGTTAACATTTGAAGAACAACTGTCAAGACATTCACCACAG
>Ga0066867_10001379_pt1 | contig 12046 bp, 10 predicted proteins | sample ETN01SmetaG_4_FD_65606 | JGI IMG/M metagenome (GOLD analysis project Ga0066867, IMG submission 65606) | Marine microbial and viral communities from oxygen minimum zone, Eastern Pacific Ocean - ETNP2014F12-01SV261 | ecosystem: Environmental > Aquatic > Marine > Oceanic ... | reverse complement strand
ACACTTTTTCAGTGGCTTCCATATTATGATAATAGCCGGACATAACATTGGGCCCTTTTACCAAAATTTCGTCTTCTTCCGACAATTTTAAAGAGACGCCGGGAATGGGTTTCCCAACAACTCCCGGACTTCTGAACAAATCTGGGTTGGTAACAGTGCAGCAGGGTGATGTTTCTGTCAATCCCCACCCTTCATAGACAGGAACATTTTTAGATGCAAATATATCAGAGATATGTTTTGGGAGAGGTGCGGCAGCGGTAAATATAAAACGCAGTTCATCATGAAAAATCAGTTTTTCCATCTCCACACTCTGCCGCATGAGCGTGGCCAGTGCTTGATAGATTCGCGGAACACTGAAAAACACCGTGGGTTTTACTTTGCGCCAATTTGAAATCAATTGATTAATATCTTTTCCATAACTATTGTCCAAGGAAAAAACAGCACCGTTACAGATAGCAGAATATTTTTCATAAATCCCACCAAAACTATGATGCCAAGGTAGATAAGAGAGAAACCGGTCTGTACTTTTCAGATTCCACAGAACCTTCATGGCTGCCTGTTGGGATAAAATATTTTCATGGGTGAGCTGTACTAGTTTTGGGGTGCCCATAGTTCCGGATGTATACATCATCAGGCAGACGGTTTTTTTATCTATGTGGGCTCCCTTAAGTCTCTGGTCTGAACAATTGGAAACAATATTATTAAATTGGATTAAGTTGTCACCCTGGTAGGTTATGTTATCAAAATGAATAATCTTCTTGAATTTGTCGGGCTCGGATATCTTACAGTACTGGATGTCATCTGCGACAGCAATATAGTCTGCATCACAAAAGTTCACAAGTTTATCAACTTTTTCAGCTTTATACCCGGGGAAAATTGGAACAACACGCCCGCCCATTGACATAACAGCAAGCTCTAATTCGAGCATTTCCTTTCGATTTACAGAAAGAATTGCAAGATGATCGCCTTCTTTAAATCCAATGGAAAATAAATAAAACTGGATAGACGAAATATCTTGTATAAACTGTGACCATGCTAATGGTTCATATTCACCATTTATTATCTCTTGATAGACAGGATGGGTCGAATAATTTTCTGCATTTTCCTCCAGCATTGTCGCCAGATTTTGTGGGAATTCCGGTAAATCAGCGTCATTCCTAACTATTTTCACCATCATTTAACTTTACAATGAATCAATAAAATTATCCAGCTGGCGAGTAATTTCCTTCTCATCGAAGAATCGTGCATCTACCATGTCTGCCTCAATCACCACAGCTGGTACTCCGGCATCTTCATACCCCGAAAGACGTCGTTTTACATAACTGTTCCATATTCCGCAGCTGTTATTCCAGTGGGCTACTATTCCATCAGCATGATAATCTTTCACCATATCAAGGGTCCAATTTAAAATCCAGTTTTTTGACCGATTCATTGTATTCCATGCATATCGCCTTACAAGTGAATCCATTGCATTGCTGGGATCAAAATTAAACCACCAGCTATGTGTATACGTGCTGGCGACAAAGGCAATATTGTTTTCTTCGCAGTATTTTGCCAGCCAGTTTTTACGAGGCCAAATAGGAATTGCATCCCAGACAAGCCTGATTTTTTCATCCGGTACTGCTTGGACTCCTCTTTCAACCCTGTCCTCAAGCTCAGAAAGCAGTGACCTGTAGTAATCTGTACAGATTTTTTCTCCTCTTGCAATCACAATTGGTGCCATGGCTGTAAACGCATCAATATTAGTCCAGGGCGCAGGTTTTTTCTTCGCCAATTCAAGACATTTCTGCCATAATTTATTCGCTTTGTCAGATTCTTCTACAATTTTAATCAGTTTTTCTTCACTGTAACTCAATGAAAATCGATTACAAATTTCTTTAATATGTGTTTCGATCTGATCATTAAAATTCTGCAGTTCATCAAGGGAATGTTCTTCCTTTTTGGTCAGGGATGGAGCACGCAGTACATAATGAGGAATCTCTTTGCTTTGCTGCTGTAGAAATATTTTCTGTACTTCATCACCCCACCGTTCCACAACCGAGCACTGGCTATTACAGGCATAAAACATGTCAGGTTCCGGAAGCCCGTTGATTGGAGAATCTACATCATCTCCCAGCAGTATGCCTATATCACTGAGGGCATATTTGCACATCTTGGGCGAGCTTAATCCATTGGCTTCAGATGTTTTGATTGGGTTTTGGCTGTACGGATTATCAGGATTTCTATCAGGAGATAGAGCGCCCAGCATGGCTGCATGGTTTTCCGGATATACAGGGATAATATCCATTGCCATGAGCACTTCTGTCGGGGCAAATGCAGAGCACCAGGCAATTTTTTTCCCACTTGCCTTAACCTCATCATAAAACTTAAATATGTTAAATGTTGTCTGTAATTTTTCCATTTTTACTTTTCAATTCATTATTGGATTGTTGTGGGACTTTCTTTTTATTTCGTGTCCAGATTGTTTTAACATCTCCACTGCAGCTAACAAAACAATCTTTGCATCCATCGGTATCAGAAAGATTTTCTATTGCTACACCTATTGTCATTACTTCCCTTCCCATAGAAAGAAACAGATCAACAGATTCAGTCAGCCGGGGTTCAGCACAGGTAAATTGCTTTTCCCATCCCTTGGAAATAAGTTTTATCTCTTCAGCAGTTATTGGAATTTCACATAAATCGTTCATGCCACTACACTAACTTTTTCAACTCTTTGGAGGGCTAATGTCGCTGCTCCAAGTGCTGTTGTAAACTGAACCATATCTCCCTTCGGTACATTAATTTTTTCTTCTATATTTTCTGTCAATACATTCACCATTGTCTGAAAACGCATAATGCCGCCATTAAGTGTGATCTGTGATTCCATCTTAACCCTTTTTAATAACTGAATCGCACGTTTCACCAGTGAAGACATGGCGCCATGCATGATATCAGAAGGGGCTGAACCTATGGACAACTGGTTAATCACTTCAGATTCTGCAAACACAGCACAGACCCCGGATATTGGAACATCTTCTTTTGATGTCTGAACCAAAGGTCCAATTTCTTCTGTTTCATATCCCATGTAACGGGCTGTTTTTTCCAGAAAAGCTCCTGTTCCAGCGGCACATTTATCGTTAAGGCGGAAGGATCTTACTTTCACTTTTTCATCTAAACGGCTGGCTTTCATGGTTTGACCACCAATATCCAGCACCGTCTGTGTTTTTGGAAAGAAATAATGTGAGCCCCGGGCGGTAGCCGTTAGATCGGTGATGGTTAGATCTCTATAAGGCACCATATGCCGACCATATCCTGTTGCTATTGTATAACCAATCTCATCTTGGGATATACCAGACTCTTTTAGGATTTGATCATATACTTTTTCAGAAGCCTTATCAAGCTTAAATCCTGTTTGTGTTATTGATTTACCTATGATTTCTTTCTCAAGAGAAAGAAGTACAGCCTTTGTATATGTAGAACCAACATCTACTCCAACGACATATTTCATGCTGTTGCCTCCATCGGTATTCGACTTTCAAAAATATGATCCATGGCAATTAGTGCAGCTCCAAGGGCACCCATAAAATGAGACTCATCACTTACATTCATTTTCGTATCCAAGTTTTCATTCATCACCTCCACCATACCAATATTATTAGCTACACCACCTGTAAAAGTAATTTCTTTATTAAGTCCTACCCGTCTTAATAAAGAAATTGACCGAGAGGAAATTGATTTATGTACACCTAACAAAATATCTGTTATTTTTTTCCCTTTACCTAACCAAGACAGTACTTCTGATTCAGCAAAAACTGTGCAGGTAGTACTTATTTTTACAGGTTTTTCAGACTGAAGGGCTGTGGGACCTAATTCATCCAATGGAATATCCAGAGCCGTTGAAGCAGCTCCCAGAAAACGGCCCGTACCTGCGGCGCATTTATCATTCATACAAAAATCCACTATCTCTCCAGTTTCGCTAACACTGATTGCTTTTGTATCTTGACCTCCCATGTCCAATACTGTTCTTGTATTTGGGAACATATGTACTGCACCTCGGCCGTGACAGCTTATTTCTGTAACCTGGGTATCACCAAATGATACTTTATAACGGCCGTAACCTGTTCCAATAACATAAGCAACTTCTTCTTCCCTCCGTTTGCTGTCAGTCAGGGCTTCAAGGTATGCTTTCTCAGCTGCTTTTACTACATTTGATCCTGTATCAATCAATGATCTACCAATGATTTTTAGATTTTCATTGATGATGACAGATTTTGTTTGTGTGGAACCTACATCCACTCCTGCTGCTAATGCCATTTTATGCTCCTCCCATTATTGCGGCTTGTGCTTTTCGAGATTCCAATCCTTCAAAAAAGGCATCAATACGATTTTTCATTTGGGCCTCGGCAACAACTCTTGAGTCCATCATGTCTGATTCAATAAATAGGCTGGGCAAGTCACTGTTTTCCATTAATGCCCGTCTGTTATCTGCCATGCCGGCTGAGGTTGTTCTGCAGCTCTTTATAGGATGATAAACCACACCATCAATATGAAACTCTTCTGTTTGCTCCAGCACTGTGAGTTCAGGATGAAACATGGAATCCATTGCATCACGAACGCTAATGAGCACTCCTTCAGCCAGGGAGTCCAGGGGATTCTCCAAATCATACTGAACACCCAAATTTGTTCCGCCGGCAGCAAACCACAGGTAAGTGGACATTACAAACGATCCTCCCCATTCTGTGAACATTTCATTGAATCTGCGAAAGATGGGATAACAAGGGACTCCAATGAAACTCAATCGGAATTTCTCATCTGTCAATGTCCCTATACCATTTGCAGACATGTACTCCATTTCTTCTACCAGTCTATCGAAATACAAGGCTCCCTCCGGCGTCCCCCTGAATACATTTGACATACCCAGGTACACTGTGCCATCAGTCAATGCATTAAAAAGGGAGGGCCTGCTCTGATTGAGTTCCAACACTCGTTTCCATCCACGGCTCATGGTGTTTGCATACCCCAAAACCTCCCGAAGACGATCAATATCAAATTTCTTTCCAGTTATTTTTTCACAAATTTCAATAAGTTCCTTCAATTGCACTTTTACATATTTCTTCTCTCGTTCAAATTGGTCATCGCCAGGCCAGGTTCTTGTACCTGCTTCCCTGGTTGCTGGAACATCTATTGAAACCATAGGAATTTCATGGATCCGCTCCCATATTTCACCCCATTTAAAATATGTATTGCAAGCATTGGTCAATACAGCTATTCCGGGTTTTGGTATACGACCCATGGGATGATTTCCGTTTTGCATTTGCATGGCAAAATCTGCTTTTACATATCCGCATATATCGGGAGAATATCCATAATCCTCTGCCGTGTTCAGAAAATCGTCTGCTACATGACGCACTGCAGTTTGCAGGGAATTAATTTCCGGAAACACCATGGGCAAATCAAATACATGCAGTATCTCCGCCAAACTGCCCATGACAAAAACATAAGCTGCCGTTTCTCCTTCTTCCGCTTTTTTTGTTAAATCCTGGAACCAGTCCCTAAATAAGGCTGCTCCCTCACGGGTACCTCTACCAACAATGTCCTTTGATTTTACTTCATTCATATTTTACCTCAATCAAATATTAAGTTTTCAACAAACGTTTCCAGTTGCATTTCTAAATGATCAAAACTGGACATATTTTCTTCGAATTCACTGACAAAATAGGGTGTATTATCCTTATCAAACTCCTGAGTGTATGTTACCTGCTCTTCCAGGCCCGGTTCACACATTTTAGCCGCAGTAATGATTACAGCTTCTGCATTCGCATTTTTCACCCTCTCTTTCAGCATTTTTTCTTTTGGTTTTCTAAGATCATGCTGAACAGGACTGTACGATGATTTATTAATATAGGCTTCTGCCATTGCATGTAGTGGCTCATTATCCGTTTCAATATCTTCCAGTATATACCTCATTCCGATCAGCAGGTCATCATCTACGACATAACAGGAGCGACCTATAGTTCTCAGCATGTCTAACGGCGGCTGTTCACAGAATCCTCCCTCAAAAACAACCTTGATTCGGTCTTGTTTACGGGCCTTTCTTTTTTCAATCATGGGTAATACTGATTCAAGTATTTCATTATGTTCTTCCCGTCGAATTAATCCACCAATTGCCATTAAGACATATGCTTCATTTATGGAAATGAGCCAGGGCATGTCCTTTTTAATTCTATATAGTTCCCGGAGCAATTCACGATTCCTGTTATAAATAGTGATAGAGTTTTTCAAATCATCATCGGTTATTTCCCTTCCGGCTACCTTTTCGATCACTTTCTGAATTCGTTCATATTCTTCTTTTAAATATTGAACAGAATAGCTTGAGTTTGGATTCTGTGGCAGATACAGGATTTGGCAGGGATAATCATAATTACGTCCCCAGATGGGGGCCAGGTTCCTGGCTGCATCACAGATAGGATGGGTTACAAACATATCCAGTTCAACCCTTCCGGAAAGAACCTGTTCAAGGGAGGTTTTCAAAATTGAGCAAAGAAAAGATCCAAAACGACTATCTGCATTTCGAGTCTCAACGGATGCACCGAACATTTTCATGGGCAGCATGCCTGCTGCATGGGCAATTTCTTCAGGAAAATATACTTGGAAGTGACCCAGTACTTTCCCTCCAGCTTTCCGCCAACGTTTCACCGTCATCACCTCTGAATCTTCCACCGTTTCCTGGCAAAGCCATAGTATTTCATCTAATGGCTGATCCTTCCAATTTTCAAATACTTTGATAGTACTCATTCATTATTTCCCATTTTTATCTGTTTGATATGCATTGCTCCAAATTCTGTCCAGCATTTTCCGAAATATTGCTAATTCTTCTTCGGAAAGAACTTTTACCAGATTATCATCCGTTTCTTTTACAATGTGTTCATATTTTTTCAGGATATCTTTTCCGGACTTGGTAAGAAAGAGCTTAATAACTCTGCGGTCTTCCGGGTATCTCCTACGTTCTACTAATTTATCATTTTCCATGCGGTCTGCCAATCCCGTCATTGCAGGTTTATCCAGAAATACTTTTTTCCCGATGACGGATAATGCCTGCCCATCTTCATCATTTAAAACACTTAATACATGATGCTGGGGAGATGTGATCCCAAATTCTGCTAAATTATTGTCCAGAGATTTCTTCATGCTTCGAGCTGTTCTTACAACAAGAAATCCGGTACTTTTTTCAATTGTTGACATATTTATAAATAGATATTGATATTTTGAACGGTTAATTTAATTCATATACGTACTATTTACAAGCGAACTTATTTTACAGCTTCTGCTGACATGATATATCTGGTAATTTATCCTCACCAGAAAAGTTTTTATATACTTATTTGTCTAAGACAGTCAATGATGCGTTGATTTACATCTTTTTTCCCAACACTGATTCGAAGGGATTTTTCATGACCAAATATTGCCAAATCACAAACAATTAATCCGTCATCTGCCAGTGTCGTGAATACTTTATTTTTTCCTTCATCATTATCGAAAGGTAAATAAAGAAAATTGGCTTGGGACTTATTCACGGCGAATCCAAGTTGTGTTAATTCATTGAATAGATAATCCCTTTCCCTTGAATTATGTCTAACGGAATGGCGAATATATTCGAGATCATCCAGAGCAGCTTCAGCTGCTTTTTCACCCAACATGTTAATAGATCGCAAGAGTCGTTTTTCTTCCAGTTTTTTAACAAGGTTTTCGCTTGCGATACCATATCCTATCCGTACACCTGCCAAACCATATATTTTAGAAAAGGTACGAAGAATGACCAAGTTTGGAAATTCTTTCTGAAGACGTACTGAATCCGGATATGATTTATCGGTGACATATTCATAGTATGCTTCATCTGCAACTACCAATACGTTACTTGGTATAGTTTCCAGGAGATCCCTTAATGAATCATGGGTAACAATTGTGCCCGTTGGGTTATTAGGGTTTGCAAAAAATATCACCTTTGTTTTATTTCCGCATAGGGGAATGAGATCCTTCAAATTACATTCAGGAGCGGGCATTTGTGCGACCACACACTTTCTCCCGTTTCGCTTTGCACCATAGCTGTATGCCATAAACGTATTATTGAAGGTAAGTATTTCCTCATCAGCGGTGACCAAAAAATGAATAATTAAATCTATAAGTTCATATGAACCTGCCGATACTGCAATATTTTCAGGAGCTACTTGTTGTTTTCTAGCAAGTTTCTCTTTCAACCTTTTAGGAACCCAGTCTGCATAGCAATGAATATCTTGACTGTATTTTCTAATTGCCTCCAAAGCTATGGGAGATGGACCAAGGGGATTTTCATTGGAGTGCAGTCTTACAGTTTTGAATATTTTTTTAGGCATTTTGGTTTTTATTTATTGTAATTATTTTCGCAGAAATAATAATGTAGGGTGCTTTTATTACATTTTAAGATATATCGATCCATATTTGATATTAGAATATAGTTCACATATGAACTATATACAATCATACTATCGGGACATAGGATAGAAAATAGTTATTTTTATTTATCTTTCGGTCTATTCTTAATATTTTATTATGAAGACTTTTTAAGATAATCCTTGATTATTCAACCTTCTTGTCCGAATATTCAGATAAATGATGAAGTGTCTGACAGCTTAAAAGCGCTGGAGAGATTGCCGATAGTATAGTTGCTGATCATCATCAGGAAATATAATCTGTTATTTTCCATTTTCCACCCAAAGTGATGGGACTTAAGCAAAAACCCCATATTCGTGGGGTTTTTGCTTATAAAAGATAGTTTAAATTCCCCTATGAAAGAATACCTTGCTCCCACATCCATTATTGACTGTGATAGCGGCCAGATTATCGCATACGCCGGTGCCGTATTGAAGGATGTGGGTGACGAACCCATCGCGAAAGCCGTCAGTCTCTATTATGCTGTTCGCGATGGTGTTTGGTATGATCCGTATCTTCCTTTCTTTCTCCCGGAACACTACCGAGCCAGTAACGTACTGCAAAAAAAACGGGCCTTTTGTATTGGTAAGGCATCGCTTCTCTGTGCTGTTGGCCGTGCAGCGGGGATTCCCACAAGAGTGGGATTTGCCGACGTGCGGAATCACCTGGCCACAAAACAATTCATAGAATTTTTGGGTAACGACCTTTTTGTGTATCACGCCTTTGTTGAGTTTTATCTCATGGAACGATGGGTCAGGGCGACTCCCGCATTCAACGCAGATCTGTGCATAAAACATCACGTGGAGCCTCTGGAATTCAATGGCCGGGAAAATTCGCTGTTTCATCCCTATGATGCAAAAAACCGCCAGTTTATGGAGTATTTGACATACCACGGCACTTTCATCGATATACCGGTGGGCGCCATCATTTCCGCCTGGGAAGATGCCTACGGCAAAAAGCGCGTCGCGGGCTGGATAAGGCAATGGGAAGAGTCCCCTGGATTAGGAGGACGGGACTTTTTTTCGGAGGACGTAGTCAAGTAAACCGATATTGGTGGCAAACGCCAAAACGGTAAATTATAAATAAGTGTTTTGCAGATATATACTAAAAAATACTTTTACTGATATTCCACAATACCTTGCGGCGGTACCAGGCCGAGGCCCGGAAATCCGTTATGGGATTGGTGTATTCCAAAACAAGATCTGCGAATTTTTCACTGTCAGCTTTTGTTAGCTGATCTACGTTCTTTCCCAACAAAAATTCACTGGCGGATGCTGTATAGCGGATCGTTTCCGCCATGGAACCCACCGCTGCGCCTGCAGAGGTAATGACCCCATCTTTATCTGCCGTGATATGATAGGCAAAGGAAGCCAGGGCAATTTCCATGGAATTTCTATTGCCGATTTTAATGAAGCCGGACACGGTTCTTTCTGAAGGCGTAAAACCAGGAATCAACACGTTTCTTAATATTTCATCTTTTTTCAGAACTGTCGTTTTTACACCGGTAAAAAATTCGGCAATGGGTACGGTTCTGATTTTTCCGCCCATATCCAGGATTTCACAGGCGGCATCCAGCGCAACCAACGCACAAGACACGTCGCCTGCCGGCGAGGCGGTGCATATGTTTCCGCCCACAGTGGCCACCGACCTGATCTGCACAGATGCCAGGCTTTCTACTGCTTCAATCAATGCAGGAAACCCCTGGAGAGATTCATTGGACAGCACATCCGTCATCGTGGCCAATGCGCCTATTCTGCTACCTTCTTTTGAATCACTGATTGACGTGAAATCTTTATCTTTTAGCTTCGCCAGGTTAATGACGGTTAAATCATCCTGTTTTTGCATTTGCAATTCCGGGATCAGGTCCGTGTACCCGGCACCGAATCGGAAATGGTTTTCCTGGTTCTGTTTGATCGTTTCCAAAAGCTCTGCCGTTGTGTGTGGGCTGACCGTATAAAAATCCATGATCTAACCCTGACCCTTCTCTTTGTCACAAATGGCTTTTAGCACTTTTTCCGGGGTGACCGGAAGAGAGTTTATTTCCACATCCAAAATATTTGACACTGCGTTGGCAATGGCGGCGGGGGTGGGCACCAAGGGAGCTTCCGCCACGCCTTTAGCGCCGAAAGGACCCGTTTCCTCGTTGGTCTCCACAGGATAAAAGCTGATTCCCGGGATGTCCCTTGCAGTGGGCACCTTATAATCATGAAATGTTGGATTGCGTAAATAACCATCCTCAAAGATCATTTCTTCACTCAAGGCATAACCCATACCCATGACAACACCGCCCTCGATCTGTCCTTCAAGCCCTAACGGATTCAACACTTTGCCCACATCCTGTCCCACATGCACATTCAACACGTCCACCTTGCCGGTCAACGTGTCCACCTCAACTTCCACGGCCTGGGCGGCGAAGGCATAACATCCGGAGACGTTTCCTTTATAATCCTTATCTTGAAATTCACTGGATGGTTCATAAAAATAAGACACTTCACATAACTCATGGGGCGGTTTAAAATGCAGTTCCCTCACTATTTTATCAATCTTGAAAGCACCCTCAGCTTTGCCGGACCTGATCTCGCCTGCTTGAAACACCAGGTCGTCCGGGGTCGTATTGAGCAGTTGGGCAGCTCTGGCAGACAATTTTTCCTTTAAAATCTCCAGCGCACCTAAAAGAGAATTACCAGCAACAAAACTGGTCCTGGAAGCATGGACGCCTACGTCCCAGGGTTTTACACTCGTATCCGTGTTGATGACCTTTATTCTATCTAAACCAATGCCCAGTTCTTCCGCCGCCATCATGGCCAAGACTGTTTCCGACCCCTGTCCTATTTCACTGGACCCGGTGATGATGGTCAAAAAACCATAGGGATCCATTTTAAGCGTCGTGCCACAGCCGTCAGACGGATAAATTTTTGCGCCGCCGCCTACATGAAGCATGGAAGCGAAACCGAACCCCCGTTTATATCGCTCACCATTTTTATTTTCAGGGTAGCCGCTGTTTTTTACAACAACTTCCAAAGCCTGTTTGTGGCCGCATGAATGATATTCCAAACCCTGCCCGGTGACTTCTCCGGGGAAATTGGCATTTATCAAACGGATCTCGGCTCTATCCATGCCCAGCTCATGGGCCATCAGGTCTATATTTCGCTCTAACGCAAAGGTGGCCTGGGGATTTCCAAAACCCCTGAATGACCCAGCAAAAACGTTATTGGTATACACCGCATCGGCATCATACACGCAAGCAGGCGTCTGATATAGGGATGAAAAGGTCTGCATCATCACAAAGGATGACCGTGCTCCCCAGGAAGTATATGCTCCATTGTCCTTCATGATCTTTACTTCCCGAAAGGTGAATTTTCCATTTTCATCCGCGCCGGTGTTCAAATCAATGACCATGGATTGCCGAATGGCGGAGTACAAGAATTCTTCTTCTCTGCTATATAGGATCTGGACCGGTTTCCCGGTTTTAATAGAGAGCAGCGCACAGATGGGTTCGAAAGGATGGAGATCAAGCTTGCTTCCAAACCCGCCGCCAATGATGGGCTGGACAACCCGTATTTTCGAAGGATCCATTTTGAGAACCTGGGACATTTCTCTC
>Ga0066867_10001377_pt1 | contig 12076 bp, 6 predicted proteins | sample ETN01SmetaG_4_FD_65606 | JGI IMG/M metagenome (GOLD analysis project Ga0066867, IMG submission 65606) | Marine microbial and viral communities from oxygen minimum zone, Eastern Pacific Ocean - ETNP2014F12-01SV261 | ecosystem: Environmental > Aquatic > Marine > Oceanic ... | reverse complement strand
TCTGACTATATTGTAGAGAATCCTCCTCTTCCTTTAGAACATGATATCCAGGGACGGTCATACGTTGTTCGCCGATGCAAATGTGCCCGTGAACAATCAGATTTCTCGCTGCTCTCATTGAAGGTGCAAGACCCTTGTAGTATACCACCGATTGGAACCTCCTGGAAAGCATGTGTTCGACGTTTATCTCGAGCACGTCCCCTATGTCAGCCCCTGTTTGCAAAAGACCCTTTCTTGTTAGGGATCCCAGCAACTGCTCCTTTTCCTTTGCATAGTGCCCCTCTGAGGAGTCAACCCTGCCGATAAGCTTCATTGCTTGGTTACGGTGCCTTCTAAGGGAGGACTTCTCCCTCCAGATTTCCCTCATCCCTCCTACTTTCTTTAATCCGAATCTTTCCTTGAGGTCGTGTTCCTCGTCAATCCTTGCCTGTTTCCAAGGATGTGTTGGAGTCTGTGTTCGTGGTCTGGAGAATTTTGGCTCGCCCATTGTATCGCCTCACTTCTTCCTCTGGACACCTAGAGCAGAGCCCCTTCGTCCATTCGACCTGAGCCTCTGGCCCCTGACCTTGTGCCCGCTCCTGTGCCTCATTCCACGCCATGTCTTGATTTCAGCTAGCCTCGCTACATCGTCATCCTTGGTCATGCTCACTTCGTTGGCGATGATATGCGCATCTTCATTCGATTCCAAATCCCTCTGCCGATTCACCATCCACCAAGGGACATTAGTTGCGTAATCGTCTATTGCCTTCCTGAGATGGTCCTGTTCGTCGGAGGAAAGGTGACCCCCAAGCCTCGTTCCATCTATTCCAGAAAGTCTGCAAATCATCATTGAAGTCCTAATCCCAACTCCCTTGACGGACGTGAGACCATAGGTGATCGGCTTCAACCCGTCAATGTCAGTGTCAGCAATTCTGACGATGTATGAGAAGTCATCTCCAAGTTCTGCTTCGTTCACTTTCGGCATTACGGTTCCCCCGTGTTCACCTTTCGGTGGCCTTTTGGGCATCCTCGCGAACTACAGTCCCTATTTGAACCGATTGGACAGCACCATTTTCACTATAGTGCCCTACTCCTTGCAAACAACATACACCTTCTGGGTTCCAGCCGGTCTTTGCACATCCAAGTCTACCATGAAACCCTTAGTTCCTTCCGCCCCTTTCAACTCCCTAGTTATCCTTCTCTGAAGGGTCGGATGAATTTCCGGATCAAGGCTGCACCTGAGGGTGATTTTGGAAATTCCCTTTTTGGCTACAGAGGATGCCACATGATCTATGGTGTGTAGTTCTGGAGCAGAGAGTCTGTGTTGTACAATTTTCCCGGTGGCCACGACAAAACCCATGACCCCGTCATCTTTCGACAACTCATCTGTATGGATCAGCATCGGCCTCCTACCTCCGATTCGGACCCATGACGAGCCTACCCCGCTCCCTACAGCCTTATCGTGCCACGAGTTCTGGAGGTTACTCTCAATTAGTACAGGGTCAACTATTGTCAGATAAGCTCCTCGGGGTATCTCCCTCACGCTATTGAAAGATGATTCGATAGCCCCTGATCCTTCTCCTTCGATACTTGCAATGATTTTCTTCCTCCCTAATCTGATGCATCTGTTCGAACTGCTTGAAGATAGAGAACCAATCCAGACTGAGAGTCTGTCGGTTCTTCCTCCGCCTCTGCTTAGCCACTCCCAGGTCCTCGATGCCCCGGGAAAGGTCGTTTCGATAATACCATCAACCATGGCTCTTTGTACAGTGTCTAGTCTTGGAGACAAGTCCAACAGAACAGCCGGACCCTTGGGCCCATTCTGCAAATGGCTGCTCCAGGCCTTCAGCACCTTCTTGATGTCTGGTTCCATCTCCTCAAGACTATGGTTTTGCGCATCCCTCGGTCTTGCTGGATCAATATGCAGCATAGCTATTGGAGGGTGAGCGCGGGTCCCAGCATCCCTCAGACTGGCCCAGTAAGATGCGATTGCAGATTCAGCAGCCCTTCCATCTCCCACTAGGACCCGATCCAACGAGCGTTGAACCTCTCCTTCGGAGTTTAGTTGCATATTCGCAGCACAAAGCTTGGCAACATCCTCATCCAACTCTATCCCTAGTGCAGGCCTCTTCAATATCTTCGAAAAAGCGATTAGCTGAACCCCAGAACCAGCTGCTGCGTCTAGAATTACTCCTGCAGGTAGTGACAGGGGGTCAATCTGACTAGCCCTAATCGAGGCAACAGGCCATGGAGTGGATAGTCTCCTCATTCCTTCGTCCATGAAGAATGCAGGTTCGCCCTTCCTAGAAGACTCTGGTTTGAACCTCCTCTTCGCATAGGTCACCCCCCTCTTCGAAGGAACAATGGGCGAATGCTCCTCTCCATCCATGACCATTCCCGTTGGAACTTAGTCAAGTCACTTTCGCGACAATTACCCAGAGACTGGCGCTCTCTCTAACTTCAATTCGAATCTCAACCACGTTTCCTCTAGCTCGTGACCCTCACTGTTGCCATACGCTATTGGAGGAGGCAGGAGAGTGACGTGGGATGTTCCAGTATCAGTGAGGGGGAACGCCACCCCTCTGTCGTTGTCGATATCGAGTCCAATTGCCGACCATCCAAAACCTTCGATTGAGAACCACGGATCCCCGGCATTTTCTACCCAAGTACCGTCATCCAACTCTTCACCTGTATCGGCGTCCCAAACTGTGTAGTGGACCTCTACTGAATCACCATCTTGGATGTGTATATCCCTACTCTCAGGACCCTGGAAGATGGAAACATCCATCCGAACCTGTGCTTGGAGGACAGAAATGTGGGTTGCAGTGACACTAATCTCACGCTCGGATACTGATTCGATCAGATGGATTTCCATAATGGTACTGTCATTCGCGCCCAATTCATTGATTATTAGATATGGTTGACTATTCGCAGCGAAGACCACACCACCACCACTAATCTCCACTACGAGATTGAGAGTCTGATTTCCCCTATTGTGGACTACTATGCTTGCCGAATCGCCATCCCCCTGATGCTGCCAGTCGCAGCGCACCTCTCCCGGCAGGAGGAAAACACCATCTTGGCTCGCAAGCGAATCCGGCCACTCCCAGTCATCTTCACGGGGTGAACACGTATCAAAAAGCAAACCGACTTCCCACAACCACCGACCATCCTCTTTGAGGATATCAACATCAGTAGTCCCAAAGGAAGCTTCCAGATCTTCTAAGAATGACATTGCTGAAAGACCAACCCAGATAGACGAAAATAGCAGCCCCAGACCAGTAATTACGGACAAGACTAGCGCTGCCCGGGGTATGGCCATCTTGTTCAGCCCCAATGGTATCGGCGGGTGCTCAACCTCGTCGGGGGTATCGGATATCCACGACCTCGTCACGAATCCCTAGAATTGCCCGCCTGTCATCAACGTTGGCACTTCAAGACTAGTCTCTACGTAGTTCATCCTGATTTGATAATCCAAGCCAGGCTATCACGCCCAACTCCAATGCTAGAGCCCCCATTCCAGCCAAAATTTCGTATTGACCAAATCCCTTGGAAGCGAAAACAAACGAACAAAGGATTGCAGCAATCAAATCTGCAAGCCCCCACACTCTTAGTGACTTCCTAAGTTGAAGAATCCCGATAACCCATACTGTGGTAGACATTAGAATCAGTAGTAGAGGTAGTTCGAAACTACCCACCATTCCCAAAATTATTGTTCCTGAGATGATGAACAAATGCCCATCAATGGCAAGAGTGACAGTCCACTTCTCCAGATTTAGAGGTACCGTAAGTGCACAACAACCCATAACCACTACTCCAAGAAGTAGAACGATCCAATCAAGAAAATCAGTTGATGCCACCAACTCATCATTCCAGTGCATTAGTGAATAACAAGCCAAGACTCCAACAGGCAGGGCAATCCCAAGCCCAGATGGTTGGGAAGTCCTAAGGCTGCGAAATACCGCACTAGAAGCAGCAAGCAATCCAGCTGGCCCAAAAGACAACATCATTATCGCTAAACTGCGAGAACCAATTCCAACCCCATTCAATCCATGCTCCCTACCCAGATCATCTTTCTTTTCATCCACCCAGAAACCAACCAAGACACACAGAACTAGAATGGATTCGAGAATTATCCATGGAACAGTCCAGTCCAACAGCCCATGAGAAAAAGGATCCACAATCATTGGAGCTGGCAGGGCCCCGCCCAGAGCAATTGCGACTAATCGAGCCAACAGTAATGGAAGAACAAACCAATCAATTGCGATGGTTATCCTGTCTAGAAGATTCTTCTGATGCAATAACGAAACCATCAGTAGGACCAGCACCAGAACAGTCACAATCGCCATGTCTAGCAATTCGTAGGGACTACTTCCGGGGGGGAAAACATGTCCAGAAACTAGAACCATGCAGAGCCCAGATATTGTCACAGCAATTGGCATCTCCATGCCAAAAATATGAGGTAATTCGAGCTCCAGGCCCCTCGTTCGACCCCTAATCAAGAAAACTATGATGCAGCAGAAAACTCCAGCGGCAATTAGAATCAGAGGCCCTGATCCCATTGCAGAATTTAGGGTTACACCGGTCAATACAATGCCAAGGATAACTAGTCCAACAATTGGCGTATGGGTAATCTCAGAAGTCAGTAGTTCAGCCACATCATCGGTTTCGGCAAGTTCCCTCTTCTTTCTCCGGAGCTCTTCCATTTCAGCTACCTTGGGATTGTATGAAGTCAAGGATCCACTTTGTGAAATCGAACCATCAGAAACCATATTGATAATTGACTCCCTCTTTGCAATGGTTCGCAACTCAGATCTAACCTCGCCTCTCGAAATCAGCCAAACTGAAGTCGCCACAAACACTGCCCCCGAGGCAGTCTGAAGGAGGAAACTGTTCGATCCCATCGATAGAACGTTTGTGATGACGATTAGAATCAATGCCGATGATGCCGGCTTCAGAATCGCCTCCATCCCCTCCGCCCTCGGCAAGAAGATTGCAAGCATCACTACACTGCTCAATAGTGCCAAAACCTCGGCTTCCGGTAAGGACCCAAAGATAGATCCACCATTCAGTCCATCGAACCAATCGGGTGTTGCCAACTCCAGACTTGAATCTCTGCCGGTTATGAAGACAAGCATTGGAACGGACACCATCCCCATTCCTAGGGTGAAGATTCTATCTTCCCCAAAACGCATAATAAAAGCAAGTGAGATGCACATTAGAACGATCATTGCCTCATCGAGACCATGCCTCCACTGAACGATCAAGAAGGTCAGTGCTAATACCCAGACAATTCCATCTGCATTTCCATCCCTAAGCCCTAGAACGAAACTTGTCACGTGCAATCCCGACAGCAACGCTAGCAAAGTCACAAGAGAAACTGTCGTGAACCCTCCAAATTGTGCTAGTAGGAGAATTGTCAGCATAGGCAACCAGAGCCCGATGCTCCAGAGATTGAGCACTCCAGAATCCCTGATCGTAGCCGAAATCTCAGTGATTCCCAGGAAACCAGATGCCAGATTAACCCCAGATTCCCCCATTCTTGAGTTGACAATGAACAGAAGGATGGATGCAATCCCAAGGTAAATTGCCAGAGGGGTAGTTTCGAGTTGAATCCCCCCACTGAAGTCGACGATATCGTTAGCTAGCATGACAGTTCGAATGGTCTCCTCAATCAATTTCTCAGCAAGGATCCATGACCAAGGGAGAAGCACCGTCACCCCAGAAAGAGAGGGGGAATCCCTCTTTATCGCCAAAGCAGCGGTCCCAATGTGGAGTAAAGAGAGAATCACCAATAGCATGATCCCCCCATCCCCATCATCCTTGGTCCCAGTCGGCACAAGAAGGACCAATACCGCCAATATGGCAACTGCACCAATCCATAGCACCCTATCTGTAACACTATTCTGATCTCTGAGTATTATCGCTACTGTGACGGAGGAACCAAACAAGGTGAAGACCTGATACGAGGATACTCCGAGAGCCTCTCTCACATAATTCCCATTTAGCAATATTATTGTCAGAATCGATGCAGAAACAACTAGAGGGACATAAACTCGTCTAGGCTCGACGCCCCTTACTACAAGATAAGACCCCCCAAAGGCCCCGCCAAGGAAGGTCACCATGCCCAATGCATACCCCAAATCGTCCCTATTCGAAGCAACAGCTAGCAGTGCCCCAATCATTCCCAGTGAAATGGAAACCCCCCACAGTCCGGGCTTACCCAAGCCCAAAGTTTCGAAACCCTTCGAGAACCAGTTCTCCTCCTTGGCGAATTTAGTGGCCATGTATGCGTTCATCGCTGTCACTGACATTAACAGAAGGAAGAGCAGTAGCGGCATCTCGATGGGAAGAACGTCAAGAGGCCCCACAGAAAACCGAGAAGTTACAGCATGCATTCCAATCCATAGATTAGATGATGCAATTCCTAGTGAGGCCAGATTGCCGGAGTTTCTGTTTATGGCAATACTGTGGAGAACAATTGTCGCAATGAGAATCATACCAGCAACGCCAACTTCACCAAACTCCGTTCCAGCAGTAGAACCCACAGCAAGAAGAACAAGAGTGGACTGGGCTGCGATAGCATCGTGATTATGCCTGTATGCGACAATAATGTTGACTCCAACTAGGAGCACCAAAACCAGTCCTAGAGACAAGTCATCTCCTATCACCCCCCAGTGCCTGAGCTCTATTGCAAGACCATACAGTACCTTCATTGAAATGATTACCCAGGTTACTCCCAGCAATTTCATACCCCTCCTGGGGACCCAAATTTCTCCTAAACCAAAGCCTACCGCTGCTAGAGAAATAAGGAGCAAAGTTCCAACTAAGGAATCAAAGGTCCTCCCAATTTGAATACTAATCGCACTGTATAGAACAATCATTGAGACCATAATCATCCAGTTTACCCTCTTCTCTCCCTCTATCGAAATTTGAGAAACCAGATCCCTCTCAGGAGGATTATCCACACTTCCATCTTTCCTAATTTTCCCGGGGGTTTCGTCATCAGATTCAGAGAATGGATCGAAGATGTCTCCGATAGCTTCATCCATTTTCTCTGAAACTATCCCGGAATTTTCTCCGGACACCTCCTCCGTAGGGACATCGATGTTATCGATATTGATTCCCGAAGGAAGCTTGAACTCCCTTTCTCGGATGATTTTGTCTGGAGGCTCATCCCCTGTCATCGCTCCGCAACAGAGCATGTATTGCATAATCACATCCCCTAATGGACTCAATTCGAACGTTAATGGCTTGCAGAAATTTTCCTCCGAGCCGTAATGCTTGAAGACTTGATGCCCGTCGGGAAGACGGGGGAAGTTGGGTGCAGAGTTCCTCTCAGAGAAGGGCTGTTGATTTATCCCAGCATGATCTTGAGCCAAGTGGAAAGGTACATTGGAACATAGATTCCGAGGGACTCCACACACAAGCAGTTGAACTCGGAGAGGCAAAACTAACTTCGGACTCGGTACTTCTTGCTGTAACAGGCGAGCGGACTGGTCGTTCACCAAATGACCGATTCATAGTGGATGAGGCTGGCATGGCAGAGGATGTTTGGTGGGGGGAGGTGAATAGGCCTACTGCACCGGCTGTTTTTGAGAGGCTTTTGGTCAAGACCAGAGCACATCTAAACGCTGCAGAGAATCTGTTTGTCAAAGATGCCTTCTGTGGAGCGGATCAAGACTACAGGATGCCAGTAAGACTAGTCACAGAGAAGGCATGGCATGCAGCCTTCATGCACAATATGTTCGTACGGGCTTCGGAGGAGGAGATGGCCGCTCACATCCCAGAGTTCACCATCCTTCATGCTCCTGAGTTGAAGTCCAGCATGAGCGACGGAGTCAACTCTGACGTCTTCATCATCATCGCTCTCGACAGAGGCCTCGTGATAATCGGCGGAACCCATTATGCCGGGGAGATAAAGAAGGCTATCTTCACGATAATGAACCACATTCTACCTGCCAAGGGACTTCTACCAATGCATTGTTCAGCTAATACGGATGGGAACGAATCAGCACTCTTCTTCGGACTTTCTGGAACAGGAAAGACGACTCTGTCAGCCGACTCCAATCGAGCTCTGGTAGGTGATGATGAGCACGGATGGTCAGACAAGGGCGTCTTCAACTTTGAAGGGGGTTGTTATGCCAAGCTGATTCGTCTATCTGAAGAGGATGAACCCGCGATCTTCGCTACCACAAAGATGCGGGGCTCAATTCTCGAGAATGTGGTTCTGAACGCTGATGGCACTCCTGACTTCGACAACGGTTCTCTAACTCAGAACACACGAGGCTCATACCCCATCGAGTTCATCCAGAATCGAACCCCAGATTCGATGGCGGGGAACCCGAAAAACGTGGTTTTCCTCACTTGCGATGCTTTTGGCGTACTACCACCTCTTTCCAAACTAAGTCCAGAGCAGGCCGCATACCACTTCATGTCAGGCTACACTGCAAAGGTCGCAGGAACAGAGATGGGCGTAACAGAACCCCAAGCAACGTTCTCAACCTGCTTCGGGGCGCCGTTCATGCCAAGGCACCCAAGCATGTATGCAGATTTGCTTTCGAAAAAGATCAGAGATAACAACGCCAAGTGCTGGCTGATTAATACTGGCTGGATTGCGGGAGGAGCAGATGCGAGCAGTCGTATCAAGATTAGTTGGACCAGGAACCTACTCAATGCTGCAATCAACGGGGATCTGGCGGACGTAGTCTTCGTCAAAGATGAGAGGTTTGGTTTCGAAATTCCCACAACTTGTGAGGGAGTGCCCGACAGGATACTACAACCCAGAGGGACTTGGGATGATGGCGAAAGGTACGACAACGTGGCCAACCTACTAGCTCAGATGTTCGTTGAGAACTTTGAGCAATACGCTGAGGGCTGCTCTGAGGAAGTAATCAGTGCCGGACCAAAACCAATCTAGTCAACCAGTCTCTGTTTGGCTGCTCTTTGAGCATCTACAGCGCATATTGCAGCCATGTGAACCACGTCTCTGGCACTGTCTCTACGCTGCAGCACGTGAGCAGGCCTCGAAAGACCCTCCAATATGGGTCCAGTCATCTCTGCTCCAGCAACTCTCTGCAGAAGCTTGTATGCTATATTTGCCGAGGCAAGGTTTGGGCAGATTAGGACATTAGCCGGCCCATCGAAGGACATGAATGGGTAGTCTTGCTGAATCTCGGGAACAAGAGCTGTATCGGCTTGCATCGGCCCATCAATAACCAGATCTGGCTCAATTTCCCTTACAATCTCAATCGCCTCTTCGATACGATCGGTCCTCATCTCAGCGGAAGTTCCGAAATTGGAGAATGAAAGCATGGCCACCTTCGGTTTGACTCCAAATCTCCTAGCAACCTTCGCAGTCTGAATCGCAATCTCTGCGAGAGTCCTTGCATCAGGGTAGATGTTGATTGTAGCATCCCCGATAAACATCAATTGCCCATTCACTGTCATCATGTACATGCCCACGATACGATGTGAGTTCGGGTCCGGACCAATAACTTGCAAACAGGGTTTAACGATGTCTGGGTACTGATGGGAAACTCCACCCAGATACCCATCTGCATCACCCATTCTGACCATCATGGGTGCGAAGAAAGTCGTTGACCTTAGTTCCCTCACAGCATCCTCTTTGGTCATCCCCCTTCTTCCACGCAGTTGATGTAATTCTTCTGCATAACCCTCACGTCTCCTTGGGTCATATCTGACATCAATTATTTCGCAATCGAATTCTAGTCCCAATTCTTCCTTTACCGCCTCAACCCTCTTTTTCTGACCAAGAAGGATTGGATCACAAATCCCCTCAGTAATGCACTGGGAAGCAGCCTTTACGATTGTAGGGTCCTCCCCTTCACAGAAGACAATCCTCTTCAAATCCCTCTTGGCTTGGTTGATCACTCTCCTCATAATTGACCTTGTTAGACCTAGACGGGACTCCAACTTCTCCCTGTAGGCATTCAAATCGAACTCCTTCTTTGATACTCGCGCTACCCCTTCATTCACGGCCGCTTCAGCAACAGCACTGGCTTCCCAGATCAGAACCCTGGCATCGAAAGGCTTTGGAATCAAGTATTCAGGACCGAATGACATCTGCTCCCCGCCATATGCGGATGACACATCATCGGGAACCGGCTCCTTTGCTAGTTGAGCTAGTGCCTTTGTTGCAGCCATCTTCATATTCTCGGTAATTTCGCTAGCTCTGACATCTAGAGCTCCGCGGAAGATGTACGGGAATCCAAGAACGTTGTTAATCTGGTTGGGATAATCAGATCTGCCGGTTGCCACTATTGCATCGTCTCGAACGCTAGCAACCTGCTCGGGAGTAATCTCCGGATCAGGATTAGCAAGGGCGAAAATGAGAGGTCTTTCCGCCATCGCCTTCACCATTTCTGGAGCCACCAATCCTCCTTTTGATAGGCCCAAGAACACATCAGCCCCTTTCAGAGCATCTTCGACCCCCCCCTCGTCGATATCTCTTGCGAACTCAGATTTATATTCGTTCAACTCTCCATTTGACATCCTATTCGAGGTCATAATACCCTTTGAATCAAGCATTATTAGATTCTCTCTCTTGACTCCGAGTCTGACGTAATGTTTGGCACACGAGATTGCCGAAGCGCCGGCTCCTAGGATTACCACATTCACATCCCCAATTTGTTTGTTGACAACTTCTAGTCCGTTAAGCAGAGCAGCTCCTGAAATGATTGCAGTGCCATGCTGGTCGTCATGCATAACTGGAATATCCAATTCTTCCACCAATCTCCTCTCAATCTCGAAGCATTCAGGGGCCCCGATGTCTTCGAGATTGATTCCTCCGAAAGTCGGTGCTATTGCCTTGACCGCCTCAACGAACTGATCAATATCTGTCCTATCTACTTCAATATCGAATACGTCAATATCTGCGAATGCTTTGAACAGAAGCCCCTTCCCCTCCATCACAGGTTTGCTAGCGAGAGCCCCAATGTCCCCAAGTCCCAATACAGCTGTGCCGTTGCTAATTACGGCGACTAGGTTTCCCTTGGAGGTATATCGATATACATCATCTGGGTTATCCCTAATTTCTTCACAAGGGTATGCTACTCCGGGCGAGTAGGCTAGAGAAAGGTCCCTTTGAGTACCATGAGGCTTGGTTGGAACGACAGTTACCTTCCCCGGAGGATTCGAAGAGTGGTAATTCAACGCATCCTCGCGCAGCCGCTTGTTGTCCACTGTGTCACCTAGAATGCTGCCGGACCGACCATCTCCTTTGATGCTATCCTATTGCTAATTGTGGGATTATCGGCCTATATGGCTGTGTTTCCCAACTTTCATCTTTTTCATTGACTATGCTGTGAGCAAGTCATGGACGACTACCCCTACCCTTCATAAATTGCACATTGAGGGACTTGCTTCGTTCTATGTGCGCTAGCGATAATACTCCCCCGGGCAGAGCCAAGGCAATCGGTCTTGTTGCACTGATGATTTTACTCCCGTGGGGGGCTAATCCGTATCATTCATCTGACTCACAATTCCTCCCAGGTAACTCAGATTCCAGAGATGAGTCATCAGGCAAGTCTTGGGGGGAAAACGGTAGCAATGACACAGGCTGGCTAGTCTTGGATGCCACTGGTGCAGATGCTGCCAACGGAACCCCTGCACTGGCCGACATTTTCCTGGAGTTCGCCCCGGGTGCCGTCATTGACAACCTAACTCTAGAGATATCTGTAAACGGAAGCGATGGATACTGGGCCAATCAACCTCAGATTGCAGTGATGGATACCCAGACAAGCATACTTGACTGGAGCGGAAGAGGTGATTTGGGGAGGCAAAACAACTTCGCCGATAACCCGCCCAGTCTAGTGGGGGGGATCTTGGACGCTTCACTGAAGCCAAATACAATCAGTGACGCTTCTTGGCAGATCCCCACAGGCATCGAGATCACAGATTTGGTAATCGAAGCGCTCCGGCCCGTCGATCCAAAACTATCATTCAGTCCTCTAGAGGTGTCGATTCACGGCAGTGTCTACAATCCAATCGATGGGAGGATGCATATCCTCGTTGATGACGACCTCCTGCAGTTGGACGACAACGCAAACAAGCGCATTATCGACATCACTACAGG
>Ga0066867_10001371_pt1 | contig 12094 bp, 11 predicted proteins | sample ETN01SmetaG_4_FD_65606 | JGI IMG/M metagenome (GOLD analysis project Ga0066867, IMG submission 65606) | Marine microbial and viral communities from oxygen minimum zone, Eastern Pacific Ocean - ETNP2014F12-01SV261 | ecosystem: Environmental > Aquatic > Marine > Oceanic ... | reverse complement strand
GTTGGAGCCGTCCAAGCTGATGGAAACCCGCCGAATGCCCGCGGAAGCTATTTCTTTCGCCAGGGGAAGGTCAATCATGGTCCCATTGGTGGCCAATGCCACCGGGACACCTTTTTGATCAGCATACCTGGCGATATCGAGGATATCCGGGCGAACCATCGGTTCGCCGCCGCTTAACACAAGAACGGGCTTATGATCAAAATCCTGGGCCAGGCTGTCAATGAATTGGTAGGACTCCTGCAGTGAAAGGTCCCCGCTCGACATTTCCTTTCCAACCTCAAGGCGTCTGCAGTGCACGCATTCCAGGTTGCAGGCCGCGGTCGTTTCCCAAAAAACCAGGGAAAGTGGGGTTTTGTTTTTGGACGCCATTTTTTAATCCCAGGCTCAACTCAAATTCCTGTTACCAAACTGGACGAACTCAAAATTGCTCCAAAAGCTGTTTCACTTTCTTTTTATAATCCTCTTCGGAGATCAGGTTCTCCTCTTTCCACTCCTTCAGCGTCTTTAACTTTTCTTTTGTCGTGCTTCCATCCGCAGGAAGCGTTTCTTGACGACCCGCCGGCACCCCCACACCGGAGCCGGATGCTTGCGGCTCCTTGATCGGGACGGTTACCCAGTAATCGTACCGGGTCTTGAACCCCAGTGTATTTTCCGAATAAAAATACTTCTGCTTCTTTCGAGGTTCCAGCTTCCAGTTGACCAAAATTTCTCCGCCTGTCTCCTGAGCCACGGACTGGTGATCCACCAGGCGGTCCATCCCCTGGATTCGGCTGAAACGCCAATTCAAGGCATGGCCTAAAACAAACACGTCCCCGGAAGTTTCCCCCCGTTTCGTGTGGATTGAAAAGTGGACGATCTCTCCGGGCTTGACCGTTCCCAGTTTTTTGACAAAGTGGTCTGAGGTCAGGGCAATGGTCTTCTTGTCGAACACACGCTCGGGGTCCTCCCAAGTGTCGCTCGTAACCACGAACTTTCCCAAAAAGTGCAGATCCCACATGATCCTTTTGATGCTCATGGGATCCAGCTTCATGGGGTGCCCCAACTTCTTCCCCCGCAAAAACTCGTCGTCCTTCTGGACGTGTTGGATGCTTATTTTGCCCCGGAGCTTGGACTCGGCGGCAACCTCGCCCCCAAAAATCCACACCGAGCAGCAGAGAAAAAGGACAAGCATCCCCCCGCTTGATGGTTCTCTCGGTAAACTATGGGAAAGCGGACGAATAGCCGGCTTATCCTTATCCTTTAAAGGCTTAGAATTTTGCGTTCAAATTGACCTGGTACCGGACATTATCTTCGCTGGTCTGGACATGGCCTCCAGCATTCGTGAGAGTGCCAGTGAATTTTTGATCCTGGTCATAAATCCTAAAATCCGCCTTCACTCCATTACCGAAGTTGTAGCCAACCTGGTATCGCTGCCCCTCAAAATTCGAACTGAACCGGAAATTATCCTGGGACACAGCCCCCTGCAACGGAACCGAATTGAGCCCGATGTCATAATGCTTGAACTGGAAACTCATGTTCCCTTTTTTCGTAGAAGCATTGAGCACATAACCGGTATCTTCACAGGTTACACAGGGACCCGACGTGCTGGAGGAAGTGTACCAAAGGTCATCACTCCACAGGTAGTCGGCACCTAATTTGATAGGCAGGTCTCCGGCCTTGGTCTTATACTGGACACTGCCTATGTAATAATCCGCGCTTCCTCCCGCGAGGTCATGACCATCATCGTCGTTTACCATCAGTGTTCCTATGGCAGCGGTTCCCCCGCCTTTAGTCAAGACCGCTTGGACTGACAGTCCCGTATCATCTTCATTTATCCCGTTATTTCGATTGGTAGCCCAGCCCTCATCATTAATATAAGTGTACGTCGACTGCACGAGTAAACTCGCACCGTCAGTGAGTCCAAATTTGTACCCAGCCCCAACACCTTCAGGCTGGATGTCCCCGTCCCAGAACTGTTCGTTCTGTTCCCAGAAGGAGATACCGTGTTTCCCCAACCAGAGAAAACCACCTTTACCCCACTTTGTCTCGATATAGGCCCGGTCTAGTCCGAAGTTCTGCTTGTTCACCCCGGATATCGCCATGTCCTGATGCGGAGACTGAAGACCGTTGGACGCGGTTGCGAACCTCAGGCCCATGGTGATTTTATCGGTTGTTTTATGCTTGAATCCGAACCGCGCCCGAAACCTTGCCCGGTCCCGGTCTCGATCAATATTGGTGCCCGTGCGGTCCTCGCGGTCTTGTTCGTACCTGACCCTGACATCACCGAATACGCTCAGCTTGTCGCTGATCGCAACACCCGCCGTGGCGGGAGCAGGCACAACAAGCATCCACCCCAAAACAACGAAGAGGAAGGAAACCATAGTTGCCACTGCTACGCCGCGTGAAGTCATGCTTTTTGTCCTACCAGATTGCGCCTCTCTCATTGTGTCTCCTCCTGAAGTTTCTTGATTTTGAAAATAATTACATTCTATTCAAATACCCTCAATCTTGGTTCCGGTTCAGAGGGTAACATATTTATTTTCAATCAACTATTTTAATCTTTATGTTATCCATATAGTCCATTCCGTCACAATCCGTCTTGCAAAAAAGTTTCATTGACTTTTCACCAAATTCGCCGGCCGTCCACGTAATAGTACTCTCTTGGTTCAAAGCGCTAACCGACTCAAACTTCTTTACAATGGATTTCTTCTTATTCACAGCGCTGCCGTCTGCTTTGCTCAACAATTTCATATTTATGAAGTGTTCTTCCTCTACCTCGGGATCCATTTCACCGGAAAACTTAAGTGTAATCTCTATGGATGTTCCTTTGGTCACCTCGTACACTTCTCCATTTAGTTGGTTGCCTTCTTCGTCATAAAATCCGTCTTCATCGTTTCCAAAAATAACCAGCTTGAAAGGATCCTGGGCCGCAATCGATTCTCCTGAAGGCATTAAAGCAAAGGAGAACACAACGAATGCAAGAATAATCAATTTAGAGGCTTTCATGGTTTTATCTCCCATTATGGGGTTTTAATGTAATTAATCAGTAAACCGTATTTCTCAAATATAATGAACGGGGCCCAGCCGTCTGATTTTAGATCTTGCCTATAGGACCAATAGACCTATTTGTCATCTACACCTGATTCCACCCTCACTCCCGTTCAGGGACGTTACTTACGCCCTATATGGTCCAAAATCGTATCAATTTATTCCTTGTAAAAGCATCCGGTTAAATCTTATATTTTAATAGGATAAATCCGATTGGAGCCCCGGAACCCACCCTAGAGTTACAAAAACACATGCCGCATCTGGTACAGCCCCTTATTTTATTCTGGCCTGCCCATGGGTTTCCCCCACTTTTCAACCCTACTCCCTGCCCCCATGCTTGAAAAGTAATTCAGCCACGATCCGGTGACCCTTTATGATTGCGGCTTTCAACGGGGTTTTCCCCCGTTTGGTCCGTGCATTTACCTCAGCGCCGTTGGCAATCAGCAGTTCAACGAGGGCCAGGTGACCTCTCTTGGCCGCCCAATACAAAGGAGTAATTTGATTTTTTATGGATGCCGCGTTCACGTCGCCTCCCCAGGTCACAAGCAGCTTGGCTACGGTTTGACCTCCCTCGAGGGCAGCCAGGTGTAACGCGGAAATCCCATCGTCGTTTTTCTCATTAACCGATATCCCCTCATCAAGAAGAAGTTTCACGATCTCCTCTCCTCCAAAAACTGCCATATGCAGCAGGGTGGTTCCAAAATTGTCTTTTGATTTGATATTGGCCCCGCTATCAATAAGAAATTCCACAACGTTGGAATGACCTTTTATAGCGGCCCAGTGCAACGCGGTTAACCCCCCCTCATCCCGGAAGTTTATATATTCTCCTTCGGCGACAAGTTTTCTGACCGCATCTATATCGCCCTTTGCAGCGGCCTCATGGAGCGAAGCCGCCATCGCCGGAGCCCCACTCTGGGAAAAAACAGTCACCAAAATCAATATTCTAAAATAGCAGGCAAATCGGAAACGGATCATTCGTTTGATGGAAGGGGAGCAAGAATAATTCATTTTCCCGAGATCATCTGTTCGAAAGCCTCAATTAATTCTCTGGTATCCCAGTTTCTTGGGCCAACGGCTTTGTGCACGATTAAGCCTGTTTTGTCGAGGACATAAGTTTCCGGTAATCCGATGGTTCTGTATTTCTTCTTGGCCATTTTACTTCCAGGGTCCAAAAGCACGGGAAATGTCAGATTATATTTTTCCAGATAGGGTTTAATCAGCGATATATCCTGGCCCACACTTATAGCCAGCATCGCAAAATCCCTGCCCTTAAATCGTTGATATGTTTTTTCCATGGAAGCCATTTCCGTTTTGCAGGGAATGCACCAAGTGGCCCAGAAATTGATAAAAACAACTTTTCCGCGGTAATCGGACAATTTAATTTTTTTTCCCTTAAGAGACGGTAGTTCAAATGACGGCGCAAAAAAGTTTTTTTCGGGGTACTCCATCCCCGACGCCTGAAGTTCTCCCCTTTGGACAATAATAGAGAAAAGTAAAACGAGGAAAGCTATCAGAAATATCTGGTAAATTAACCTGATTTTCATTTTTGATCGATTTCTGTTTTAAAAGGTAAAATTTTATGGTGTTTTGGGTCCGTCAAGAGCGCAACGAAAACCCCGTCGGCTGACTCGTGAGTGATGCGCCCAACTGCGGGTTGCGATTCGCATGGCACTGGCGTTGTTGCCCCAAGAGCCCCCACGGAGGCCCTTTTTCATGCCACGAACATGGAAAAGGTCTTCCCCTTCAAATGGGCCTTTGGGATTTCTATGGGGTCTCTCCCTGTAATAACCTGCTCCATACCAGTCCGATACCCATTCCCATACATTCCCCGCCATGTCATATAACCCATATCCGTTTGGAGGATAACTTCCCACAGGGGCAGTTGTTTTATATCCGTCATCAAACTGATGAGCTTTAAAATAGGCTTTGCAATTGACGTCGCAAAAATTGGCCTTGTCAGCTTCCACTTCATTCCCCCATGGATAAATGGTATCCACATCTCCTCTTGCGGCTTTTTCCCATTCCGCTTCCGTTGGCAACCGTTTCCCTTTCCTTTCACAGTATCCATTCGCCTCTTTCCAAAGGACCCTTTCTGCAGGAAGGTTATCGCCCTTATATCTTGAAGGATTTTCCCCCATCATCCCCTCGAACTTCTTTTGCGTTACTTCGTACTTGTCCATGTAAAACGCGTCTACCCAAACATTGTGTACCGGGCTCTCGTTTTCATACCATTCTACTTCACAACTTTTAGCGTATTTCAGGCACTCTCGGTATCCAATACTGGGATCCAGTCCAGCGGTATATTCCCCCGTCGGGATTAGAACCATATCCTCTGGAGCCAGAATGTTTGATTCGGAGTTACTTTTCTTTTGAAGAGGAAGCTCAATACCTGAAACGGTGGAGGCAACCGACAATAAAAACGAAGCAAAGAAAACTAATGAAAAAAAATATTTTAGATTTGGGGTTGAAAGGTAATTTTTCATCTTCAAACTTTCTTGAAAATTCACCCGTCAATAAGGTTGTGGAAGGGAATCCAATAATAGCAATTCAAACTAAGCCTCGCTCTCCTCGATATTTCCCCCCTCCTCGACACCTCCCCCCACTTCAACATTTTCTCCCCGCAAATATTTCATAATGACTTCCATTCCCTGCTCAATAATTTCACCGGGAGGATCGGTCAGGGGGTTTTCATCCAAGATCAGCTCATCTAATTTAGTCAGATCGCCGAGTTCCCGCGGAAGGGTGGTCAGTTTATTACTTAGCAGCTCAAGCTTTTCTAAATTCGTCAAACTTCCGATTTCAGGAGGCAGAATCGTGAGTTGGTTTTCCGCGAGATAAAGTTCTCGAAGATTGGAAAGCTTTCTCGGGTTGAGAGGGAACTCTTTCATCTGATTGCTTCCAAAGCTCAAGACTTCAAGCCCGGAGATATTTTCAACTTCCGAGGGTAAATCGGTGAGTTGGTTGCAACTAACGTCCAACAATTTTAATTGGGCGAGTTTTCCAATTTCAGTCGGCAGGGAATCAATTTGATTCATGCTCAGGTCAAACTCCTCCAAGCTGTCGAGTTTTCCGATCTCCGGCGGCAAAACGGAGAACCGGTTCTCTGAGAGGGAAAGGTATTGGAGATTGGTCAGTTTCTCAATTTCCAGAGGCAAGACCGACAATTGGTTTCCATCGAGGTTTAGCTCTGCCAAATTGGCAAGATCCCCGATCTCTGGGGGCAGGATCGTTAGGTCGTTATGATCCAGGCAAAGCCTCTGAAGCTTAGTGAGCTTTCCAATCTCCGGTGGAAGAGTGTTCAAATTGTTGATACCCAGATCAAGCACTTTCAATTGGGTCAGTTTTCCGATCTCCGGCGGAAGAGTGGTGAGTTCACTATCGGAGATAGAAAGATGCTGGAGATTTACAAGATTCCCAATCTCCGGTGGCAACTTGGTGAACTGGGTGAAATCAAGACTCAGCTTTTCCAAATTGGTGAGATTCCCAATCTCCGGCGGCAGGGTGGAAACATCATGTCTGGAGAGGTCTAATTCTTTCTGGTTTTGCTCTTCTGCTTCTTTAATGTTTTGAAAAATGTCTTCTTCCATTACGTGCCTTTCGTAGTTATTCAAAAACCAACCAATGTCTACAGGAACCTTGGTTATTAGGATAAGGGTTATAAGGTAAATATTCCCGTTAACTAAAAATCACTCTACTTACTTCAATACTGTTGATCAAATCCCATATGCAAATCTGCCATTCGAATGAAGTGCAATTTTACAGGTTCAGCGATATTCACGCCAGATCATACAAAGTATTTCTTCATCTTCATGTCTTCCTGGCTGAAGTGGTGCATGAACCAATCTCTCAGTATATGGACCAAACCGGGGGTGGTGTACTTGTATGCCCCTGAGTCTGCATGAGATTGTAAATTATCATGGATCTGTTTTATCTGTTCCATCAAATCCTGATGTTCTTTTTTGTGTGCTTCCTGGTCTGGGAACTTTATCTCATCCTGATATTTTTCCTCTCTCTGAAAATGTTTGAAGCTGTAATCAAACAATTCAGAAACATATGCCGACAATGCCTCACTGGAAGCTTCACAATCCATTGCCGCTTCAATCGTATTGATAATGCTGATGAGATACTTGTGGTCATTATCAATTTTCGCGTTCCCAACTCTCATTTCCTCCTGCCACATGACTGCCATCGTTTATTCCCTCCAACGTGGGTTGATCATCGGCTCCTTAGCCAGAACATCGGCTCGGAAACGGGCAATACAATAAAGTGGTGGATTTTCATCAATACCTTCAAAGGAATCCGAAGAAGGTTCAGGAAACAGAAATTCCCACCGGTGGAGCTTTGTTTTTCCATCGACGCACGTCCTTCATGAACTGTTCGATTTTCATTTCCCTGTCATTGGGGAAAATGATCCTTAGAGGTTGGGGGAACCTCTTCTCTTGGGGATAATACTGAAAACCTCCATTCTCAACCTTATAAATGTTATGAAAAGTGCGATACTGGGCGGATCCCCCGATGAAATCCCAATTCGCCTTTTTCTGGATCAATCCATATAACTCCGAGCAAGCGATCCCTTCATACATGTTGACCTTCGCTGTTCGACCTCTTTGAACTTTTGGCTCTTCAGAAAAATCTATCGTCCATATATAGGAACATCCCTCTGCTCCGAAAACTTCAAGTTGATAACTTATCTTCCAATGTAGCCACACTTCCGCCATCTCGGTTTGAAGGAGCTGATCGACCATCTCTTCTTCAACAAATGTTATCACTTCCTGCCTTTGTTTCTCATGCGCGGCCTTCTCCTTCGTCAGGGTTTTAATGGAGGGAACTGCGGCCACCGGCTTGAACTCGACTATGGATTTGTCATTTGCATCGATGCGGACAAAATCGGAATCCTGTGGCAAAATTTTCACACCATGCTTAGAAATCTCTACTACGTCCCCATGAGCAAACGCGCTTCTTTTAACCTCGGGACAAAATTCGGCCAGATCGATCAGAAACTGTTGAGGGGATGTCGGAAATGAAAAATTATTGAGGAAACCAAATTCATCGCTATAACGGAATGCTGCTGATCCAGGGAGGATAAATTTTGGTTTCAGCATTTTGACCATTTTAAGAAAGGACTGGTATTCAACAAACGGAAGCTTGAGCGGTTGATGAAAAACAAAATTTCCTTCCAAAAGGGTTTCAAATCGGACATGAGCCAAATCAATTTGTTCGCAAAATTTATATATATATTCAATCACCTGCGGAGTGACGACCGAATCCACCTGGTTCCATATCGTCACCTCGCCATCTTCAATGAGAAAACCATGCTCTGGAGGTTCCCCTTTGGGGAGAATGGAAGGGGTATAGGTCAGGGTAATATCTTTTACCTTATAAGGCCTGAAATCTTCCACCACCTCGATTTCCGCGTAATCGAGCTCCCTCATGATCTCCAGCATTATATCGTCATCAGGAGCAAAGACTTTCACATCGGGGGAAAGGATTTTTGAGTTTCTGAGATAAGCCAGAGTGCGGACGTCAAAATGGTCCATGTGGATATGCGAAATATTTAATACATCCACCTGAGGTACTTTTTCAAAATCCAATACGATACTTGGGCAAAGGACATTGATTTCCTCCCAATGCGGATCAAACCAGACAGGATCCGTCAACATCGTACAGTTTTGGGATTGAATCAACAGACAGGCGTGACCGATGTAGGTAGTTTTAATCATTGTGTGATATTGAAATTAATGACCTGTTCAGTATGGAATTGGCCGATAGAGCCCCCATATTTATGTAAACATTTGCATCCCCTGTGGAGATTGATCCAAACTCATCGCCTGGTGAAAAAGTTCCAAATGCTTCCTTTGATATTCCAAATATTGATCAAGCCCCGATATTCCCTGAATTATTAGACTTATTTTTTTATGATTGGGCGAATAGTTTGCTGACCGATGCATCTTGGTCGTGTCCAGCTTATAAACAGCGAGCCTGTCCAAGGTATATAACCTGTCTTCCACCTCGATACCGGACATGCCATTTTCGGAATCGGTAACATCGATAACAAATCTATCGGCATTTTCTCCGGCAAGATCCTGATGGTAATGCATAAACGATTCTGGATCGGTGAATGTTATTGACAGTCTCATGATAAAAAACTTCTTGTAGTATTCAGTAAGAAACAAATGAATAGCCCCGACCAGACATCTTCTCAGGTGCTCATCTTTCTTATTCTGACAGGGTGGCAATAAATTGGTGTGGATTGCCGCCTTTACAAAAAGTTCATATTCCCCGGGATTTTGAAAGAAGCGTGCAAAAATCTCATCGTAAATAATGTATTTGTTGAAATAAGGATTTTGTTCACCATCATCCTCTGAAAGGACATGAGTTTTGGGTAAATCCAACCCACTGACATAATGAACAAACTCATTGACCAGGTTATCATCTAACGGAATATCACCTACTTTCTCAACGACTCGATATTCTGAGTTCATAATTCACTCCCTTCATTCATGCCCTTAATACCAAAACACCGGCATGAAGGGAAACCGCCCTTATGTTCGCTCAATCACCGCGAATGCCGTGATCATGGAAAAAGAGCCCAACCTTAAGTTGGGCTCTTTCCGGTAAGTACTTATTAGTAAAACTTTTTTAAACATCCTATTTTTAAAACCACGTTGGAAAGAGCCAGATCACTCTCCTGTATGAGCCCGCCCTCCGTTTGTGAAGGCATCGAATATATAGGCGATCAACTGCCAACGCTGTTCTTCTGACAACCAATCTTTCCAAGGTTTCATCTTGGTTTTCGGAACCCCTTCGGAAATCCTCCAGAACAGGTGGGCGTCCGAGTAGGAGTTCATTGTGGTTGCCACACGAAAATCACGGGCTTTCTTGGCCTTGGGCCGTCCTGAAACCCCATGACACTTGGCGCATTTCTGCCTCTTGATATTCCCCTTCTTGGTTTTAACATCAAAACCATCCTGGTAAAGCACCTTCCCAGCCGCGATCACATCCGTATTACCCCACCATCCCGCTGGCATGACCTTACCCGTGTAATCAGAAGGAATAACAATTTTTTCTTCAGCTTTCTCGATGTAATGATGACCTGGATCCTTCAGAACCCACTTTTTGAAAGGTTCGTGAATCGTGTAGGGGTACCCTTGTTCCCCATACTTGGCAGGTCTTGCGTCGGCATAAGGCATCGAGTCGCTACTCATACTCTCCAGGAATGCCACCAGAGCCGCTTTTTCAGAAGTGAGCAGGCCAAGCGGCTGGATCATGGCGTTCTTGTTGGGATGCGGTCCGCCTCCCTGGTCATAGAACTCCACAATTTCTTCCAAGGTGCTTAACGTTCCGTTATGCATATAAGGACCGGTGTATTTCAGTTCCCTGAGAGACGGGGTCCGAAAAGCTCCTTTGTCCTTTTCCTCCTTGGTGACCATATAGCGCCCAAGATCCGAGATAATTTTATCCCACTGAGGTACGCCAATGATCATATTTTCATAACGCAGTCCAACCTGGCGAGTCGGGTTAGTCGACAGTTCGGGATGGTCTGGCACACCGATGTTATAGTACTTGCTGTCGCTGACCAGCGAACCGTTATGACAGCGGATACATTTCCCCCGGCCCTTAAACACTTCCATTCCCTTTTTCTGCTGGGCGGTCAAAGCTGATTCGTCGCCCGTCATAAATCGGTCGAAAGCATTAGCGCTAGGACTCGAGGTTAATGTACTTACAAATTTGCAGAGGACTCTTTGAATCTTACCGAAGTAAATCGTCCGCTTAATGCCGAACAGATTCTGGAACCGTTTGTAATACTCCGGGATCTGACGCGTCCGCTCTTCAATGTACCGTCCATCGGCGTTCATGAACATCTGCGACGTCATATGTGTACGAGTCGTGGTATCACATTTGTTTTGAGTACCATTCAACATCTGCTCATATTGCCGGTTGGCATTGAGAAGTGACGGCGCGTTTCGAAAATGCGCTGTTCCAGGATAACCGTTGGACAACTGCTTTCCATCGCTGTAACCCTTCTCCGGGACATGACAGTTCGCGCAGGAATCCGACGCATCCCCGCTGTAGCGATTATCAAAAAATATGAGCCGTCCCAGTTCCACCTCTTCCGGGCTCAACTGCTCTTGAGAGAGAGGCCCCAATGGAGGATACCCCCCCCAATAGGCTTTCGATCCGCTACCTTCTTTTTTGGTACCACTACCTTCTTTCATAGCGGCCGAAACTGACGAGCTCGCTATGAACAAAACCATCAAGATGACGCTCAAGGCTCCCATCCCGATTAAAAATCTTTTGTTTCGTTTCATTTTCATCACCCACCACCTTCCTTGTTGGTTATTTAACTTTTCTGCGGCCAAGCCGCGTACATTTCCTAAAAAATATAAAAATTCAAGTTTTGATCAATCTCTTATCGACCGCTACCAGCCCCTGAAAAGGCGAAGCTGGCTTCTGCAGTTCCACCGCCATTCACGGTGATTTCCTTCTTCTGCTCACCGAGAATCGGATGCCAAGCCACCAACTGATAGGTTCCCGGAGGAACGTCATTGATCTTGAAACTTCCATCCTTTTCCGCCATGGTCCAATAGGCGTTGGTCGCTACCCGGACCCAGGCATGCATGAAATCATGCTGATCACATTGGATCTTCACGACATTGCCTTTTTTGACCCGAAGTTTCTTAGTTACCACGGATCCTTTTTCGGGCAGGCCTACATTCCACAGGGTCCGTCGGGCCATGCCACGCACCTCGAAAGGATGCGGGTTGTGGCTGACTGGATCCTCGTTGACAATTGCAAGACCGGGAGCTTTTTTCCTCCCCTTACCCAGCTTTTCCACAACACCGGAGAACGGTAAAAATGCGCAACCCCTGCCCACCATCTTATGCTCAGTAGGTTCTTTGGACTTGCCTCCGTCCATCCCCTCAATCAACACAGCGACACCTTGTACCACGCCGTTTTTGACCGTGACATGAAAGAAATCCATTTCTGCACCACAGAAATCTGGGTTTTTCGTGATTGTAAAATGTTCAGGTTCCGGGGGCGTCCCCTCATAAGAGATCTTTCCGCC
>Ga0066867_10001368_pt1 | contig 12106 bp, 9 predicted proteins | sample ETN01SmetaG_4_FD_65606 | JGI IMG/M metagenome (GOLD analysis project Ga0066867, IMG submission 65606) | Marine microbial and viral communities from oxygen minimum zone, Eastern Pacific Ocean - ETNP2014F12-01SV261 | ecosystem: Environmental > Aquatic > Marine > Oceanic ... | reverse complement strand
GATGTAAAAAAAATTTCTTCTTTATTAGCATTAATAGATTTTGCTATCTTTGATCTAGATAAATCAATAAATTTATTTGATATCCATCCATGAGAATGAGATTCTGAGTGTGGGTTGCCAAACACATTTGTTAAAAATGGTATCATCTGCTTATAAACTCGTCTATCTATTTGTGTTGAAGAATGATTATCTAAATAAATATTCTTATTTTTCATAAATATTTATATTCCAGAACCATGACCAGTAGAGTTCTCAATGATGCGTGCTGGAATACCAATAACGGTTACGTTTGAAGGAACATTTTTTGTAACAACTGAGTTGGCTCCAATTTTTGAATTTTTACCTATTATTATTGGGCCTAAAACTTTTGCCCCAGCTCCAATTATTACATTGTCTTTAACGCTTGGATGTCTTTTTTTTTTTATACTTTTTGTCCCACCTAATGTTACACCTTGATATATACTTACATTATTTTCAATAACAGTTGTTTCGCCTATAACTATTCCCATTCCATGATCAATAAAAAGATTTTTACCAATTTTCACTGCTGGATGTATTTCAATTCCAGTAAGAAATCTGGAAATATTTGACATTATTCTTGCTATTAGTTTTAAATTTAATCTCCAAAAAAAGTTTGATAATCTATGAAATAAAATAGCATGCAGGCCTGGGTAACATGTTATTATTTCCAAATAAGATCTTGATGCAGGATCTTTTCTTTTATAAATATCCAAAAATTCTTTAATATTTCTTAAAAACATTAACTTATAAAATTATAGTTTGATAATACATTTATTTACTTATTTTTATGGAAAATTTCTACTTAATTTATAAGTTTAATAAATATATATATATTTAATAATTGCTTTTAACAAACAATTGACTATAAATCTAATATTTAAAATATGTCAGAAGTAATAATAAATGGATCTCAAGGTAAATTACAAGGATTTTATAAGCATACAACTAATTCAAAGCATATTGGCTTAATTTTACATCCAAGAAATTGTATGGAAAATTCAATGGAGAATAATATAGTTAATTCTTTATTTGAAACTTTTGCAAGAAATAATTTTTCAACTTTAAAATTTAATTTTAGAGGTGTAGGAAAGTCTGAGGGTGAATTTGAGGAAGATGGTTTAGGTGAATTAAGTGACGCAGCAACTGCGCTTGATTGGTTACAAAATAAAAATCAAGATATAAGCAGTTGTTGGATAGGCGGAATAGATTTTGGAGCATGGATTGGATCGCAATTATTAATGAGAAGACCAGAGGTGATTGGTTTTATAAATATTGCAAGCCCACTTAAAGAATTTGATTTTTCTTTTTTATCTCCATGTCCTGCATCTGGATTAATTATCCATCCTACAAAGCAGCTTGATATAGAACAAAAAGATATATCCGCATTGATAAAAAAACTTTCAAGTCAAAAAAAAGTTAAAATAATATATAAAAAAATTAATTCAGACATTAATTTTAAAAATAAAGAGAATGAAATAAGAAAATGCTCGGATAAGTTTATTTCAGATGTTCTTTTACATTTAAAAACAATGGAAGATTCTTCCACCGGTTAATGCTTTCTTTGTGCCTGTAGTTTTAGGAAATGTAATAGGTAAATTTGATAATCTTCTTACAGACAAATATCCAAATGCATAAGCTTCTATAGAATCTCCATTCCAATCATAATCTTCAGTTAATAAAACTTTAGATTTTTTAAGTTTTTTATTTATCAATTCAACTAAAAATCTATTAAGTCTACCACCGCCAGATAAAATGCATAAATCTGGATTTTTAGGAAAGTATTCAAAGGCTTTTAATAATGTTTCAACGATAAATCGATTTAAAGTAGCTGCACCATCTTCAATTTTTGATTTTTTTAATAAAGATAGAGAAAAAAAACTTCTATCTAATGACTTTGGAGGAGACTTAGAAAAATAAGAGTTTTTTAAAAAATCTTTGATTATTTTCTTTCTAACAGTTCCTTTTCTTGCTAATAAGCCAAAATTATCAAATTTTTTATTTGAGTTTTTAGATATCCAGTCATCAATTAAAGAACAACACGGCCCAGCATCAAATGCTAATATTTTATTTAAATTAGTTTTAGATTTATTATCGAAGTATGTAATATTAGAAATACCTCCTAAATTTATAAAACAAATTTTTTTTTCTATTTTTTTTGTTAAATAATAATGAAATATTGGGGTAAGCGGGGCACCTTGCCCACCATTTTTAATATCATTCTCTCTAAAGTTGCTAACAACTTTTAAATTCAATAAATTTGCTAAATTTTGTGCATTACCAATCTGCCAACTATATCCACTTGAAGGATTGTGTGAAATAGTTTGACCATGAAAGCCTACTACATCAATTTTTTTTTTATTAATATTATTTTTTTTTATAAATTTACTTATTGCAATATAATTAAGTTTGGTAAATTCGTTTTCTATTTCAACGATTCTTTTTTGTTTTTTTGATTTTTCAATATTTATTTTTTCTTTAAAAATCTTTTTGATTGTTAATTTAAAAGATTTAGAAAAAGGATAATAACCAGATGGGCCTAATTTTATTTTAGTTTTACCATCAGTTGTAACTATACCAACGTCAATACCGTCTGCAGAAGTTCCGCTCATTAGTCCTAGTGCAATATAATTTTTTACATTTAACATTAACAAATCTTTAAATTATAATTTATAAAATTTCTAATAAAGATCGAGTATTATAATGTTAATAAATAAAAAATAAAAAGTTTTAAAAAAAATGTTCAAACCAAAATCTAATCTTGTTCAAGAACTACAATCAAGAGGTTATATTCATCAATGTACAAATATTGAAGAATTGGATAAATTGGCTGCTAAAAAAAAAATAGTTGCATATATAGGGTTTGATTGCACTGCTGAAAGTTTACATGTTGGAAGTCTTATTCAATTAATGCTTATAAGAATCTTACAAAAAACTGGTCATCAAGTTATTGTTTTATTAGGTGGAGGTACATCAAAAATAGGCGATCCATCAGGCAAAGATAAATCAAGACAATTATTAAATGAAAAAGAAATTAAAAATAATTCTCAAAACATAAGAAGAAATATAGAAAAATTTACAATTAAAAAGAACAATACTAAAAAAATAAAGTTTTTAGATAATTCTACTTGGTTGGACAATATTAATTATATAAATTTTTTAAGAACATACGGTAAAAATGTATCAGTAAATAAAATGTTATCAATGGACAGTGTGAATGAAAGATTAAAAAGAGAACAACCATTATCTTTTTTAGAATTTAACTATATGATTATTCAAGCCTACGATTTTGTTGAGTTAAATAATCGTGAAAACTGTATAGTTCAATTTGGTGGTTCTGATCAATGGGGTAATATTACAGTTGGAGTGGATCTAGTAAGGAGATCAAATAAAAAGGAGGTTTTTGGTCTTACAACACCATTAATTACTACGGCATCAGGAGATAAAATGGGTAAAACTAGTAAAGGTGCGGTATGGTTAAGCGAAAAATTACTTTCATCTAATGGTTATTGGCAGTTTTGGAGAAATGTAGATGATAAAGATGTCATAAAATTTTTAAAATTATTTACAGATATAGAAGTTAAGAAAATTACTAACTTAAAAAATAAATCAAGCAATGAAATTAATTATAATAAAAAAATTCTAGCTGATGAAGCAACAAGTTTATGTCATGGAAAAAATCAAGCTGACAATTTTATCATAAAAAAAAAAGATCTCGATAAAGGTATAGAAGCATTCAAAATTGTTAGTCTAAATAAAAAAATTATTCAAAGTAATAGCGAATCAAGAAGATTAATCAGGGGGGGTGCGGTAAAATTTAATGGAAAGTTAATAACTAATGAACTTGAAATCTTTTCTAAAAAAAATATCAAAAATAATATAATAGAAATTTCAATAGGTAAAAAAAATCATTTTATAGTTAAAGTGGTTTAATCTTCTTTTTCTTTTTTTTCTATTTTAAAAACACTAAAAAATTTTTGAATAAATCCAGGCGTTATTGTTTTAATTGGATCTACTATAACTTCTGGTTCATCTAAATCACCAGTAACTGTATAAACAAATGACCAAATTCCTTTTCTTTCATTTGTTAGTATTTTTCCTAATACAGGTATTAAACCAATAATTTTATTAAGTGTTACCATTGGTATAATAGCACCTTCTAAATCTATTTCTTTTTTTCTTAGATAAATTGTTCCTTGATTTGAAAAACCAATATCAGGGCCATAGGCCTCGTACTTTGTTAAATCAACAATTCCATCTTCTAAAGTAAATTCAGATTTTAATTTATTAATTAAGATTCCATCACCTGATAATGCTGAAACAATCCCTATTGAAGCCAAATTCAATATTTTAGCAAGAGTGGGAGCCTTTATTAATTTCATATCCCTTATAGTAATGCTTGCATTCAATGGGTTGGATTCTTTTGTATCATCATATTTTCCAAACAATACAAATTCGCCATCTTTTCCACTTTTATTTATATTAAATGTTTTTAAAAATAATCCTGCATCATTAGAATTAATTAGTAACTCTCTGGAACTTTCTGTAGGGTTAATACTTAAAGAAAATGTTTTATCATTATTTAATTTTGAATGTAATTCTGCATTTTTAAATAATTTATTTTCATATTTTAAAGTTGCGTCAACATCGTAAATACTTTTTTCTTCAGCAACCAATATTTCTTTTGCTTTTAAATTGATATTTAAAGGTTGTAATTGTATTAAAAAACTATCTTCTTTTTGTTTTTCAAAAAAAGTTTCTTTTAAAGATTCTGAAAAATCAAAATAATCTCCTTTTAAGTCTAAATTATTTATTTTTTTATTTCTTAGAACTGCGATGCTAATCTTTTTATCATTTTTTTTTAAATTCAATTCCAAGCTTTTATAGGGTTTAAATTCTTTAGATAATTTTATTAACCCTGTAATTTCTGTGCTTCCCTCTTTGAAATTTATAATTTTAATTTCATTTAATTTTTGTTTAGAAAAGATAAAATCTATGTCGGCTACAGCGTCTGTCCCTTTATTCTTTATTATGCCTAAAGCTGGAAAATTTATTTCGGTTTCTTTTAAATTATTTGACGTTTCTATTTTTTCTATATTATTTGGAAAAATAAAATATGTTGCTTTTAACTCTATAGGTCCTTTTACAAAAGATTGTCCATCCCTTATTTCAGAAAAAGTTTTAAAATCAAATGATTTTTCTATATCATTTTCATCAATCTTTGTTGATAAATTATATTTACTTATATATTTGCTTTTATCCTTATACTTTTTTTTTCCTTTTAAAAAAACATTTATATCACCTAAAGTTGCATTTCCTTCGGCATTAAATTCATCTTTATTTATTGTAAAATTTATATTTGTTGATTCTAAGTCTAAATTTTGAAAAACTTTTTTTCTTGATAGTTTTGTCAAATTTCCATCAGCTAAATATTCTTTTAGATTTAATCTGGCAGATCCTTCATATAAATCTTCATTTATATTTGTTGAAAAATTATCAATAATTAATTCTTTTTCATTCGGATTTAATTCACCTTCTAATTTAATAAAATTAACTTTTAAAGGTTTTTTAAAAGCTTCTGGTAAACTTATAATTCCATCAATCATATCTATTTCATTTGTAACTAATTTTCTTTCAGTAATTAATGGTAAGAGTTTTATATGAACTTTTAAATTTTTAAATTCTGAGATTTTTTTATCATCAATTGTAAAAATATTAAAATTTTTTCCATCAACTACAATTCTCTTTTCTTCCTTATCAAATTTAATTTTAGGATTTTTAATAGAAGTATAAAAATTTTCCGTCTTAAATTTATCGTTTATAAATTTTTCTAAATATTGGTTAGAAAATTCTCCTTTATTTATAAACCATGTTAGATAAAGCAATGCAAAGATTAACAATAGGATTATTAATGAAATAAATGTTTTAAATACTTCTTTCATTTTTTTTTAAATTTTTTAAATAAAGCTGCTTCTAAAAAAATATCAATGTTGCCATCTAAAACAGAATTACAATTTGACACTTCTGTATTATTTCTAATATCCTTAACCATTTTGTATGGGTGCATTATATAAGATCTAATTTGCCTACCCCAACCTATTTCAGACTTGTTTTGGTCATTTGAATGTTGTTCAGCTTCCTTTTTTTGTAATTCCATTTCATATATTCTTGCTTTCAACATTAATAAGGCAGTAGCTTTATTTTTATGTTGAGATCTGTTATTTTGACATTGAACAACAATTTTTGTAGGAAAATGAGTAATTCTCACAGCGCTATCGGTTTTATTAACATGTTGCCCACCTGCGCCTGACGCTCTATACGTATCAATTCTTAAATCTTTATCATTAATATTTACCTCAATTTTTTTATCAATTACTGGGTAAACCCAAACTGATGCAAAGCTTGTGTGTCTTCGTGAATTAGAATCGAATGGAGATATTCTGACTAAGCGATGAATGCCAGATTCTTTTTTCAACCAACCATAAGCATAATTTCCATCTATTTTCAGTGTTAAAGATTTGATTCCAGCTTCATCACCAGAATTTTCTTCTAATATTTCAAAATTAAAATTCTTTTTCTCGCACCATCTAGTATACATCCTTACTATCATTTCAGCCCAATCCTGTGCCTCTACTCCTCCAGCTCCTGAATGAACTTCAAGAAAACAATTTCTAGAATCAGCTTCACCAGACAAAAAATTTTCAAATTCTTTTTTTCTAACTTTATCAATTAATTCTTTAGTATTTTTATTTATTTCTTTAATTAATTTTTCATCATCTTCACTTGTAATTTTAATTAATTCATTTAATTCATCGAATTCTTTTTCTAAACTTAAGAATGAATTTAATCTATTTTCTAAAATATTTTTTTCTTTGATTACTGAATTAACTTTTTCTTGATCAATCCAAAAATTTTCTTTTTGAATTATATTCTCAAAAGATTTAATTTTTTTTGAAATATTGTCTAAATCAAAGATCCCTCCTAATTGCTTTTAGAGAAGTATCTATGTTTAACAAATTATCAATAATTTCTTTTTTCATTAATACAAGCCACCTAATCCTTGAACATTTGTTTTTACTCTACCAAAAGTTCTTTCATTTATATAACCTTTTATTTGAGAATCAGATGCAAATGCTTCCAAAATTATTTCTTTATCATTTTTTTTTGCTAATTCTCCTGTTTTTAAATTTATTTTCACTAATTGAGCCTTTGATGGAATTCTAAAAGGTGTTCCTTTTTCATTTTCTAAAGCTAAATACATAAAATCTCTAAAAATCGGTGATGCAACACTTGCTCCTGTTTCTCTTGGACCTAATGATTTCGGTGTATCAAAACCAACGTAAACTCCAGCAACCAGATCAGGTGTAAATCCAATGAACCATGTATCATTACTATCGTTTGTAGTTCCAGTCTTACCTGCAATAGGTTTTTTTATAACAGATACTTTTTTGCCGGTTCCTCTTAAAACAGCTCCTTCCAACATAGATACAACTTGGTATGCTTTTACAGGATCAATAATTTGTTCTCTACTATCTACAATTTTTGGCTCCAAAATAGAATCTAGTTCTTCCAGATTACAATTTATACATAACCTATCATCATGTTTTTCAATTGTTTCACCGTTTCTGTTTTGAACTCTGTCAATTAAAGAAGGAGATATTTTTTTACCTCCGTTAACTAACATCGCATATGCTGTTGTTAATCTTTCAAGAGTTGTTTCGCCAGCTCCTAAAGCCATAGACAATACTGGATCAATGTCATTGCTTATATTAAGTTTTTTTGCTTTGTTAACAATAGATTCAATTCCTATTATTTGAGCTAAACGTATGGTCATTAAATTTCTAGACTTTTCTAAACCCAATCTCATTGTACTTAAACCATAAAATTTGTTTGAATAATTCTCCGGACTCCATTTTCCCAAATCAGCACCTTGATCAATTACAAAAGGCGCATCTAAAATTTTCATATTAGGTGCTAAACCTTTTTCAAGAGCTGTTAAATATACAAATGGTTTAAATGCAGACCCAGGTTGTCTAAATGCTTGTGTTGCTCTATTAAATTCACTTTTATTAAAACTAATACCTCCAGAAATTGCTAAAATTCTCCCTGTATGAGGGTCGAGAGCTATTAAAGCTCCATTAACATCAGGAAATTGTCTTAATTTATAAAGAGATAATTCACCATATTCAACAAAATCTTCTTTTGCATTTTTTTCTTCAACATAAATAATATCCCCAATTGCTAAAACATCTTGTGGATGTTTAATTGGTGGTCCTAAATATTGATTTCTCCTCCATTGTCTTGCCCATTTTAAATCTTTTAAATTAATTCTTCCGTAATTATTATTATCAAAAAATATATTGGCACCAAATTTATCTATATGTATAACACCTGCAGCTTTCCAATTCGGAAATGCTTCAGGAATAGCAATATTTGCTATATCTCTATTTAAATTTGAATCTCTAATATTTACATTTGCCAATGGGCCTCTCCAACCATGCCTCATATCGTAATTGATTAATCCAAATTTTAATGTTTTATCAGCTATCTTTTGTAAAGTAGGATCTAATGATGTGCTTACAGTAAGTCCTCCTTTATACAATTTTTCTTCACCATATTTGTCTATCAATTCTTTTCTAACATCTTCTAAAAAATATTGGGCTTCGACTGGTTTTAGTTCTTGTCTATTTACAGTTATTAAATCAGAATTTTTTTCCTTTATAGCTTGTTCTTTAGTAATAATTTTTTCATGCTGCAATCTTTTTATCACCCAATTACGTCTAGAAACTGCAGCTCTTTTCTTTCTAATTGGATGATAATTATTTGGAGCTTTAGGTAGTGCAGCTAGAAACGCAGCCTCTGAAATTGTTAATTCATTTAAAGACTTATTAAAATAATTTAAACTTGCAGCCGCAACTCCGTAGGATCTAAAACCAAGATAAATTTGATTTAAATAAAGTTCAAGTATTCTATCCTTATCTAATATCTGTTCTATTCTTAATGCCAATAAAATTTCTTTAATTTTTCTTTTATACGATACCTCTCGTGTTAAAAAAAAATTCTTTGCAACTTGTTGGGTAATAGTTGATGCTCCTTCAGGTCTTCCTCCCAAATTATTTATATTTCTTTTTGCAGCCCTTAAAATACTCGTAAAATCAATACCAATGTGGTTATAAAAATTTTTATCTTCAGCTGATAAAAATGAGTTTATCACAATCTTAGGGATGGATTCGAGTGGAACAAAAGACCTTTGTTCCGCAGCATACTCTGATATTAATCTTCCATTTGACGCATAAACTCTTGTAACCATTGGAGGTTCATAATTAATTAATTGTTCATGATCCGGTAAATCTAATACAAAATGCCAAATTATAAATAATAAAAGAATAAAAATAGCAAATAATGAAATAAATGCTGAGGTAAATATAGTTATTATTTTTTTAACAGGGTTAATCATTTTCTTACATTTAAAATAATTAATTAATTTTTTTTCCTTTTATTCTTGTTAAAATATTATTATATCACATTATATATAGTGTTAATTTTAAAAAACGAATTTAAGCATAAATTATTCATGAAAAATTTATATTGCATATATTTCAGTTTATTAGAGAAAAAAAATTCAAGTTTATTTTTAAAGAATTTTATTGATTTTTTAACATTTAAAAAGATTTTTAATAGGATTTCATTACAATGGATAAAAGAATTATTGTTGATTCTTCATTCAACGAAGAAACTAGAGTTGCATTTATTAACGGATCAGAAATTGAACATTTCGAAGTTGATACATCCTCAAATAAAAAACAATTAAAGGGGAATGTTTATTTAGCAAAAGTTAGTAGAGTTGAACCTTCTCTTCAAGCAGCTTTTGTAAATTATGGTGGAAATAAACAAGGGTTTCTTCCATTTAGTGAAATCAGTAATGATTATTTTAAAATACCCGAGGCAGATAAAAAGAAAAAGAATAATGATGGTGATAACTTTATTGTTAAAGATTACTATAGGGACACTAAGATAAATCATAAAAAAAAGTTATCAAAAACTCCAAGCTTTAAAAAATACAAAATCCAAGAAGTTATAAAAAAAAATCAAATAATGTTAATTCAAGTAGTTAAAGATGAAAGAGGAAATAAAGGAGCTGCTTTAACAACATTTATAAGTATTGCAGGAAAATATTGTGTTTTAATGCCAAATAAAGCACTAGATATAAAAATCTCAAAAAAAATAATTGATTTTAAAGAAAGAAAAAAACTAACGAAAATAGCTAGTAAATATAAATTAACAAAAGAAATGGGATTAATAATTCGAACAGCAAGTAGAGATTGCAATGAAAATGATTTAAAAAAAGATTTTGATTACGTCTTAGGAATTTGGAAGTCAATAAAAGAAAAAACTATAAATTCTTTAGCTCCAACAATTATAAATGAAGACTCTAATATTGTTAATAAATTTATAAGAGATAGTTTTATTGAAGAATATAAAGAAATTGTTATTGAAGGAGAAAAGACATATGAAGATGCAAAAAAATATATGAAAACTTTATTGCCTGATCAAGAAAAAAAAATAAAAGAATATAAAAATACAAAAATGCCTATCATGGAATATTTTGATTTAGAAAACAAAATAGATTCAATTTATGACAAAAAAGTTAGATTAAAATCTGGAGGTTATATAATAATTAATCCTACTGAAGCATTGACCGCAATAGATATAAACTCTGGACAATCAACAAAAGAACGAAATGTTGAAGAAACAGCTTTAAAAACAAATTTAGAGGCAGTTGATGAAGTTTGTAAACAAATAAGAATAAGAAATATAGCTGGGTTAATTGTTGTTGATTTTATAGATATGGAATATATAAGAAACAAAATTGTTGTCGAAAGAAGACTTAAAGATATGCTTAGATATGATAGAGCAAAATGTCAAATATCAAGAATGAGTAAATTTGGTTTATTAGAATTATCAAGACAAAGAATTGGTCATAGCTTAGAAGAATCTACAATGGAGGATGGGATAATATCTGGCATCAGGTGTAGTATAAGATCAACTTCATCTTCTGCTGCTAAAATATTAAGAAAATTGAAATACTTAAAATTTGAGAAAAAAGTAAAGGAATTAAGTGTTCATTTATATGGAACACTGTATGAATATATTTATAAAAATAATAAAGATTTTATAAAAGATATTGAAAAAAAATTAAAAACTAAAATTATTTTAGTTCAAGATAATAATATTGCTCCTCCCTTTTTTATATTAAAAACAATAGAATTAAATAATAAAAAAAAAAAAATTTCAGTTATATATGATGATATTCCAAAGATAGTAAATGAGGATGAAGATAAAAAAAATAATAAAAATGAAAAAATAAAGAAAAAAAATATAATTAAAAAAAAAGAAGTCATAAATACTAAAACAAAAAATAATAAAGAGGAAGTAGATGAAAAGAAGAATCTGTTGGTGGAATTAATTCTTTAGTTAATTAAAATTAAGTTCTCATTTTCTTTCTAATTTTAGTTGCAGATATCTCTTCTATTTCTTTAGACAAAGAAATTTGCTCTATTTCGTATCCGACTCCTCTTCCGTAACAAATATTTGTAATATTTGGTACTTTAATAACTTCAAATTTTCCTTCATATTCCGTTAGATTGCTTTCAATATTCTTTTTTACAGTCTCAAAATCAAAAGGATTTGAATCATCCGTTCCACTTGTGTCTCTTATCATTATAATAACTTGCCCTGTTCTTTTTAAAATTTCTTTAAACAAAGTTTTATGTCCATCATGAAAAGGTTGGAATCTACCTAACATTTGCGCAGTGGGTTTTTTCCAATTAATATTCATTATTGGTTATCCTTTCTTTTATATAATTAGACCAATATTTGGCATTTTTTGTTGTAATTCTAAAATTGAATTTTTTAGGTTTTTGAAAAATTTTATTTGTATTTTCAAACCTACCTTTTTTTTCAGTATCCATCCAAATAATAATATCAGGACTTAATATTTTTCTTGTCTCATCTAAAGGGCAGACAAAATCAGCAAGAGGGCTAATTTTTTCTGAAAAAATATAATCAGAAAATCTCTTCATTCTAT
>Ga0066867_10001366_pt1 | contig 12111 bp, 12 predicted proteins | sample ETN01SmetaG_4_FD_65606 | JGI IMG/M metagenome (GOLD analysis project Ga0066867, IMG submission 65606) | Marine microbial and viral communities from oxygen minimum zone, Eastern Pacific Ocean - ETNP2014F12-01SV261 | ecosystem: Environmental > Aquatic > Marine > Oceanic ... | reverse complement strand
AAGAAATATAAAAGTGATATTGAAATTGCAAGAGATGCAAAGCTTCAAAATATAATAGAAATTGCTGAAAAAAAATTAAATATTAACGAAAAATTTCTCGAGCCCTATGGTCATTATAAAGCGAAAATTAGTTTTGATTTTATAAATTCTCTAGATAAAAACAAAAATGGTAAATTAATTTTAGTGACAGCAATTACACCAACGCCGGCGGGAGAAGGTAAGACAACCACCACATTAGGTTTAGGAGATGCTCTTCAAAAAATTGGAAAAAATTCTTTGATTTGCATCAGAGAGCCAAGTTTGGGTCCGTGTTTTGGTATGAAAGGAGGGGCGGCAGGAGGAGGAAAAGCGCAAGCAATACCAATGGAAGATTTAAATTTACATTTTACAGGCGATTTTCATGCGATTAGCACAGCACATAATTTATTGTCAGCAGCAATCGATAATCATATTAATTGGAGAAAAGAACCTTTAATTGATGCTAGAAGAGTTAATTGGAAAAGAACAATGGACATGAACGACAGGGCATTAAGGCAAATAGTTTGTAGTATCGGAGGCCCTGGAAATGGTTTTCCAAGAGAAGATGGCTTTAATATTACACCAGCTTCTGAAATTATGGCAATTTTTACTTTAGCCAATGATTTAAAAGATTTAGAAAGGAGATTAGGCAATATACTGGTTGGTTATACAAGCGACAAAGAAGCAGTTTTTGCTAAAGATTTAAATGTCATTGGTTCTATGTTAGTTTTGTTAAAAGATGCTATTAAGCCAAATATAATTCAAAGTTTAGAAAATAATCCAGTCTTAGTACATGGAGGACCGTTTGGTAATATAGCTCATGGTTGTAATACAATTATTGCAACAAAAACTGCTTTAAAATTATCAGATTACATTGTTACAGAAGCAGGATTTGGTGCTGATCTTGGTGCTGAAAAATTTTTAGATATTAAATGTAGAAAAGCAAATTTAGCGCCTGATGCAACTGTTTTAGTTGCAACTATTAGAGCTTTGAAAATGCATGGAGGGGTAGATAAAGAAAATCTTAATAAAGAAAATGTTGAAGCAGTGAAAAAAGGATCTGATAATTTATTAAAACATATAGAAAATTTAAAAAAATATGGTGTTCCTATTGTCGTTGGAATTAATGCATTTGTTTCTGATACAGAAGATGAAATGGATGTTGTAAGAAAAGTGTGTGAAAAAGTAGGAATAAAAGCTGTTACGAGTAAACATTGGGAATTTGGTGGAGAAGGTGCAATAGATTTAGCTAATGAAGTTGTAGATACATTGGAAAAAACTAAATCAAATTTTAAAACTTTATATGATGATAATTTACTTTTAGAAGAAAAAATTAGAAAAGTTGCTAGTGAAATATATGGAGCAAAAGAACTTGAAATTAGCACTACTGCAAAAAAACAACTAAAAGAATTAGAAGGATCAAAATATGAAAAATTTCCAGTTTGTATTGCTAAAACTCAATATAGTTTTACAGCAGATCCAGAAAATGGTGGATTACCACAAGAACACAACTTACCAGTAAGAGAGATAAGGGTTTCTGCTGGAGCAGAATTTGTTGTTGTTATTTGTGGTGATATCATGTTAATGCCAGGACTTCCAAAAACACCAGCTGCTGAATCTATTTATATTGATGAAAAAGGCTTAATCCAAGGATTATTTTAGATGTCAAAAAATTTGAAAGATATTATTGATATAGATGAAGCAAAACTAGAATATAGCAATGTATTTCCCGTTCCTATTGTTCAATACCAAACAACAAATACTGAGAAAATGAATATAGAATTAAAAGAAATAATTTTAAAAAAAGAAAAGGAAATACCAACAACAAGTAAAAGCAATCAAGGGGGTTGGCAGTCAGGAGGTGATTTTTTTCGTTGGGGCGGAGAAAGTATAGAAAAATTACACAATTTGTTTTTAAAATTAATAGAATCTTCAACTAAAAAACTAGAATTTGTAGAAACCATTCCATTGGACTTCCATATTTATGGTTGGGCTAATGTAAATCGAAAAGGTCATTCTAATATTGCACACATACATCCTATGTCTACTTGGTCAGGGACATACTACGTTGATGCAGGAGATGAACTTGATGAAGATAAATGTGGTTTATTCGAAGCTTTTAATCCAAATTTATCACATTTAATGGCTTTTTTTCCTGGTTTATTACCTGGGGAACATATTATTAAACCAAAAACAGGAATGATGAATTTATTTCCTAGTTATTTAAGACATGGTGTTAGAACATATCATGGAAATAATCCAAGGATATGTATAGCTATGAATGCAAGTATGAGAATAAAAACACCTTCAAAATAATGATCTTAAAGATAAAGAAAGAATTTTAACAGTTTTTATATAAATGAATTAAATCCTTGACTGTATTTTCTAACAAAAAATTTTTCTTTACAAAGTTTCTTCCTTCCTTTCCCATAGCTAATCTAATCTTTTTATTTTGGACCATTTTTTTCATTGCTTGAAATAATTCATCACTATTTTTTGGACTTACAATTATTCCATTTTTTCCATCGATAACCACATCTCTACAACCTGTCACATTGGAAGTTATAATTGGTTTGCCGCAAGCCGCAGCTTCTAATAAACCTTTCGGCAGACCTTCCCTATAAGATGGAAGCACTCCAATATGAACTTTTTTATATAAATCATTTATATGATTAACATGCCCAAGATATTTTATATAATATATAGCATCCCAAGATTTGACTTCTTCATGTGAAACAGATGATGGATTTTGACTATCAATTGTTCCTGCAATAAATAATTCAAAGTTTTTTGTATCTTTACTAAGTTCTTTCGATGCTTTAATTAATTCTATAATACCTTTGTCTTTTAAAATTCTTGACGCAAATAAAAATATTATTTTTCCCCTCGGTTCTTTTGAAGTTTTATATTTATTTAAATTTACACCAGAAGTTGTATTTAAATGCAAATTTTTATTTCTAATCCATATTTTTTTTTTAAAAAAAGTATAGTCATCTTTATTTTGAACTAATGTTTGTGAATTTTTAAAAAATAAAGTAAATCTTAATAAATTAATTATAAAAAACTTAAGAAAAAAATTACCAGAAATAAACGTACTACCTAACCCAATAACTGAGTTAAATGTTTTTTTTACCCTTGCTAATTGCGCTGAAATATTGCCATGAACAATTTGTCTTAAACCAAAATTATGAACAATATCCGGTTTTACATTTTTAAAGATTTTACTCAATTTATAAATTGTTTTAATAGACTTTCTAAAATTCAGACTTCCACGCTCAATTTTTAACGGAATAACCTCAATTTTATTTTTTTCAATGATGTTTTTATAATGAGTTACATTTGTAACCAATATTACTTTATAACCTTTTTTTTGAATTTTTTTGGCTAGTTCAATGCGGTGATTTAAAAAAACCCAATCTTCAGACACAAAATAAATAACTCTCTTCATTTTAAGAATGTTACTTATTTGATAATAAAAGATTAAAAAATCAAACTATTTATTAATTATTTATCTTCTTCAGTAAGAGGAACATCTTGAAGATTTGGTAGCCCAGGTATTGATATATCTTCAGCAAATTCAATTGGCTCAATTTTTATATTATTATTTTTAATATTAACTTTACTTGCGCCAACAAAATTCTCTGTTTCTAACCATCTTGTACCTGGAAACAGAACTTCATCATATTGTTTTGAAATTGCTAATTTTCCAACAGATAGAAGAAAGATGAATAAAATACCATAAATAGGGTATATTAATTTATTTTTCATAATTAATAGAACGTAATTGTTAGGAATTTATTGCAAACTTTTTTAATCTATTTTACAAATTACAGGGAATACTTCTTCGTTATTTTCATCAAACGTTTTTTGTTTAGAGGCTTTGCAGTTGTCATATTTTGAAAGAAATTGATCACGTTCTGATTTAGTGTAATAAATTTTAGTTGTTTGATAATTCTTGTTTGGTAAATAACTTTTTTGAGATAAGTAAGCTTTATTTGGCATGGTAACAACCCAACCTATAAAAACAAAAACAAGAATACCAGCAGCTATTCTATATAAATTACTAAATTTATTTGAAACAAATTTTTTCTTAGTATTTTTTTCTTTAGAGATTTCTTTATATAAGCTTTCAGGCATTTTTATTTTCATGTTAGCTTTAGATTCTTCTTTAAAAACATTCTTAAGATTCTTCAAACCATTAATTCTAGATCGTATTTTTTGATTGTTATTTATTAATAATTGAATTTTGTATCTTTCTGATTTGGAAAGATCATTATTAATAAATCTGATTAGTACATTGTCGTCAATTTTCATTTTTTAATATCCTTGATTTTAACAACGTTTTTTTCGTCTAATTCTTGCCTAACTTTTTTTAAACTTCTATTCAACCTACTTCCTATTGTTCCTTGTGAGATTTTAAGTTTTTTTGCTACTTCATTATATTTATATCCTTCTATAAAAATTAAAAAAAATATTTCTTTATCTTGTTGGGATAGCAATGTATCCATTATTTTTAAAACTTTCTTATTATCTAAGTACAAAGCAAATGGATCTTTTAAACTTTCCTCATCTTTTTCAAGTTTTTGAGATTTATACTCATCAAAATTGACGATTTCTCCATCATCTGTTTTTTTGTGAAGAGAAATAACATTTGGAGATCTTTTTTCTTTTCTAGTTCTATCTATATATAAATTTTTAACAATTAATTTTAAATATCCTAAGATATTTGTACCTTCTTTATAATTACTTCTTCCTTTATTGTATGAATTAAAAAACCTTAAATATGCTTGTGAAACCAAATCTTCTGCATCATGATGGTTTGAAGTTAAATTAAGCTTAGTATAATTTAACAAACATCCATAACATTCACGCGCTTCTTTCATTATTGTGATATTTTTTTTCACATCTCCCTCATTTTTTATTTGTCCTCTATTTTTAATGTAACGTTATTATAAGATTATTATTGCATTAATTTTTCCCCCAGCATTCTAAGGGTACAGTGTATTTCTTTGCTTCAGAAATTATTTCTTCTCTATCTTTTTTTTCTGTTTTATTAACTATTAAATAATCAACGTTGTTTTCATCAAGAAAACTTTTAATTGTATAAATAGAAATTGCTTCGTTTTGTCCTTCAGATGTAACACCATCTCTTAATCTTTCTATAAATCGCGTCCAACGGGTTGCTTTTGCATGTACGTTTCCTACTATTTGGCCTTTTTCATTAATAACAGGACTACCACTAGAATGAACATGTAGTTTTCCTGAGATAATAATCTTACTTCTATCACCTTTTTTAGTTAATGAAAGAATTTCTCCTTCAGATGTTTCGCTTTTTCCAAGAATGGTTTGTCTAGGATATCCAAAAACATAAATTTTTTCATTTTCCGTTCCTGCTTTTGAGGGCAATTCAGCAGCGATATGATTATTGCTTATTCCATTGTCACTTTCTAACAGAGCTAGATCATTATATTCATCGATTTGATAGACTCTTAAGCTTAATTTATCAGATCTTATTTTTGTACACCCATGTGTAAAATGCCATGCAGTTAAAACATATAAATTATTTTTTTTACCCACCCATATCCCAGTAGCATAATCTGACGGTTTTCCTATTTTAGAATTTATATTTTTATTTCTATTAGCTAAAGCAGTTGTTAGCATATCATTTAATTTTAACCATTCATCATGATTGGTAGGAAACTCAACAGGCAGACCTTCCTTTTCTTGAAACTGCCTAATAGCTTCAAAAGTTTCAATGCCAGGAATATCATCTCGTTTAATTGGATAGCCTAAATCGAAAAGTTTTTCTTGAGCATTTTTTACAATAGACTTTATTAGCGGTTTTAGTGTTGAAATTTTTTGTGCACATATTTTTGATCCTTTATCAGAGCAGTATTTATACCAAAATTTTGCCTTGTTTAATCTTTGCTCTTTATTTAAATCTGTTTCTGCTAAACCCTGTTCTAACATTCTTCCAATTTCAAGCATACACATAAAATGATCAGAAGTGCAGTTGCCGCTTTCTAAGCAACCAGAAGTACATTTATTGAAATTATCATATGCTTGATCGTATTCTTTATTATATAAATTCTTTTTTGCAGTTTCAAAATCGTTAGAAAATAAGTTTTTGTTAAAACAAAAAATTATTGAAATAAGGTATAAAAGTTTTAAAAAAAGATTCACAACTAAATAATATAATTTAATATTTTTAATACATTAGATTATATTTTTAATTAAAGTGGAACAAAATTTTAATATTTTCGTTAATTCTTATATAGATTTCTATAAAATCAAGTAAGGAGTCAGTCAATTCTCCCTCTAACATATTTGGCTCCTTACTAATAAAATTGCATAATTTATTTCCAATTGTGTTTTGAAGCCAAATATATAGCAGTTTTAATTTTTTTTCCTATTTTTTCTAATCGAGAATCATCAGAAATAAATTTTCCAAATTTAGATATTGTTTCCGATGTTTGCACGTCTGTTCTAATAGAATATTCATTTATTTTTTTTGAATAAATTTCCTGCGCATTTTTTGAAGATAAAAACTCTAAAAATAAAACTGCATTTTTATAATTTTTTGAATTTTTTATTATTCCTAAACCACTTAAGTTTATATGCACACCAAAGGTTTCTTGATTTGGCCAGAATACTGACACTTTTTCTGCAGCCTTTCTATCTTTTTCATTTTTACTGTTTAGCATATTTGCTAAATAATAAGTATTAGCAACAGTTATATCGCATTGGCCTGATGATATAGCTTTTATTTGATCTCTATCTCCACCATATGGTTTTCTAGCAAAATTTTTTACTAAATTTTCAATCCAATTTTCAGCTTCTTTTTCTCCTAAGTTTAAAATCATATATGCAATCAAAGATTGATTATAAACATTGGTTGAGGATCTCATGCAAATTCTTTTTTTCCATTTTTTATTAGCAAGTTGTTCATAATTTTTTAATTCATTTATATTCACTCTTTTTTTTGAATAAATTATTGGACGTGCTCTCACTGATAATCCAAACCAATAATTATCTTTACTAGTATATTTAAATGGAATATTTTTCTTTACAATTTCAGAATTAACTTTTGTAAATAAATTATTTTCTTTACCCCTTGATAACCTAGCAATGTCAGTTGTTAGTAAAATGTCAGCTTTCGGATTATTTCTCTCAAGTTTTAGTTTCTCTATAAATTCATCTGATTTTCCAGTTATTAAATTTACTTTTATTTTCTTATTTTTTTCAAACTCTTTTATTAATGGCTCTATTAAATATGATTTTCTACCTGAATATATGTTTAATTCATTTTCAGTTTTTGATTCTAGAATAAAATGTGCAAAACTAATTATAAAAATTATGAGTACAAAACTTAAACAAATATTTTTTTTATTAAACATTGAAGATTTTTCATTAATTGATAATGATAATCATTATCATAATTAATTAAAAGATATTATTTGGTTTACAATTTTTTTCAATTACTTTTAATAATCGATAAATAAGGAAATTTAATGATAAAAAAAAATATTCAAAAAATGGCATTCATAGATCCGCATGGAAAAAATGTTAAACAAGTAAAAGATTTTATACATAAAATAATAGATGAACTTTTAAATAGGGTTTCTAATGCTGAAAAATTTCCTCCTTTACCAAAAAAAATAAAAAATTTTGATAAATTCAATTTTAATGATTTACCTATTTCTGAATCTCAAATTTTAAAACAAGTAAGAATTATTATTAATAATTCAATGAATGCTTCTAACCCATACTATTTAGGCCACATGGATTCGTTGCCAACAACCATGTCTATTATTGGAGACATAATATGTTCAACAATTAATAATAACATGCTTAGCAAAGAAACAGCGCCTGTGCTTACAGAAATTGAAAGTAAAGTAACCACAAATTTGGCAAATAAATTTAATTTGGGACATGATTCAGGAGGAATTATGCTTTCTGGAGGTACATTATCAAATATACAAGCAATTGCATTAGCTAGAAATCGTATCCTAGGCTCATTTGATAAAGGTTTAACAGGACTTAAAAGAAAACCTTATATTTTTGCATCTGAAGAATCTCATACTTCAATACAAAAAGCAGCAATGCTTCTTGGTTTAGGAACAAAATCAGTTATTCCCATTCAAACAACCTGTGATGGAAAGATAAAAATATCTCATTTAGATAAATCAATTAGAGAAAAGATTAATGATAAAGGTTTTCCATTTTGCATTGTTGCAACAGCTGGAACAACTATTACAGGAAGTGTTGATAATTTAAATGAGGTATCAAAAATAGCTGATAAATATAAATTATGGATGCATACAGACGCAGTATATGGAGGAGCACTAATTTTTTCAAATAAATATAAAAATAAATTAAACGGTATTGAAAATTCAGATTCAATTGCGTTTAATCCCCAAAAATGGCTACATATAACTAAAACTTGCTCTGTATTATTGTTAAAAAATAAAAAATATTTTTACTCAGACTTTTTTACTCATTTGCCTTACGTAATGAAAAATAAAAAAGAAGAATACCATCAAGGTGAAATAACTTTACAAGGAACAAGATATCCTGATGTTTTAAAGTTATGGTTGTCTCTTCAACACCTTGGTAATTTTAGTTATTCAGAAATTATAGAAAATTCATTTAAATATACTAATTTGTTTAAAAAAAAATTATTAGAAATGAACAATATCAAGATCGCTTGCGAACCACAAATGAACATTCTTTGCTTTAGATATCAAACTAGAAATAAAAATTTAAAGGAAAGTAATATAATAAATTTAAACCTTCAAAAATTTTTGTTTAATAAATACAATATTTTCTTTTCTGTTGTAGAGTTTAATAAATTTAAATGGCTAAGAGCAGTTTTGTTAAATCCTTTTTTCAATTTGAGACATATAAAAAAAATTTGTTTAGGAATAAGTAAATTTACTAAGGAGAGTAAAACTTTAAAATTAATAAAATTCAATGATTAAATCTATTTTAATTTTACTGCTAGCTTTTTTTCTAATTTTTTTATTAATTAAATTTTTTAAAAATCCAAATCTAAAAATCAAACATTTATTTATTTTTTTAATTCTAGGAGTAATTATTTATTTAATTTATACAGGCAAACTAGGTTTATTAATGTCAGTATCAAAAATTCTAAATGTATTTAAACCTATATTAAACATATTAGGCATTTAGGCATTTAAAATCTTTTAATGTACAGCCATACTTTCAATAAAACAATATTGCGTGAATACGATATAAGGGGGATTGTAGGAAAAGATCTAAATTTAATAGACGCGTTATATTTAGGAAAATCTTTTGCAACTCTTTTAAAAAGAAAAAAATATAAAAATGTAGTAATTGGTTACGACGGAAGACTTAGTTCACTTAAAATTCATAATGAACTTATAAAAGGCTTGTTATCTCAAGGAATAGAAGTATTTAAAATTGGTCTTGTTCCAACTCCATTACTTTATTTTTCTATGTATAAGAAGAAATTAGACAGCGGAATTATGATAACAGGATCACACAATCCTCCTAATTACAATGGTTTTAAAATGTTATTAAAGAACAAAAGTATAGTTGGTAAGGATATTTTAGATATTGCAAAAATCTCCTCTAGTGGGAATTTTTGTAAAAATAAAAAAGGAAAAGTTAAAAAATTATCTGTGAAAAATGAATATTTATCTTTCTTAGTTAATTCATCGAATATAAACAAAAATATTAAAGTAGCATGGGATCCAGGAAATGGAGCTAGCGGTGATATTATTTCTTCATTAACTAAAAAAATTAATGGCATACATTATCTTATTAATGAAAAAATTGATGGGAATTTTCCTGCCCATCATCCTGATCCAACAGTTCCAAAGAATTTAAGACAATTAATAGGTTTGGTTAAAAGAAAAAAATGTGATTTTGGTTTTGCTTTCGATGGTGATGGAGATAGATTGGGCGTTGTCGATGATAAAGGCAAAATAATATTTGCTGATAAAATTGTAGCTTTTTTAGCGAAAGATGTTCTTTTAGGAAACCCAAAGTCTACAATTATTTTAGACATAAAATCTAGTCAAATTGTTTTTAATGAAATTAAAAAATTAAATGGTAAACCTATTTTTTGGAAGACAGGACATTCATTAATAAAAAAAAAAATGAAAGAAACAAAAGCAGTTTTTGCTGGTGAAATGAGCGGACATATTTTTTTTGCTGATAAATATTATGGATTTGATGATGCTATCTATGCATCAATTAGATTTTTGAATCTGTTTTGCGATTCTAATAAATCTTTATCTAAAATATTTAATGACATGCAAGAATCTTATAATACACCTGAATTAAGATTTAATAGTACTGAAACTGAAAAATTTCTAATTGTTGAAAAACTAAAAAAAGTTTTAAAAAAAGGCAAAAAAAAATTTATAGGGATAGATGGTGTAAGATATTCAACTAAAGAGGGTTGGTGGTTAGTTAGAGCATCTAATACACAAAATATTATTGTTGCGAGATGTGAAGCTTATTCTAAAAAAAATCTTAAAATTATTAAATCTAATCTAAAAAATAATTTAAAAAAATGTTCTTTTGAAATTCCTAATTTTTGACTATTCTTTTTCTGTATTTATAATTTAATTATTAGTATTTAATAATTTTATGACAAGAAATATAAAGAGAACAGATCATAGCAATGAAGTTATAGTAGAGAAAAGTCTTGAGAAAAGAGTAAAGAAACCATCTCTATATAAAGTTGTTATGTTAAATGATGATTATACGCCAATGGATTTTGTTGTTTATTTGTTAAAAACTTTTTTTAAAAAGACACATAACGAGGCTTCTCAAATAATGTTAGACGTTCATAACAAAGGAGCGGCTATATGTGGTATTTATGCTCATGAAATTGCTGAAACAAAGATATTAAAAGTGATGAACACATCTAGAAAGAATGGTTTTCCTTTATTATGTACTTTGGAGAAAATTTAAAAAAATGTTATCTGATAATTTAGAAAAAACTATAGAAAGAGCTATTTCATACGCTAATGATAGGCAACAAGAATATGTTACTTTAGAACATTTGTTGCTTTCTTTAATAGATGATACGGATGCATTAGAAGTATTAAATGCTTGTAATGTAGATATAGAAAATCTTAAGATTAGTTTAATAAAGTATCTAGATCAGGAATTAAAAGATATAACATCTTCTGTTTCACAAGAAGCTGAACCATCAGCTAGTTTTCAAAGGGTTCTACAAAGAACAGCATCTCATGTTTATTCATCTAGTACCAAAAAAATAAATGGTGCTAATGTATTGGTTTCGATTTTTACAGAAAGAGAATCTCATGCAGTTTATTTTTTACAAAAACAAGATATGTCAAGATTGGATGCATTAAATTATATTTCACATGGTATTGAAAAAAATGAAAATCCAATAGAAGATGACATGGAAGAAGAAAAAGAAATTAAAGAAAGTGAATTTATATATCCAAATACCTATCAACTTAATGAAAAAAACACTGATAATGATTTTACTATTAATTTAATTGATAAAGCTAAAAATAAAAAAATTGATAAATTAATAGGTAGAAGAAATGAGATTGAAAGAACAATACAAATACTATCAAGGCGTTTAAAAAATAATCCTTTATATGTAGGAGATTCGGGGGTAGGAAAAACAGCTATAGTTGAGGGTCTAGCTCTTAAGATTTTTGAGAATGAAGTTCCTAAATTTTTGCAAAAAACAGTCATTTATCAATTGGATTTAGGCGGATTAATAGCTGGAACAAAATATAGAGGAGATTTTGAAGAGAGATTAAAAAAAGTTATAAAAAATATTAGTTCATCTAAAAACAATATTTTGTTTATCGATGAAATACATACTATTGTTGGTGCTGGAGCTACTACAGGTGGTTCTATTGATGCATCGAATATTTTAAAACCAGTATTATCAAATGGACAAATAAGATGTATAGGATCAACGACTTATAAAGAATATAGAAATTATTTTGATAAAGATAAAGCATTTTCAAGAAGATTTCAGAAAGTAGATGTTGCCGAACCGTCTATAAGTGAATGTTTTGAGATATTAAAAGGTATTCGTAAATATTATGA
>Ga0066867_10001350_pt1 | contig 12205 bp, 8 predicted proteins | sample ETN01SmetaG_4_FD_65606 | JGI IMG/M metagenome (GOLD analysis project Ga0066867, IMG submission 65606) | Marine microbial and viral communities from oxygen minimum zone, Eastern Pacific Ocean - ETNP2014F12-01SV261 | ecosystem: Environmental > Aquatic > Marine > Oceanic ... | reverse complement strand
AGTTCCAGAAGTAATAATAGAATAGCCAGCAATCACAATCAAATACATGATAGCAAAACTATCATTCATAATGAACCTAATTATTGTGCCGAATATAATTGTAGCCATCCAGACTCTCAAACTTTTTACATGTTCGGGCTTTTCATCATTTTGAATAAATCCTATTTTGTATAATGCAGGCATTATGAAAATTATTGCAGCTGCATAAGGTAATAATATATCTACAAAGGAAGATCCTGAATCATGAGTTTCCATTCCCTGGAGAACGAATACTAGGAGAAAGGCGAAATCAGCAATGAATAACTTAGGATTCACAGTTACCCGTGAATCCTTTCAGTTATAACCTTTTCACTTAGTATTCTTGAATACCATTTTCGGCAGTCCAGAAACGGTTACAACTGTATCCGCCGTTTGCGTCTGAGGTGTCTCCAGAGTAAGTACAAATGTCAAATCCATTACCTGCCCCATCTCCGTTATCTAAGAAATTTATCAGACCAGAAGCGCCTTCATAGTTTGTGCCAACTTGTTCAATACTATCCGTCAGATTGGGGTGATCATCTTGTTCTGCAATGGCATTACCAATAATCATTGTTGTATCGTATGCAGTTAGAACATATGTTTTGATGCTGCCTACATCATCTGCATTTGCATCATATCTTTCTTCAAAATCACCATAAGAGAAACCGGCACGAGGGGCAGTGACTGTAACATCCTCTAGCTGCGAGTGTTCGGTCATATAATTATAAAGATCAATTCCAGCAGGTCCGTCTCCTGCAAATATTTGACCATCCCAACCCTGATTATGTAGTTCCTCGATAATTCCTGCTGCATCATTTATGTAAGATGAAAGATATACAGTAGTACAATCATCATTCTGAACTATCTCATCTACAACAGAATCAAAATTATTTTCATTCTCATTATATTCTAGCATCCCGGCACTACAAAGACCATGTCCATCTTCTTCCCAAGCATCTTTAACTGAATATGCTACACCTACACCATAATCATTATCCATGTGAAGAATGGCTAATTCACCACTACTAACGTTGGCATGTGCCATCATATCGGCGCTGGCAGGGCCTATAATAGCATCGCTAGGAACAACACGATAGAACAATGGATAATCTGAATTATTACTAAGGCCCGGATTGGTACTAGCATATGAAATCATTGGAATTCCTGCTGCAGATAAGACTGCATTAGCTCCCATGGAAGCTCCTGAACAAGCTGCACCAACAACAGCTACAACACCTTCTTGAATTAGATGATTTGCTGCAGACTGAGCCATATCGCCACTACATCCAGAATCGACTTCAATTAGCTCGAAATCGAGATCAGGATACATCTCATTCAAATCACCAATAGCTTGGTCAGCACCCCACCAGAAACCGTAAGCATCTGGTTCGAGCGGCCCAGTTATTGGATTCATAAATCCAATTTTAATGGTATTATCTACTTCAGGATAATCTAGCACAATGTATAGAACAGTCTCTTGTGTTCCTTTGTGTTTTATTTCTAATATCCAATTATCTCGGGCAGGGCCTTCACTACCTTGACCATATACATAGAATTTATCGCCCATAGATAATCTACCATCAAAGTCATTATCAAGGAATTTTACCGGAAACTCATTTCCATTGTTATTATCGATGGTAATCGCCCTATTTTGTAATTCTTCATTTTCTCCAGTGTATTGATAAGCGATATTAATTCCGACCGCTTCTCCGTTAATCATTTGCATAGCAATTTCGCCAAAGCCATTGCCTCCAACATATGTTGAACCAGTATCATCTTTTAAGTAAAAGGTGTAGTCTTCTGTACCGAAAAATGCATTTGGTAAAATCATGATAGAAATTATTCCGTTTTCGTCTTCATCAATGAAGTAGTCTATTTCAGGCGCGAATTCAGGTGCTTCACAATTTCCTTCGTAATCTAGTACATAATCTATTGAATTAGTGTTTCCATCATTATCATAAACGGTGAGAGTAAGTGTTTGGCTTACATCTCCTAATTCACAAACATCCGTTCTAAAACTACCTGTACTTCCAAACTCGGTTTCACAAATTAAGGGATCGGTATCAGTTTGGCATAATTCACCATAATTTCCTAATTCAGTATCTGAACCTTCCCATGAGTATGATGTAACAACTCCGTTCGAATCATAATAAATTGCATTAATGATGCAAGTCATTCTATCTTCGTAGTCATAATGTGCACAAAGTAAAAATCCATCATCACTTTTCTCGTATTCCCAAGGATGTCCGTAATATGAGTAATCACTAATATCAAGGAAACTAACTATCGGATTTTCATCTTCAGTAATTGAATCCTCTAATTCTAAAATGATTTCCTCTAAGTCAGAGATTCTTTTTTCCAATCCTGTCAGATTATCTTCTCCAACTGGAGTTACGGAATCGTCATTGTTATCAACGTTATCTTCTGGAGTTAACTCTTCTAAATCTTCTCCACCTATGCACCCTGTAAAGGATGCAGAAATCAGGCACAACATGAGCAAATAGACTTTGTTCATACTACATTGAATACGGCACTCAGTTATAACATTTTCATTTACATCATTCTAGCGGAGCCAATAATGTCTCCGGTTGCATCAAATTGGATATCTAGTTTCCAACCATCTTCTGCTGGGCCAGCGTTTGGTCCATATACCTGGAATTGGTCACCAGCAGATAGCATACCGTCGCGGTCGTTGTCAGAGAAGTGAACTGGGAACTCACTACCATCGTCATTTGTGATATTGTCTGCTCTAGATTCTAATCCATCATCACCCTCATAGGTCATATCGATGCCCATTTCCATTCCGCCTTGGTATTGCATAGCAATTTCACCGAAGCCATTGCCGCCAACATACGTTGATCCTGTTCCGTCTTTCAAGAAGAAGCTGAATCCAGTTAAATCCTCTTGTTTGCTAACTTTAATCACTTCTACGTGATATACATTTGCACTATCCTGTGATACAAAGAAAGTGGCTATAGGGACCCCTGAATAATAATTATTATTACCACCACAACCAGTATTATTGAGCATTTCCAAGTGATCTTCAGTTATTCCAAGAAGGCCAGATTCTTCATCAAGAATATCCATGATCTCTCCCCCTTCTATGACTTCAGGGACAACAAATTGCACCAACTCAATACTGGAGGCACCAGCATTATCTACAGCAATAAAGGCAAAGGTCGTATGGAAAATAAAGCCACAATACCCGTCACTTCCATTAAAAATATCAGCTTCCCAATTATCATTGTTCAAAATTAAAGTTTGTTCATAGACGTTACCAGTTTGGTTCAATAGAACGCCGGAATCGGTCTCAACAGGCACGTCAATTACCATATCTAAATCTAAATCAAATCCTGCAGATTCAATAGTTCCATCGAAGTCTTTTGCAGCCCAATTAACAAACACTCCTAATTGTGTAGTTTCTTCCATTTCATCCAAATAGAAATGAACATCATGTTCATTCCAAACTCCAGCATCTACATACGGAGCCATATTTGTAGCATTATTATTTCCAACAGGAGTTATAGTTTCATCTTGTGCAGTATCGTCTTCACTAGATATTTCTTCAGATAAATCCTCAATACACCCTACAAAGGATGCAGAAACTAGCAAAATCATAAGCAGGAAGGCTTTGTTCATATGCGTCATTAATAATGCAGGTTATAACAATATCACAGAGCATTAGAGTTATAATATAGAGCGTTATGAGAGTTTATGGCAGGAGATCATAACAGTACTCGATCTAACAGAGGAAATGTTTCAGGAGGAGATTCAGGTGCAGTAGACCATAATAGCACTCGATCTAACCGAGGAAATATTTCAGGAGATGATTCAGGTTCTGGACAAGAATTATCTGGCGTCTCGTCAAAACATGATACTGCTAAAGCTTCTATCAACAATGTAAGAGCAAGTGGTGGAGGAACAACGGGCCTCAAGTCTACGTTGGCAATGATGAAAACAGGATTTACATTAGCTACAGTTATAGTGGTGATTGCAGCAGGCGCAGATTTATACAAGATGTATAGCGATCATGTAACAATTAATTTAGAAGATCACGTTACTGAGGCGAATTTTAGTTTAACGCCAGATAAAGAGTCAATTGTTGGCGATATAGGTTTTGATATTCCAAAGATGGGTTATTTTGATAAAAGCATTGATGTTTTAATTCATCTTAAGATTCTAGAATCAGACCCTATTACAGAGGATGATTTTACATTTGAATATAATTTAGGCAGTGGTGAAGAAATATATGACAAATTTGAATTAAATAATTTGGATCCAGTTACTAAAGACAAGATAGATAAAGAAGAACCTTTACGAATAGAATATACAATTACAATTACCATAATTTATCTTGGCGTTGAATTAGATCCTACTACTTCTGAGATAGGCACTAAAGTAACAACAATGCAAACAGCATAACGGATTCTCTTTATCCAAGTACAAGCTATACATAAATAGTAGCAGCAAATTTTGGTGTTATGAGCAATAACATATTCGCCGTTTTTTTGATGGCCATGATGCTGATATCATCAGGCTGCCTTGATTCTGGGGACGATGAAGTTAATCAAGAAACAGATAATGACGATAAGCAGGAGCCTGTTGGAGAAACTAATATGACTAGTTTAGAAAAACGGATTATAAATTTAGAAGCTATTATTGCCGACTATGAACAACCTAAAGTCTTCTTTCAAGAATTTAAAGGAGATTCCGTGTCATTCCTTGATGGTTCTGTAAATTTAGCAGATAACGGGAACTTATATTGTTCTTACGTCGAGTATTATAATGAGAATAGGTGCAATCTTGCAGGAGTTGCATATGATGTAAATGGAATTATAGAGGAATTTTCTTGGGAATCCTCAAAAAGTGGAAAAATAAATTATGCTAATTCTTATATCTATGGTAATAATGATAGCGGTGTTTCTTATGCATTTGGTGCACCTGCAATCTTTTTGAATGTATGTGATACTGATTTTGTTGAACCTGTTAATCAGACATTAACACTTACAGTTTATGATAATGATGGAAATAATGCTTCAGTATCATACGATTTAGATTATGATTCTGTATGTACAGTAGAAGAACCTGATAATACATGTGCAAGTGATTCTGATTGTCCGCCTGGAACAATTTGTCAGGGAGATGTGTGCGTGGAAGATAACCTCAATGTTTGCGAAGATGGAGAACAATACATTGATTTCCAAATGCAAGTTATGTATGTATGTTTTCAAGGGCAGTGGGGAGAATCTCAGCCGATTCCCAATGGAACTCCTTGTGATGATGGCGATGACTATACTATTAATGATGTATATGAAGGTGGACAGTGTAGTGGTGAGATGATACACCAGAATAGCCCTCCAACTTTGAGTGGCGCTACAATCACTCCAAGCACTGCTTTTGAATTTACAACTCTAATTTGTACAGGATATGGTGCCAGCGATGATGATGGCGACGCAATCGAACTGTCGTTCGCATGGGCAGTCAATCAAGTGCAAGTTGGGACATCAAATATGTTAACAGGTTCATCATTTGACAAAGGAGATGTAGTAAGCTGCACAATCACTCCGAATGATGGGAAAGTTAATGGTGTTTCTGTAACAAGCAGTAGTATTACTATTCAGAATTCTTTGCCCACAGTATTAGAGCTTATTTTTGACCCGGAGCCTGTAACAAATGAAACAACGTCTGTTTGTTTGCAATATTCAATAGACGATGAAGATAACGATTTATTAGAAATCCTCGCTTCTTGGTCAATAGATGGTGATATTAAAGAGGATTTGGGGGCTGATGAATGCTTCGACCTTTCGAATTATTATGTCGAATCTGGAATGGTATTGAAAGTTTCACTGTCAATTAATGATGGCGAAGATCAAGTTACAGAGACATACTCAGTCGTAATTGAGGAACCACCTGAAGAATAGATAATATTCAGTTCAACGTATTGATGGTTTTAATCGCCCTTCGAGTTTCTTTAACATCATGAGCTCTTACTAAGTCTACACCATTCATAGCTCCCATCATTGCAGCAGACAAACTACCAGTTAATCTATCTCCATCTTTATTCCCAGTCATCATCCCAATGAAAGATTTTCTACTGGCCCCTAACAATACGCCGCCAGCCATTCCTTTGAATTCACTTAACCTACCTAAAATCTCAAGATTATGCTTTAAATTTTTACCAAATCCAATTCCAGGGTCAACAATAATGTCAGAACGCTTGATTCCAGCTATTTCAGCAGCATTTATTCGTTCTTTTAGCCATTCTTTGATATCTTCTACTACATCTCCATATTGAGGATTCTTTTGCATATTTTCAGGCGTACCTTGCATATGCATGATTATTACAGGTATTTGCAGTTCAGCAACCGTAGAAATCATATCTTCATTTCTTAAGCCACCAACATCGTTTACAATACAAGCTCCAGCTTCAACAGCCTTTCTTGCAACTTCCGCTTTTTGAGTATCAATAGAAATCGGAATCTCATAATTTTCTGAAATATATTTTATGGCAGGAATAACTCTTTCCAATTCTTCTTTTACAGTTACGGGCTTAGATCCTGGCCTAGTCGATTCACCTCCAATATCTATAATTTCAGCACCTTCCTCTATCATAGAATCTATTCCTTTCTGAGTATCAACTAAATCAAAGTGTTTTCCACCATCATAGAAACTATCGGGCGTTACATTTAGAATTCCCATTACATGGCATTTGCCATCTAGTACTAAATTACCTAAAGTTAAACTCATTCACGTATGACAAATTGAGATTGACACATAGGACATCCAACCTGTATTGGTCTTTGTGCGGTTGTGATAGAAATTAATCCTCCACAAGAGGGGCATTGTAATTCTAAAGGGCCTGGAGCTATAGTTTCTTCTCCAAACATGTCTTCATCATCACTTCCTCTCATTGAACTCAAAGCTCTTGCTCCACCAAATAATGCAAGCACGCCAAGAGCAGATCCTCCAATCAAAGTATTAGTTGGTATTCCACTTTCTTCTACATTATCGCCATAACCTGCCCCTGCAGTTACAATAACTACAGCTTGCCAAGTACTCACTCCTCCACGTATATCCGTTACAGTTAGTACTGCAGTGTAAGTGCCAGGTTCGTTGTAAGTCCTTTTGAATGATTTCATAGACTTATCTCCTAAAAGATTAATTTCAGAGCCTCTTGAATCTAAAATTCTCCAATCATAGGTTAGAGTGGTGTCATCTCCATCTGGATCACTTGATTCAGCTGCAGAGTATGTAACTTCATCTCCTGTTTTTGCATAATCTACACGATCATTGAACACTATTACTGATTCAACTGCAATTCCAGCTTTAGCTATTGCAATAGGCAATATATTTTCAGGTTTGTAAACTTTTATTTGTACAGGGTCAGACCAAGTACTAGCCAAAACATCGTCATCACCAGTATCTGAGATTTCACGGGCCATTAATTGAGCATAGTATACTTTTTCTTCAGTATTTTCAGGCAATGTGTAATTATATCCTTTTCCAGTACTCTGACTATCAATAATTTCATACAATTCAGAATCAATTAATCTAAAGACTCTAATAATTCCAAATTTATCTCTTATTACTTCTTCACCACTATCAAGTTGTAATTCACCGCCATTAGTTCCAGTAAAGAATGCGTTATAGTATAGACGAACAGTTTGTCCTTCTTTTACCCAATCAGAATAGATATTATCTCCAAGGCTAAATCTATATTCTAATTCAGCTTTTTCATCAGGATCCAAAGACTGAGAAACATTAAACGTTACAAATTCACCTTCAGTTATCTCCACAGGAGAAGAGATGTTTGTTGATAGAATCGAGGTAGGTGGCGTATTTGCTTTTACTTCAACCATTATGCTGTACTCATCTGCTTCTTTACTTCTTTCATCTCTAGCAGCAACTAAAATTTCTTTGTTACCGGGGCTGGAGAAACTAATATCCCAAGTATAATCAGAGACCCAAGAAGTCCAACCATTCTCAGTATAATATCTGTAAGTTAAATCTGCGTCACCATCACTATTGTCAGGTTCGCCATCAGTGGTTTCAGTATCATATGTTTCACCAGCATCGACTCTTACTGGTTCATCAATCCATAAGATTGATGTGTCTACTGAGGCAACAATAACTGGTTTATCATTAGGAATTTCTTCTATTTCTATAGTTGTAAAATCTTTATTATTACTAAATCGAGTTTCTTGCCTTGGCTGTGAGGTATCTTCAGCTACTGCATAAATTTCGTGATATCCTGGAGTAGTTGAAACACCATACCAAGTTCTTTGAACAGTAATATTTCCGCCATCAGATGCAATAATGTCATCTTCATCGGAGCTATATTCAGTTATTTTCTTACCTCCAGCATCCGGATCTCCGTCGTATAATTTAACTCTCCAATCTACAGCATTCACTCCACCATAATTATGAATAATAACATCAATCGTGATATCTTCATCTTCATCAGGATCCTCAGGAGAATATGTAATATCAATCCCTTCAATTGCTAAATCAGGCTTGTCCGTTTGCCCTTCTGTAGTAAATAACCACATGTAAATGTCACTACCAATCAGCATTTCTTTTGGACCTTCATTATCAATATTTCCTATTGCAATTCCACCATAATGTCCAGCTTTTCCAGACAATGCACTTGTTTTAGATTCAAAATCTTCAGTTTCCCCATCATAAAGGAATATTTCACCTCCAGAAGTACCATAGATTAATTCACCAAAACCGTCACTATCAAAATCATTAGTAGCTACACCCCATACAGAACTAGTATCTACAGTTTTTGAATATTCAATAGAGCGTGAAGATCCTTCATATACTGTAATTGTAGGTTTTGAATCCCCAAAGTCACCTGTACCTACGGCAATTTCAGTTTCCCCATCATTATCAACATCTCCAACAGCAAGTCCATACGGCCTATATCTTTCAGAATCGATTGCAGATCCATCCGTTGTGTATGTCCCTCCGCTCCTTTTGTAAACGATAACTTCTCCAGCGATTTGGTTATCATTTCTGCTATCGCCACTAGTTCCAACAACTAAGTAATCGTTACTTCCTCCCAAATCGCCACTAGCTATTCCACCAACAATTTGATCTAAGTCACTTGAACTCCATTCAGAGTCATAAGAGGAACCTCCGTAACCATATACTCTAACATTTCCATGTAACTCTGAAGTTCCTGCAGTAGGGTCAACCACTTTTAGATAACCCGTAGCAAGGCCAATTTCAGGATACGTACTTCCATCTAATTCAGCAATAGTAATTCCTAAAGCCGCATTAATATTCGAACTTTGATAAGCCTCAGAAAAGGAAGTTCCAGTTCCTTCAAAAATGTAGAGATATCCTTCTCCTCCTTCACCTTCAACTTGAGGTTCTCCGGGATTTCCAGTACAGATGGCGATATCATTATCTCCATCATTATTCAAATCTCCAATCGCAATTCCTATTGCATTTTTCTCTAAAACGGGACTAACCCAGTCCGTTTCGTAAGTTATTCCATCATAGGCATATACTCTACCAGAAGCACTACCAACAAGCATCTCGAGTGCATCATCATCGTCAATATTCCCCATTGCTACACCATATGCTCCTCCACCTTCAATAGAATATAGTGAATTTTCATTAGATGCCGAATTAGTTGACCAAACTTCATCATGTTCAGTTTCTGAAGCAATCTCCCAAGCTACAACCATTCCAGAATCACTGCCATGGATTAGCCAAGGGTCGGAATGACCATTAGTGGAGACAGTAATTCCTGCTCCAGAGTTCATAGGATATCCCGTACTCCATTCTTGGTAGGTGTTTAGACTAGATCCAACTAATCCCATAATTCTAATTTTACCATTACCATCTGCAACGATTATTTCTTCATTTGAGCTTCCAAATAAATCACTATTAGCAAGACCATAACCACTTTTGATACTTGTATCTTCTACGAAATTATCTTTTTCACCATCAATGAAAACAGTTAATTTATTTTGTTGAGGTACAATTAGTTCATCAATATTATCGCCGTCTAAATCTGCAGCAATAAGACTGTAGCACAAGCTATCAGTGCCATCATTATTATCCATGTCTTTTTTCCATTGCATTTCTTCAGTTTCACCGTCAAAAATAGCAACCCATCCTTCCTTAGTTCCAACTGCAACTTCCATAGCTTCGTCTTCGTCAAATTGGCCAAAAGTCACACCCCAGGCGTCTGCAACACCTTTCTCTACTTTAGCACTAATATCCATGTACCATTCAGCTTCATCAGGAGTAATGTCTCTTCCAACATATATCTCAGGAGTATTAGTATCTACGACCCACAAAAACCCTCGGTCGTCTCCCATTGCAATCTCGGCTTCTTCATCTCCATCAAGATCACCCATTGCAAGTCCGTATGGCCATCCAGCAGTCCATTGTCCATGCGACCAAGAAACACCTGAAGACCAGTTTGTTTCAGCAAGTAAAGTTTCACCATCTATTATTTTTACTTTACCAACATCAGAAACCCAGTTGTATCCTATAGCAATTTCCAACTGAGGATCATCATCAATTTGAGCTATTTCCATTCCTTTAACAGCTCCACCCATGTCAATTGTATGGAATTTCTCTGCCCAACCGTCAGTTTCAGAATCCCAATCTAAAATATGTACAAACCCCTGTGCATTTCCAAATATTAATTCATCTTCACCATCATTGTCGATATCAGCACTTTTTATTGAATTTAGAGCGCCAATACCAGTACCCAGTCCAGCTCTCCATTTTTCACTAATATATCCTTTGTCAGTATCTCTACGTTCTTCGTTTGCAGCTTCTACAGTTATTAGCGGAAGTGCACCAGATAATAAAAAGAGCATCGCTAAAACTAGGACTTTTACTGACTTCATACACTCTCATTTATGTAACTAACTATATCAAACTTTTTACATAGTACTAATTTCATTCTGGTTTATTCATTTGACAATTTGTCTAACATGGCAGTTTTAATCTCAGAAGTGTCCATTCCAGCAGTATCAATACCCAATCTTTCAGCAGAAGCTCTTACTTTTTCTTTTTCATCAATTTCGGCATTTTCAGAAACAATTCCCGTTCCGTACCCTCTAAATTCTCTATAGGCTTTACCCAGTAACCGAGCCCCTTCCATAACTTTCTTTGGTCCAAGCAGAATCCAAAAAAGAAATACGATAACAAATAATTCAATTAATCCAGGACTATTCATGAGCTTGATAGAGCCTTTTCTAAGTACGCTTTCATTTCAGATTGGTTTTGAGCTTCAATACCAAAATATTCTAAGAATGCGGAAGTTACACTTAGTTCAAACGATCGACCTTTACGCTCTCTTTGAATCATTCCTAATTCGAGTAACTCACTGACATGCTCATAGACTTTATCCCCTAATTTATATTTTAATTCTTTCTGCATCATTGGTTGTTCATGAGCAATTAATGCTAAAGTTCGTAATAAATAAGAGGGTATTTCTTGTGGAGCTAATCTTCTTCCATATTCAATAGCTTCAGATTTTAGTTGAAGTGCATATTTAGTTCCTAATTTTATTACTTCTAAAGCCCCTTCTCTAGATTTGTAAAGCTCAACTAAAGCATCCAAAGCACCCAGTGTCTTATTTTTTGATAAACCTGTAGCTTCAGCAGTTTCAGTAGGATCTAATGGTTTACCAGCTGAAAAGAGTGCAGCTTCAACAGCAACTAATTCTTTCATCCAGCATTCTCCAAGTTTTTGACATAAATATTATGACTTTCCAAATCCTTTTGAATTATATCTATTCTTCCTTCTCTTGCTAAGAATAAAGATCCAACAAAAGTGCGAACTACACTAGCTTTTTCCGGCCTATCAAGTAAATCTCCAATAGGAATAGGTTTTCCATTAAATTCATTTATTTTTTGCCATACTTTTTCTTTGTATTGTGTAGGATCATCCAAGTGTAATCTATCGCCCAAACGATCTGCAACTTCTGATAAGACAGATTCACGAGCTTCTTTCAATTGTTTTCTTCTTTCTAAACGGGCCTTTCTTTCATTTTCAACATTCCGAGCATCTTCTAAGGCACCTACTAATTCCATGAGAGTAACTCGCCTTTCTCCTCTAAACATTACACTTTCTTCGATTGGAGGTTCAATACTATCCTCTAATTGTTCTGCATAAGTAGGCTCCCAGCCAAAATCAAAATCTATCCAATCGG
>Ga0066867_10001344_pt1 | contig 12264 bp, 9 predicted proteins | sample ETN01SmetaG_4_FD_65606 | JGI IMG/M metagenome (GOLD analysis project Ga0066867, IMG submission 65606) | Marine microbial and viral communities from oxygen minimum zone, Eastern Pacific Ocean - ETNP2014F12-01SV261 | ecosystem: Environmental > Aquatic > Marine > Oceanic ... | reverse complement strand
TGAGCTTACTGATAGGTTTTGTTTGCGACAAGTTTAGCACCTTCGTTCTGACTCTAATCACGCGGCTGTTGCTTAGAAATTCCTGCCGTACTTCAGTGTGTTCCACTGCCGCCTGGTTTCCCCCTTGGCGTATTCCGGAAAAGTCGATTATGTTGATTGGATAACGCGTCCCTCCTGTTAACGAGAAGCTTTCTTCATTCCATCCGTTTTTATCCCTGTCGGTTAAGATGTAAACTCGTTTTTCCTTTTGCGAAGCAGACTCCAGAAGGCGAAAAGCTTCGCTGACGGCCTGACCAATTTCGGTGGTACGGGACGTGGGTTGGCTTAGTTTTAGAAGTTTTTCCGCTTTGGAGGGGTCAGCAGTCCAGTCCTGTAATACTCTGGCAGGGCCAGACCCCAGGACCACGCTGTAAACACTTTCGCTGGATAAGGACTGGCTCATGTCGAGTAAAGCTGAAACCGCACGGGTGTAATAGGATTTCTGGTCAGCTTGTGTGCCCATGCTGTAGGAATCGTCAAGGATGAATACGTTTGCTGAAGGACTGTTGGAAAGAAAATCGGTGGGTCCGCTAAAGGAAAGTATCGGATTTGCCAGAGCCAGACTGAGCAAGGCTATTCCCAGACACCGGATGAACAATAAAAATCTCCGGTTTGGGGTCGAGCGTTTGATGGACCGCTTTTGCGATTGCAATAATAAATGCACCGCCGAAAACCGCAGATGTTTCTGTTGCCGGCGCGTCAATAGGTGGACCATGATGGGAACGGTCATTCCCAGCAGTCCGAATAAATATAAAGGTGATAAAAAGTTAATGCTCATTTTTTTATGAATGTTTTCCCAGGCTTTTCCGGTGCAACAAATAATAACTCAGCCCTTGTTCCAGTGGAGTTGACGTTTCAAGAAACACATAGTCTATTCCCAGTCCCGCACAGCGTGACCGATAGTATTCAATCTGGCTCTGAATCTCGCGTTTGTAGGTTTCTCTGATATCTTCCGGGTCCAGTCCAACCGGTGGGTCGTCTTCCAGAGACTCAAAAACAATATCGCCTTCAAAAGGAAAGGACACTTCGTCAGGGTCCAGTATATGAAATAAAATCACTTCCAATCCCCGTGAAACGAGGAGTTTGAGTTTTTGTTCGACATCCGTTTCTTTGGTGAGAAAGTCGGAAACTAAAATCAGGATTCCCCGGCTGGGTAAACGTTCTACCAAGTTGCCAATGACATCTTCAAGTCGAGTAACTCCCGTTGGCATGAGCGTTGCCAGTCCATGGAGAATATGCTGGAAATGCGCAGGCTTGGAGCGCGGTGGAATATGATTCATTATATTCTCATTAAATAAAGATAGGCCCACTGCGTCGTACTGCTTCAGAAAAAGGTAGGAAAGTGCGGCGACAAGAGTCCGCGCGTAGTCCATCTTGTTCATCCCCTTGGGATCAGGCGATTCGTAGCCCATGGATCCGCTTGCATCGAGCAGGATGGTAGCCTTCAGGTTAGAGGATTGCTCAAATTGTTTGACGTGATATTTATCTGTTTTGCCTACCACCTTCCAATCGATATGCTTGATTTCATCGCCGGGGGTATAATCCTTATATTCGGCGAACTCAACGCTAGATCCTTTGTGTCTGCTTCGATGCTGGCCCGATAGCAAACCTTCCACCAGGTTTGTGGCACGAATGTTCAAAGAGGCGATTCGTGAAAGAACTTCCGGGTCGGAATCGAATGTCGTTTTGTCGCTCATAGCAAAATCCGGTAAATGGAAGCCGAGGGCTTCACTGGGCAGTAGCCCCTTAAGCAGTTACCGCTTAATACTATGTGGCTCCGTTCCCTTTGGCAATTCAAAAAAGAAAACACCTGTTAACAGGATTTTCAGTTCCAGTTGACATCCCGGCAAGGGCTTATACAATGGATGCAGTCTATTCACTGCATGAGTACTTCTGTGTGAATGGTCGAGTACCATTGAGTCACCCTCACCCCAGCTCTTTCCCTTGAAGGGAGAGGGGGAGCAGTTCCTTCTCCCCTTGAGGCCGGAACGTCCCGGCACGGGAGAGAAGCCGAAGGTGCCCCATGGATAGTTAGGATGAGGGGATTTAATAATGTTTTTCACCCTTGAGTCGGGTATTTTTTATGAGCTATACACGTTATTGCAAATGCCATTTTCATGAAGGCGAGTCCGAACACTGGGGCCTACTCGACCGCAAGTCGTTTGCCCATAAAGGGGCCAAGGCACATTACACTCCCGATACTCAGGTTCTGCCAGAGCATCTGACGCTGGACCTTAATTTCGACTGGACGGAAGAACGGGTTTGGGGGAGCACTCAGTATGACTTGGTGATTAAAGGCCATGCTGTGGAAGAAATTGTCTTTGACGCGGTCAATCTCGAGATTTCTCGTGTTTTGATTGGTAGAAAATTGGTCGATTTTGAGAATACAGGAACACAAATAATTCTTCCTCTGACTAAGAAATACAAACCGGGTGAACGATTGAGGGTAAAGCTGGATCATTCGGTCAGCCACCCCGTAGCGGGGATTTATTTTACCAAACCGGATAACCATCACGCAGGCCGTTTCAAAACGTTGTGGACACAGGGACAGGATGAGGACTCCTGCTATTATTTCCCCTGTTTTGATAAACCCAATTTTAAGCAAACAACAGAAGTTATCATGCATCTCCCGCCAGGGATGTTTGGGTTATCAAACGGGCGTCTGGTAAAAAAGAAATTATCCCCGACCGGCTCCTTTTTTCACTACAGGATGGAATTACCGTATTCGACTTACCTGTTATCCATTGTCGCTGGCGAGTTTGCCGAACATAAAGAGACCGTGAAGGGAGTCGACATCAAGTGGTATGTCCAGAAAGGGCGTGAGCGGGAGGGACGAAACGCTTTCAAGGAAACGGGAAAGATCATTCGTTTCTTTTCTGATTATACCGGCTTCGATTATCCATATAAACATTACACACAGATCGCTGTCCCGGAATTTGTTTTTGGAGGGATGGAAAATTTCACAGTAACCACCCAGACCGACCTTACTCTGCATGACGACCGTGCCGCGCTGGACGGTGATTCTAACGGACTGGTGGCGCACGAAGCGGCGCACACCTGGTTTGGTAATATTGTGACAGCTAAAAACTGGTCCCATGCCTGGTTACATGAATCGTTCGCCACATACTTCGATGCTCTTTATACCCGTGAGTCAAAAGGTGAAAACGATTTCAGATATCAACTGCTGGAGGACGCAGAAACTTATTTCAGCGAAGACCTCACCTACCGGCGACCTATCGTTACCAACGTGTATAAGGAACCCATCGATTTGTTCGATGCCCATCTTTATCCGGGCGGCGCGGTGCGTTTGCATCACCTTAAATCTATTGTTGGTGAAAAGCATTTCAGGAAAGCTTTGGAAATATATTTAAACCGGCACCGCTACGATCTGGTAGAGACAACAGATTTCATCAGATGTCTTGAAGAAGTGACTGGACGCAACTTCGATAAATGGTTACAGCAATGGATATACCGTGGCGGTTATCCAAAATTGGAACTGTCATTTTCATGGGATTCCAGCAGTAAGATGGCGACCGTCGGAATCAAACAAACGCAGAAGGCCGAAAAGAAGAAAGAAGAGTTGTTATTTAATATTCATTTCACCCTGGTGTTCTATTACAAGAAGGGCGAAGAGAGGTTTCCTGTAAAGATAAAATCAGAGAAAGAAAAATTCTGTTTCCGGCTCAAGAGCAAACCGCTGTTTTTCAGAATTGATCCCGATTACGAGTGCCCCTGTAAAGTGGTTGTGACAGATGTTTCTCGTCCCATGCTCCATGAGCAATTGAAGCGTGATCCTGATCCGATTGGACGTTTGGAGGCCGCCGCCGCGCTGACTAAAAAATCTTCGACCGAAGATGTGAAAGTTCTGGGAGAACGACTGCGTAAGGAAAAAGAGTGGGGCGTTGCAACTCGCATCGCAAGGGCTTTGGGTAAGATTGGCGGGGACACGGCAAGGGATATGCTCATTAGCGGACTGAAAATTGACAACCCAAAAACCCGCCGGGCGGTTGTGAGCGCATTGGGGAATTTTGTTAACGACGAAAAGGCGGCACAGGCGATTCGTAGAATTGCCAAGGGTGATTCCTCTTATAGAGTAGAGGCGGTTGCATTGCAGACCCTTGGAAAAATTAAGGACAAGGACTCATTGGAGTTTCTCGAAGCATCTATCAGTCGCCCATCACACAATGCAATGGCGCAGACCGCTATTTACAACGCGCTCGCCGATCTGGAAAATGAAGTGTCATGGGATTATCTGGTAAGAGGAGCGGAGTATGGGGCGCATCGCAATAGCCGCCAGGCCGCAATGAGAGCCCTGGCCAAACTGGCAAATAGGCACCCTCATCGCAAAGGGGAGGTCATCGAGCATCTGAAAAGGTTTGCTCGCGAAAAACGGGGTACACCAGCGGCAGTGTTCCGTGGTAAATTAGGTGCCATCTCCGCGATGAAACAATTGGACGACCTTTCCGCCATTCCGGTTCTCAGGCAAATTGCTAATAATGAAACCGATGGCAGATTGCAAAGACGCGCCGAGGACACCATAACTTACCTGCGTGAATCGGCGAACAAACCGAAAGAGATGAAGGATATTCGCTCGGAATTGGATGATGTCATAACAGAAAACAAATCACTGCGCGAGCGTATGGATATGATGGAAAAAAAGGAAACTGCTAAAACCCGAAAGAAAAAAGGATGATCGAATGAACCAACCTTTCAATGACCAACCCGTAGAAACTTTAATCGAAAAAAATTTATTTCAGGAGGGAACTGTTCTTGACCTCCGCCTAAAATATATAGGTGACGAGGGAGTGGAGTATCTGGCTCAGTGCCCGGAACTTTCCAACCTGCGCGAATTGAAGCTTGAGCGAAACGATATCACAGATAAAGGAATTCAAGCTCTGGCGGGGTCCACTCTGTTGCTAGGGCTAACATCCCTCAATCTGGAAAGAAACTCGATAGGTGATGAAGGCGCAAGGACCATTGCCCAATCGCCGCTCTTTTCTCGCCTCACCTCACTCAATCTCTGGAAGAACGCAATTGGACCCGATGGAGCCAAGGCCCTTGCCGACTCCCTCATGCTCACTAACCTGGAAAAGCTTGATCTCGCGCAGAATAAAATAGGCGATGAAGGCGGGAAGGCGATTGCAGAAAGCCAGACGCTGACCGCTCTTAAATACGTCGACATATTCGGTAATGGAATCACTGAAGAAGCGCAAGCCGTCATGAAAGAATCCCCCACCTTCAAAACCATTGAGCATCTTGTGATGGCGTAAATGGTTGGTTGTAGAAAATCGTCTTTATATGTTTTTTTTAACCTCCCCTTACTAAGGGGAGGTTGGGTGGGGTTCTGGTGATTTTTATTTCCATTGCGTGCCTTTAAGCCTGATAGGTTCGTCCCCCTGTTTATTTAGATAAGCTTTAATCGCTTTGATCCCGCCGCGATAATTTCTTTGGTTGAAGGCGTGTTCGCCCGGACCGTGATAGCGTCTTGAAAACACAGAAAGTCTTTGTGCTGTTCGAGTGCGAAAATTTTTCCGCCATCTGTTTTTTTCAGACGTGATCAATCCCCTCACCTCTGGATAGTGCCCCACTCGATGTCTTAAGAGGTTTAGAAACGTTTCGTCCACCTGCCATTGCAGTGGAGGGAGAAGGGTGACCGGAGAAAATTCAAGAAGAGGACGGTCGTCGGTCACTACTTCGGCGCTTTCTACGAAAGATTTAACCCGCTCTCCATCGGTCAGAAAGAAATCTGTGAAATCAAGAAAAGAGTTTACTCCCATCTGCTGTGCCGCTTCCTTGAGTTCAGGCGTTTGCATCAGTTCATCAAAACGTATTCTGTCGGGAACGATCGGTTCATTTGATCCGACCAATAAAACGATTCGCGTTAATAAACTATTCCAGATGGATGTATGAGGAAAAACTTCCTGGAAAGTTTTCAAGATGGATCGTGCATCTTCCGGTCCCACAAGGTGAAGCGGTAGCCATTGCATCATGAGTCCATCTTTGTTCAATCTGTTTGCGGCCAGTTGGTAGAATTCTTTGGAGTAGAGGTTGACCGTGCCAGCCTGAACCGGAGACATAGGTTCCAACGTGATAACGTCATATTTGTTGCTGGTCCAGCGCGTGAAGGTGCGACCATCTTGAATACGCATGTGGACGTTGGATTTCTCCAGCACATTTCGGTTCCATTTTGAAAATCGGTGGGCGAATGACAAAACGTGCTTGTCAATTTCTACACCGTCCACTTCCACGCCGGGAAACAGAGAGACCGTACCCGTTGTGTTCCCGGTACCAAAACAAATGACCAGGGCTTTTTTGGGGTCGGGATGCAAAGCCATCGGCACAAATCCCATCGCCTGCATGTAAGCGCTTCCGCCGATGGAATCTGAAACGGTCGCTGTGCTGAATCCGTTCATATACAAAGTACGCGCACCGGATTTCCTGTCCTCTGTCACACTGAGGGTTGAAAAGTCGCCCTCCTTGTATTCTAGAAGTTTTAGCTGTGATTTTGGCACGTTGATTTCTGTCCTTGCCAGATTGTGATCGCCCGGTTGTTGAGTGTCTACTTGTGGGGTGGACCAGAAATAACCCGCAAAGGTTATAATTGTTGTAAGGATGACAGGCTTGATAAGGCGTTGACCGCTCCATTTAAAATGGATAGTCATCGCGGCGAAACAAAGAATGATCAGGACAGAATAGATCGCAAACAAAGAAAGGCGGATTCCCATGAGCGGGATAAAGATGAAAGGAGTAAGAATCGTGCCCAGTACAGCGCCCATGGTGTTCAGGGCGTAACTGTTGCCAAGAGTTCCGCTGACTGTTCCGAACAAGTTCAGGTGAATGCGGTTCGCGAGTGGAAAGAGGAGCCCAAACCCAAGCGTAGGCAGAAACATGAGGCCGAACGCAAATAGAGATCGAATGCCAAGAGTTTTTAGCGCGATATTATCAAGATCGTAAAATAAGTAATCCGCTCGTAAGGTCCATTCGTGCAAACGCTCAAACATAGGAAGAATGGCGATACATGTTATGGCGATGGCAAGCTCAATCAGTAGAAACTTGAGAATGCGATGAGAGTCCCCAAGCAGTTTATCGGCAACAAGGCTTCCTAGCGCAATCCCGAACAGAAACGTCGCTAGGATGAGCGCGAAGGAGTAGAGAGTGGTCCCCATGGGGAAGACCAGGACACGTGTCCATAATATTTCGCTCGCCAGCGAGGCCATCCCTGAATAGATGAATATCAGGAGAAGGAGTATTGACAGCCCTCGTTCCGGAGCGGGTTCGCCTCCGCTGTCCTTTTTTCGTTTTGTGTTTCGAGTGTGAGTTGATGGCTCCTCGACAGAGCGCTTCCGGAAGGTGACGCATAGGAGAAAGACAAAGCCGTTCATCGCAACAGCGGTTAAATTGGTTCCGTTGATGCCCAGAAACTTCACCGCGAACATTTGAGCGTACAGGCATCCCGCCACCGCGCCGAACGTGTTCAGGCTGTACAGAATGGAGATATCGGCGATGACGCGGTCACTCCGATCGCCAATGGACCAACTGCCGATGAGCGGAAGTGTTGCGCCCATACAGACAGTAGCGGGAAGCATGAGCGCCGCGCTGAGGCCGAATTCTATCCAGTGAAGTTGAGAGCCCAAATCGAGAGATCCAGCAACAATTGGGGCATACCATTCAGTCAGCAGGTCCAGCCCGTAAGGGAAAAAGAGAGCGTAGAGTCCAATAGCCCCCTCAAGGAGACCATAAAGCCGAACCGAATCGACGGGATTCCCGCTTTCGTTCCTGGAGTTTATGAATCGGCCGATAGCCCACGCGCCTAGAGCAAGCCCTGTCATGAAGGCGCATAAGACAGCGCTGATGGCATACAAAGTGCCGCCAAAAACCAGAGCCAATTGCCTGATCCAGATCAGCTCATAGACCAGACTGGCGGTGCCGGAAATGAACAGACAGAAAAATGGCACGAATCTGGAGGCAGTGATCGAAGAATGATTCATCTTAAAGTTGTACAGAGAGGTTCAAAGACTGTGTTGTCACGTGTAGCGGCTCCCCACGTGGAGTTGCAACTTACACTAAGGAGTGGTAATCTGCCACCCTATTATCCCTATAAATTAATTGCAGGGCATTAACTTTTTAACAGATTTCTGGAGTGATTTTATGCGCGTGAAAAAACAATGGTTTTCATTACTTATTACAGGAGCCCTTTTGGTGAGTGGGCTGGGAACAGTTTATGCCGAAGGGCCGCTCAAAGGCATGAACCAGATTCCATCGATTCCGAATGTGGTGGCACGCGTGAATGGGAGTGAGATTCCAGCAAAATATATCAAGTTCGAATTTATGCGCGCTTTGAGAAATGTGCGGGCACCGATGACATCGCCTCAGAAAGATAAGATGGTTCGTAAAATTATCGACAAGGAAGTTGTCCGGGAGTTGATGTATCAGGAAGGTCATAAACTCAACCTGAAAGCCGATCCAAAGGTCGTGGAATCCGAACTGGAATCATTACGTTCTGCGTATAAGAATAATGAAGAATTTAATAAGGCCCTGGACCAACGAAATATCACCGAAAGTGACCTGAAAAGATCTATCGAAGTGGATGCCCTGGCACGAGTCATCCTTGAAAAACAGGTCAAAGGTAAGGTGAAGATAGATGATACCGAGGTACATAAATATTACGACGATAATAAGGAGAGCTTCCACAGGCCAGAGGCTTTCCGCGTCAGCCATGTGCTCATTTCACCTTTCCCCCCAGACCTGATTCGAAGTAGCAAAATAGAAGAATTGCAGGCGAAGAAAGATGAGCTCGAAAAAAAAGCCCGCGAAAAAATTCTGGAAGTTCAGAAAGAGATGAAAGGCGGAGCAGATATAGCGGAACTGGCGAAGAAATATTCCCACGATGAGGTTTCTGCTGAGAATGGAGGCGATCTCGGATTCTTTTATGCTGAGGGTGTAGAAAAATCATTCGCGGAGGCAGTGGAAAAACTCAAGGTGGGTGAAGTCACTGATGTGGTTGAAACTAAATTTGGGTTTCATCTGATCAAACTGACAGGTTCCAAGCCCAGCGAATACGCGCCGTTTAAAGACATGGAAGAAGCGATCCAAAAGCAACTGTTCATGGAAAAGGCTCAGGACAGGGTCGCGGATTATGTAGCCAGTCTCAGGAAAAAAGCCAAGATTGAGGTTTTGTACTGACCCACACCAAAAAATTTCTCTTGGGATGTGAGGAGAAATTCCACGAATCCTTTACATCATAAAACTCATCTTACGAACTGCTGAGGAGTATTTTCAGCAGTCCGTAAGTCCGCAGTTTAATCATTAAAATTTAACTCTGGCGAGTCCAATGTTATTGTTTTTTATGTCGTAATGAGTGACTTTCCTGTCGAGGAGATAATACATGGCAACGTATACCAAGGAAAAAGATGTAGAAACCACACAGGAAGACGATTCTCAGGCGAGAGAGGCTCTCAGAGAAGTGTTCGGAAATACCGCCCGATGGTCGGTGGAATTTAAAGGGTTCACGGCGGACGTTATCATAAACATCAGCGGAAATGAAGAGTCGGGGACGACAACGGTAAAAGGTCCCAAGGAAATAGAGCATACTTTCCAGGGCGAAAAGCATAAAGAATTTTTGGACGAGAACATGGCTTCCATCGCCATGCATAGGGGGCCTCGATCATTTGAGGAGTCCGACGGAAAATACAAACTGTCGTTCATGGATGATGGATCGCATCCCCAAGGTCGCGCCATTTCCATGGGGGGTGACGGGATGAGTTCCTTTTATCGTATCAAAGGTGGACGCATTCAGCAGATCAACCGCAAGACCCCGCGCATGTCTTTTACCATTAACGTTGAAGAGAGTGTGAAGAACGCCGAAGGCAAGTTTCTCACTCATAAATACACCGTGTATTATTTCAATCCGGAAAACGGATCGATCAAAGACGTGGAAAGTTATACCGACAACTACACGCGAGTGGGAAGTTTTGATTTACCAGAATACCGGCGCATCATAAATGCAGAGAGCGGTACGGTAGAAGCCGCATTCATGAAGCTCAGCAATCATAAGGTTCTGTAGCCGGAGCGCTCAATATCGAAATATGAAAAACCCGCCCGAAGGCCGTTGGCCTCTCCGGCGGGTTTTTCAATTTGGGTTAAACCACTGACTCTCTATTGATGTCTTTACCATCGCCGACCGTGGTGTTTGCGGCGATGACGGACTGTTTCACCGTTGTACCATTTCCGACAGTGACTCCCTCCCACAAAACGCTGTTCTCGATCACAGCGCCATTCTTAATTGTGCAGTTAGGATCAATCACTGTGTGAGGTCCGATTTGCGAGTCTCCCGCGATACGACAGTTGTGTCCGATCAGGACTGGTGGAACGATGAGAGGTCCGCTGGGTTCATGCGAGGGAATTCCTTTCAGCTGAACTTTCCGGTCAAGTGCATCGGCATTGGCTTGCAGGTAACTTTTCCGATTCCCCATATCCCTCCAGTAGCCGTGGTAAAGATACCCGAAAACGGGAGTGCCGTCTTCGATCATCTGAGGAAATACGTCTTCCGTGGTTCCGCAAAATTGTCCCGACGGGATGCGCTCAAAAATTTCAGGCTCCATGATTTGGATTCCAGTAAACATGACTCGTGTTGTGTTGTCGACAGGGTTCATGAATGACGCGCCAACGAAATGGGCGATGCGCCCGTCTTCGCAAATTTCGATGGGATCAAACTGTTCGGGAGAGGCGTCCTGCCGCACCACAAGGGTTAATTTGGAATTGTTCTTTTTATGAAATTCGATCACCCGATTCAGGTCGATGTCTGTGATGATATCGCTGTTAATCAGAATGAAAGGTCCGTCTTCCAGAAAGCTTTGCACCTTCTTAATACCTCCGGCGGTACCGAGAATTTTTTCTTCCCGCGAAAAGTGCAAGTTGAGGTTGAGCGGCTTTTCATTTTCGAAGTAGTCGATAATGTGGTCGGGAAGGTGATGAATATTAACAGCGACTTCACTGATATTTGCCGAACGCAGAAGATCGAATGTATGTGATAGAAGCGGACGCCCTAAAACAGGAAACATTGGCTTGGGAAGAACACGGGTTAGCGGCTGAAGTCGTGTTCCAAACCCAGCCGCCAGCACCATCGCCTTCACAGGTCTGCTCCGCTTAAAGTTATCGAAATCATCTATTGTCCTGCGAGTTGTTTGAGGGAAGTGGTGTAGGGTGGTTTGGCGATTCCCTTGTCGGTGATTATCGCGGTGACCAGGTCGTTTGATGTGATATCAAATGCAGGGTGAGCAACACTGGCTCCCTCGGGTGTGATTCGCTTGTTATTGAAACAGGCGACTTCATCTACTGATCGCTCCTCAATAGGAATTTCTTCACCGGAACTCAGTGACAAGTCCAGCGTGGATATGGGGGCTGCAACGTAAAAAGGAATTCCATGCTTCTGTGCCATCACCGCTACCATGTAGGTGCCAATTTTATTGGCAACATCCCCATTGCCCGCGATGCGGTCGGCTCCAACCACAACCACGTCGATTTGATTGTTCTTCATGAAGAATCCGCTCATATTATCGGTGATGAGTTTGACCGGGATGTTGTCTTCCATCAATTCCCAAACGGTTAAACGCGCACCTTGTAAAAACGGACGCGTTTCATCGGCGAGGACTTTAATCTTTTTTCCCGCGTTGACGGCAGAACGTATCACACCTAAAGCCGTGCCGTATCCCGCTGTTGCCAAAGCGCCGGCATTGCAATGCGTGAGGACGGTGTTTCCATCATCGATAAAAGTTTGACCAAAATCACCCATGGCTTTATTGGCAGCAATGTCCTCTTCGCAGATATCGAGTGCTTCCTTTTTCAGTCGTTGCTTGAGTTCGGGGATGCTCAGATTTTTTGAGTCAAGAGTGACTCGTTTCATCCGTTCGATGCCCCACGCCAGATTAACGGCAGTCGGACGAGATTTCGCGAGAGCGGAGCATTTCGATTCGAGTTTAACGTAAAACGCATCGAAATTATCGGCCTGGATAGATTCTGCTCCCAGGCTCACACCCATGGCGGCAGAGACTCCAATGGCAGGAGCGCCCCTTACAACCATTGTTCGGATGGCGTTATCAACATCTTCAATGGTTTTGCAATCAACAAATACCTTTTCCAGAGGAAGACGTGTCTGATCAATCATCCTGACGACCCCGTCTATGTACTCAATAGTTTTGATCATTATGGCCTTTTAATGTAAGAAAC